>MDTA01146016.1_pt1 | contig 15722 bp, 15 predicted proteins | sample 811151 | NCBI WGS metagenome assembly MDTA01 (sample SAMN05326648, study PRJNA326480) | marine metagenome | isolation source: seawater | place: Indian Ocean: South | collected 2010 | reverse complement strand
TTACAATTATTCTAATGTATAATAATTTTTAGTGAATAATTATTCTAATGTATAATAATTTTTAGTGAATAATTATTCTAATGTATAATAATTTTTAGTAAATTTTATATTATTATAGTAAATGAGTCTTATTGCTTGCTTTGAAATTATTGCTAAAGCTTTGTTTCCAAATATTAAAAAAAATAAACATGTTAGTTCAATACTTATTCCACATGCCGGATTAGAATATTCTGGATTAGCATCTGTTATCCCTTTTTTGGAAATCAATACAGACAAATATACAAAAGTAATATGTTTATGTACAAATCATTATGATAATACAAATATTGAAATTATATCTAAAGAATTATTAAGCGATGATAATAGAAAAATTTTAGATAGAGAGCATTCTTATTTAAGAATGGAAGAGCTTGTAGAACATTTTTTTAACAAAGATAGTAATACAACGCAAAAGATTATTTATCATTTAATTGGCGACCATACTTCTTCAAATGCACTTAATTCAGTAGACGAAAATACTTTAATTATAGCCAACAGTGACTTTTGGCATTATGGAGATAGATTTAGTAACTCTCAACATTCAAGCAAAATAAATTCACAACATGATAAAATTTTAAAAGAGAATGCAATAATAAAATCTATTAAAGAAAGTGATATTGATTCATATAATGAAGCTACAAGAGACGATAAAAATATTAAACCGTGTGGAAATCAGGTAATAAAACTATTACTTAAATACCATAGTGATATGAATATTAAAGGAGAAGTATGTATGTATCATGATTCAGTTAATACATTTTTACCATCATTTAATATTCTTGATATGATGAAATTAGACTATAATGGAAGCAATCATCTTGTAAGTTATGTTTCTATAATATTTTCAAAATATAATCATGTATCACCACTTATACATAGATTTGAACAATTAATGTTGTTATCTCGTATAAAATCAATGATTGAATTTATTGTAGCTGATAAAAGCAGCTATACTGACTTAATAATTATGCCAGAATGGTGTAATATAAATAGTTATAAAAATGGAATATTTGTTGGTATTAAAAATACGGAAGACAATGCAACGCGGGCTTCAATTGGTTATTATAGTACCGATAATTTTATTCAAAAAACTTTAGCCGCAGCAAAATCTTGTGTTAATGATGCACATAATCGTTGGAAAAAACCAATATTAATATCCGAAATAAGTCCTCATAATAAGATTATGTATTATGTAAATATTTTTGAGGCTGAGGATAAATGGAAAACATGGCATGGTTATCAAGATATAGCAAAAAATGCACCAGGTAAAGACATTACAAAAAAAACATATGGTTATAAATTTAGTTATAATAGGAATGGAATGAATTTATCTTCAACTTACCTACCAGGAGTTTGGAAGGAACATGAAAATAGATGGCCCACATTCGAAAAAATGATTAACGATTTAATTTATAAAGCTTTATCAAAGACATCATATACTGATGATGAATTAAAAGAATACAAAACAAATGGATTATTTAAGACATATAAAACTACATATGTGGAAGAACCAATTATTACAGATAAATCAATATGCCTTAGGTAACTTGGCTGAATGATATAATAAAAAACTTATAATTAATATTAAAATTCATAGTGAAAAAAACAAATTCTTCTATATATATATTATTTCTATGTTAGAAATACAATATAAAAATTTTAATTATTGTATATGGTTAGTTCCAGAAATTGACCATAGTTGGTATAATATAATTAGTGATTTCAACCCACATGTATCAATTAAAACTAATCTTCAATCAGGTGACATATCTGCTTATAAATATATTATTGATACAAAACCACAAATAGAAGTTGAAATTGTAGAAAATTTATATCAAACTAAAACTGAAAATTTCTTTGCTATTCAAGGTAATGTTAAAATTACTAACCAATCAAACCCAAGTTGGTGGCCATCTAATCCACATATTTCATTTAAATATCGATACAATGAACCCTTTACAGATAAGGAAATAGATGAATTGGAATCATTGATTAAAGAAAAAAAAGCACTTTGTACTAATATTGTTATTAAATTATGTAATGGACATTTTTCTAATTGGTAAGTCTAGATAATGTATTATAATATTCATTCAGTAAATTTAGTATGTTTTCCTTATTATTGAATAATTGGTTTTTATTTTTAGTTAATAATTTTATATTATTATTGGTTAATAATAAAGTTTGATTAAGAGGATTATTATAAAATAAACCTCTTAAAGGACGCTGTGATAGATCTTTACTTTTTAGGTTTTCATTCAATATTTCTTCACTCAAAAAACTATTAAAATTATTATTAAAGGTGGTCTTTATTTCCTCTTCCGTGTTTGCTTGAGCTAAATTTTCAATTAAACTTCTTGTAGTTTTAACTATTATTCTTAGTATTACAATTGGCTCAAATTTACTTAATTGACCAAATAAATCACCTTCTTGCATAGGATTTAAAAAAGAATTTATTGTTTCTTTTATAAAATTGTTCAAAATTGAATTACTTTTGTTCTTAGTATTTTGTTTTGATTTTGTTATGTTCAATATTCTATTAAATAAATTGCCTGTACGTATATGTATATCAATAATTGATTTTGTGGATTCTAATGATGGTGGTAATGATGGTGGTAATGATGGTGGTAATGATGGTGGTAATAATGGTGGTAATGTTGATGTTGATGTTGATGTTGATGGTAATGATTTTAATAGGGGTTGTTTTGGAAATTTTTTAGTAGTTATTTGTGATGCCGTTTTTGCTGAGGCATCAATTCTTGATGCTCCTAAACCTAAACTTGCTGCCGCAGTGGCCGCTTGTCTAATTAAATTACGCCAAGTACCACCATTTTGAATGTGTTTTTTTTCTTTAATTATAGCTAAACCATTTTTAGTTCTTTCTCCAGAATAAAAAAATCCCTTTTTAAGTCTTCCTTTATTGTCACCTTCTTGTATTATACCTCTGTGTTTACGTGTCATCTTAATATATTTTTAGATATTAAAATTACACTATTAATCAACTTCTTCAATTTTTGGTCCGTCATCACTTTCAGGCATACCTCCTGGCATACCTCCTGGCATTCCTCCTGGCATACCTCCTGGCATACCTCCTGGCATACCTCCTGGCATACCACCCGGCATTCCTCCTGGCATACCACCACCTTCGCCTTGATATCCCTTCGCCATTAAGGGCATAATTGCACCTTCCAATTCTTTTTTCTTTTCCTTAAAGGTATCAATATCTGCATCTTGATTTTCGTCTAACCACGAGATACCATCGCTAACTAATTTTTCAACTGTTTCTTTATCATCGCCAAGTTTTTTACCGAATTCTTCCTCATTAATACTATTTTTAACACCATATAGATAGCTTTCTAATCCATTACGCTCTTCAATCTTTTCTCTCAATTTTTCATCTTCTTCTGCAAATTCTTCAGCTTTTTGTACCATTTCTTCAATGTCTTCCTTAGAAAGTCTACCTTTATCATTTGTAATTGTAATATTATTCTTCTTATTAGTAGATTTATCTTCAGCAGTTACATTAAGAATACCGTTCGCATCAATATCATAAGTGATTTCAATTTGAGGTACTCCACGTGGCGCTGGAGGAATACCATCCAGCTGGAAATCTCCAAGTTTATTATTATCACGTGTCAAAGTTCTTTCACCTTCAAATACCTGAATTAATACACCTGGTTGATTATCCGCGTAAGTTGAAAATGTCTGTGATTTCTTAGCCGGGACTGTAGTATTCCTTGGAATAAGTTTAGTCATTACACCGCCCGACGTTTCAAGTCCTAAACTCAATGGAGTTACATCAAGAAGTAGTAGTTCATCGAGTTTTTCATCTACATTTCCAGACAAAATAGATGCTTGAACAGCAGCACCATATGCTACAGCTTCATCCGGGTTAATAGATTTATTTAGTTCTTTACCATTGAAAAACTGTGAAATCAAACTTTGTACTTTTGGAATACGTGTTGAACCACCTACCATGACTACTTCATGGATTTCATTTTTAGAAATTTGAGCATCCCTTAGTACTTTTTCTACTGGATCAATGCATTTGCGGAAGATATGACTGCAAATACTTTCAAATTTAGCACGTGTAATCTTATCAGTATAATCAATTCCCTCATACAATGAATCTAATTCAATATTTGCGGTGGTCGATGATGAAAGAGTACGTTTAGCTCGTTCACATGCAGTTCTCAATCTACGCATTGAGCGCTTATTAGAGGTAATATCTGTCTTATGTTTTCTCCTAAATTCCTGTACAAAATGATTAACCATTTGAGTATCAAAATCTTCACCTCCAAGATGTGTATCACCTGCAGTAGCTTTGACTTCGAAAATACCATCATCTATTGAGAGGAGTGATACATCAAATGTACCACCTCCCATATCAAAGATTAATACATTTTTTTCACCTTCTTTTTTATCAATACCATATGCAATAGCGGCGGCAGTAGGTTCATTAATAATACGCAATACATTAAGTCCTGCGATTTTACCAGCATCTTTGGTTGCCTGACGCTGTGAATCATTGAAATATGCGGGTACCGTAATAACCGCATCTGTCACCTTATCACCTAAGTAGCTTTCTGCAATTTCTTTCATGTGTCCAAGAACCATTGCAGAAACTTCTTCAGGTTGTAACACCTTTTTGTCACCTTTATATTCTACTTCAATTACAGGTTTTTCAGACTTTTTAATAATTTTATACGGATAATGTTTCATATCTTCTTGAACTGTTTTGTCATCAAATCGCCGACCAATAAGCCGCTTTGCGTCAAACACAGTATTATTAGGATTAGTATTAACTTGGCTTTTTGCTGCATCACCAATCAAACGTTCCGTATTATTAAATGAAACGTAAGAAGGAGTAGTTCTATTTCCTTGGTCATTTGCTATAATTTCAACATTACCATTTTTATATACACCAACACAGCTGTAAGTTGTTCCGAGATCAATTCCGATTGCTTGTTTTGTCATTGTTATAGGTACTAAGAGAAATCTTTATATCCATATAATCAAATTTTTTTTATTATTTAATCTGCAAACCTTATCTCCGGTTTTCCCATTTACCCATTTCTTTAGAGCTTCCTTCACGAATAGTATCTTCCTTTATTAACTTAATCTCATATCTTAATTTGTTTTTATCTTTCAGATTACGTAACATCAGTATTTTTATAGCTTCTTCACGTGCTTTATCCATGATTTCTTTGCGTTTAGGCTCTTTTATTATCTCAAGTAGTCCTTCCTTAATTTCTTCTTCAGTATCGTTACAACCAATATCATGTACAGCACATTTAAATCCACATTTAGTACATTCAGCTACAAATTCTTTATATTTTTGTTTAACTTCTTTCTTAAATTTTTTCTTATTTAATTTATTTAAAGGCTTTTTATATTTTTTCTTTTCTTTCACTAACCTAGATGTCATTGCTTTAACCCATTCATTCTGTAAATCCTTGAGGTCTTTGCTGTTTAAATCTTTTTCAAGAGTTTTTGAAGATAAATTATTTACTACTGATTGTTCTTTACCTGGTGGTTTGCGGTTTTTCTTTTTATCAATCAATTTTTGTAGATCTTTCTGGTTATCTTTTACAGAACGCATGTTTTTCATTACCTCCTTTTTTTGCTCTGATTTATTTTTACTCTTACCAAGTAATATTTTACGATTATTCATATTATTTTCTGTGTAAGATTCAGTTTCATACCACTTGTACATGTTTTTATATTTATCCCTATCAAGTATTGATGCTTCTGATTTTAAATGCTGTATCTCATTAAATGTATCATTTACAGCTTTTATTATAGGCTTTTTATTAAAATTATCTAATGATTTATAAATTACCTTAAAACATTCTATTTTAGAACGTTTTTGTAGACAATTTAGGACTATTAATAAAAATATTATGCCACCTATTATCCATATAATATTCATCTTACATTATACAGATATTATTTTATTATGCTGTTTTTGCAGCGTTATTAAATTCAGATTGCATGTTTTTATTCATTTCCATATTTTTCTTCCTAGTGCGCTCTTCAGATTTTAATTTATTTTTATACCAATCGTGCATCTTATCGTATTTTAATGCAATTTTTTTATTTTTTCTTATTAAATAACTCAATTCTGCGACTTCTTCATCTATTCTATTAATAGCTTTAAAAATCTGTTCTTTATTAGCATTTGCTCTGAGTATTTTATATTGATTTTTATAGGTTTCATATATATTATTTTTTTGTACTACTACAAGTAATAATATAGCAAGCAGTATAAGGTAATGCATATCTATTATATAAAAATAAAATTATTTAATTCGCATTATTCTAAATCTTGGTTAAGTTTTAATGTTGCTTTAATCTTTTTAATAGTTTCTAATCTGTCAAAACAAAATTTGTATATATGGGTTAAATAATTTTCATTATTAACAAGTTTTGCATACAAAGTATCATATATTTCATCATAGTTTTCACTATCTATTTGCTTATTGGTTTCAATAAATTGTTTACAAATAGTAACACATGCTTCTGCAAGATTATCTTCAGATATCTCATAATCCAAATACGATTTAAGTGATTCTATATCTATATTAGAAATTTCTAAACTCTCGAAAATTGTTACATAATCATTTAAAATATGATGATACACATTTTTATCTTTTTTTTCAAAAATATCCTTGCGTATATTGGACCAATAAATATGTTTCATTTTAGTATAAAACATTTTATATACTGACTCATCGTATTTAACATCTTTTAGCTTATAATTTTTTACATATGATTTGTAATTAGGTGTTAATCGTTTCAATGAATGTAGTATTTTATTACGCATATTATTGATTTTATTAATAAAATCATTTTTAGTCTCTTTTTCATGTTGTTTTACTTTTTCCACAAATTCTTCTTTTTTTTCATCATCCATAGTATCTGTTATTTCACTATTTTGACTTAGAATCATCTCATCAGAAGCTTCATCGAATGTATATTCTGCAAGAGAATCTGTATATTTATGATACATTTCACATAATAGATTTATTTGATTAAGTTTATCTTGTGACTTCCAATCGTTAAAGATTATTTTGAAAGTTATCAATTTCTTGTTGATATTTTCTAAGTTAGAAGTATCAATTAGTTTATAAATTTCTAATGCCTTTTGATATATAGATTCTTCTGTATCATTTCTATCTGAACCAATAAGGTCATTTGGAAACTTACTTATCATAAGTATACTTACCAATAGTTTGTGAGTGATAATTTTTTCTTCGAGATTAAACTTTTCCTGAATATGGTCTATTAAATTATCCAATGAACTGTAATCAATAGATGAATCCGCAAGGTACTCTGTAATTTTTGTTACTTCTGATTCCGAATGAATTTTTAACCATACATCGCTTTTTTTAAGTAGCTCAATATATTTTGACATATTGATTTACTTATTAAAATATAATAAATAAGCAATTTTAGCGTAAGTAATTTATCATTATTACTGTATTAATTTTCTATAACTGACCAATTTATAAGTATGGTATAGAACAGTTGAAACGCCCATCATTAGTAATAAATCGTATAATTCGGGTTGAACTGGTTTGTTGTTTTTTAAATTGTAACCTATAACGCCTATTATAGGACCTATTAATAAAATATGAGATAAAAATACAATTGTAGGATAGTCTAGCATATAATATTACATGTTAAATTATTATTAGATATAATCAGTTTTTAATATTATTTGTAATATTAAGTGTTTTAACTAATAAATCATATCTTTGGTCAAGCAATTGAGTATGTATTCTTAAATTATTTAATTGTTCTTTGACATCAACTGAACGCCAATTATTAAAATACTTTTCCTTATGTAATTTTATAATACTATTGATTTGTTTCAAATCTTCACGTATACGAACAATCATATCATGTAAATTTTCTAGACAATAATTGACTGATGCGCTGTCTAACTTATCTAATTCACTTATATCTTTGCACATAAGCTCCATAGTTTTAATTTTATTGCCGATATCAAGTTGACATAATGATCTGTCAACATAGCTTGTATAATAAAATATTTCTCCAATAGATGAATAAATAGAGTAAGATGCATCTGATATGGCTTGTGTCATTATTTGTCTTCCTAATAAAGCTGTGGCGGCTGTTGACGCTAATGATAGTCCAATATTCATATATCTTTTACAACTATTTTATATTTAAATTATTTAAATAATAAATAAAAATTATATAATAATGAATATCTTAATTGATACTGTTTCACCAGTTAACAATTACATATCATATAATAAATTTAGTTTTATAGATATACCTGCAATTTCTATACAACAATATTTCCTTAATTGTACTGAAAATTTATATTTTTTGTTATTGTCTATTCTTCAATTAATGACATATTCTGAAATTAATTTACTACCAGCACACTGGAGTCCATCTGGGCCATTTTCAACATTCATCCCTCTTTTTTTATGCTACATTATTGAATTAATTAATATTATTTATCAATATATTACAGAGTTTAATAAAACCTATAGATTTAATTATTTTAATAAAATAGAAACAATTGATAATAAAACATTAGATATTAAATCAAAAATATTTAGTGATATAGCTGTAGGTGATTTGTTAGTTATAAAAAAAAATTCAATTATACCTGTTGACGGACTTGTTTTTAGAATTCTTAATGATGATTATGCTAAAATTAATTTATCTAATTTGAATGGAGAATGTGATATAATTTGCAAAGAAAGTCTAGAATCACTTGGTGATTTTACAAACGGATTTTCTGATATTAAAATCGAAAATATTAAAGATAATTCAAATTCCATCAAAGCATTCAATGCAACAGCAATTTTAAATTTCAAGAAATATAGTATTAATCATAAATATTTTACCGCCGGTGGCTCACTTAATAAAGGCAATGATTTTATTCTACTTGTAACACAAATTGGTACTCAAATACGGTCATATACCTCCTTTGATAATGAAAAAATATTCAGCACTAATTTATTAGACTTATATATTAGTAATTCCCTAATTTATATATTTATCCCAATGCTTTTATGCTATATTACTTCTTTAACCTATTTATCTATTATTTCTGGTATTAATTTTCATTTAATTGATATAATAGAAAAGTGTATTCAATCTTGGATTTTATTAAATGGAATCGTGCCTTTTTCAGCAAAAATTCTAATTGGCATCAATAGAAGCGTTCAGTGTTTTCTTAAAAAAACAAATAACGTTGATTATATTAATCCTAAAGCAATCGATAATTTTCACGAAATAGATACAATCATTTGTGATAAAACAGGAACACTAACAAAAAATGAATTACTTTTAACTCATTATTCAATTAATGAAACAATTTTAGATGATTTTGAGAAGCAAAAAATTCCGTTTAAATTACTATATAAAATAGTATTAAGTTTACATCATAAAAATTTAATATTCAGTACATCTGAGGACCAGATAATTTGTGAAAAATTCAATTCCATAGGTACTTGTATTGAAATAAACAAAAATATAGTTACTATAAATAAAAATTATGAATCTATCAAAGTTATGATAATAAATATGCAAGAACTTGAATTTGATTGTGAACGTAAAAAATCGTCTGTTATTTATTATGTTCCTAATGAAAAAAAACATTATATTGTTACCAAAGGCTCCATAACCGCAATTGAATCTATAATCAAGAGTGCAGATAAATCAAAATTTAATAGTATTGTTGAACAATTTAACAAAAAACACCCGTATTTGCGGACCATTGCATTTGCCTACAGGGCTATCAATTATAATCAAGCAAAAAAACCACTTTCATATGAAGATAGCACTGAATATAATTTTATTTCAATTCTTGGAATTCAAGATGACCTGCAAGATAATTGTATTGGAGCTGTTGATAAGCTGGTATCTAATAATAAAAAAATATCTATATGCACCGGCGATAGATATGAAACAGCATTATATATTGGAAATAAATTAGGAATTTGCCGTAAATATCATAATATGAATACTAAAATTTCAAGTACTACCGATAGTACCTTCATATTTAGTTCTCATGATATTATGAATGCGAAAGCAAACTATTTTCTTATGAAAAAATTTACAAATAACCTTATAAAATCTAATAATTTTATAGCATATAGTTTGATACCCAAGGATAAAAAATTTGTAACTAATATATTTGAAGGACATAATATTCATACAATAGCTATTGGTGATGGAAATAACGATGTACCTATGCTAAAAACTTCGACGTTACCTATTGCAATTAATAATAATTTCAATAGTAATGTGATTAATAGTTCATATATATCAATCAAAAGTTTTTCATATCTTACTAAAGTGGCAGAAGATTCAACATTTTGTAGAAATATTAATGAAAGAACTATTTTTGCCGTATTTTACAAAACGATTCTTGTTAATACTCTTGTGTATATTTTTATAGTTGCTAATTCTTATAATCTTCAAAATGTGTTATTTAATTTTATTCAACTTCAGGGACATCATTTAATATGGGGAGTTTTACCTATATTATCATTGAATCTTATTCATAATGATATATGCAAACTCAACAGAAAATTAATTTGCTTAAAGTCAATAATATATGGATTATCTTCGGCAATTTTTATTCAAATACTTTCTGGTTGGATTAATAATTATGAACAACGACTTATAATATTCTTATTAACTATTTTTGCAATGAACATAAGCTTTATAATCATTATCGGATGTTATAAAGCTAATATTTGTATTAGTTTATTTTCATTATTTATTGGTATTTTATATTCTATATTCTTATTTGAATAATTATATATATTTACGCTTGGTTACATTACCCCAAATGTTTTCTACTGTATGATTTCGTCTTTCAGGACCAACTTGCATAAATGCTTTGTTTTCTTCTTTGTCTTCTTGAAATAGAAGAGGTTGTTTTAGGTCAAGCAATTTGTTATTGGGTTCTAATGGATTTTTATAACATTCGCTATTGGTCGGTTCATAGTTAAATTTAACGACATTTTTGTCTTTAAGATTAAGTCTGTATTTTTTTGAAGTGTCTCTACTGATAGGTGGCATATTACTACCACATTTAGTTTTTTCACCACCCATATTATCATTGAATGCAAAATATTTATTGTTTTCACATGATGGATAGTTAAGTAATCTCGGATTGCTTACTACAGTTTTTTTACAATAAGAACCTCTATAATTATTTTCTGGACATTCTGAGTGATTTTTCCCTCTTCGTAATTCAGAATCTATATCTATATTTTTCAAAAAATCTAAACCACATCCTTTTCCTGGTGTCATGTCATTTTTAGGGTGATGTATATATCCATGTTTTTTAGTTAAGTTTGCTTTTAAATCAGGAGTTTTGGATACATATTTTGCACAGACCTTATATTCGCCTCTATAATCTGGTAAAGCAGGGCAAACTTTATCGGGTATATTTCTTTTAAGAAGAGGATTAGGTGGGTCAATTTTAATGTAAACAGGACATGGTTTATCCATATCGCAATCTAAAATTTTATTTCCAAATCCCGGGCATGGTGATTGAACATTATTTCTCCTTATTTCATTTGAACAATCTAGTTTGTAATTACAATCTACATTACCACGATTACATATTGTACAATCGTTGATATTCATTATTAATATATAGTTACAAATTATTATTTTAATTGTTTATAAACTATAACAAAATTTCATAAATTTGATTTCAATCATTTTCTATTTTTAAAAGTAAAAAAGATGTTTAGCGAAGATTTTGCCAGTAACTATGACAGAAGCGATATTGAAAATATTTTCAGTAAAGATTTTAATAAATTCACTATTAGTGATAAAGATTATGCTAAGATGACGGCATTTTTTGAAAGTGCACAGGACGTGGAATTCAAAAATCAACGCCAATATAGCCGCTTTCTTGTTGAAAATAGAAAGAAATACAAATTGCCTCCAATTTCTAAAGTGAATATGCGCCGTATCTACAATACACTGATTGAATCAGGAACCATCAAAAAAAATTTATCTCTTGATAGATTTATGCGCTTTAAAGCACCACGGGGTTGGTCTGGTGTGAATGTTATCACCGTTTTTACGTCGGGTACTCAAATGGGAAAAAATGCAACCGAGTCTCTAATCAAAAAAGGCGGATGTCCAATGGATTGTTTCTATTGCCCGTTTGAAAAAGACGAAAATGGTAATCCTTCACAGCCGAGGTCATATTTGTCAACGGAACCTGGAAATATGAGAGCTACCGAAAATAAACATCATCCTGTTGGACAAGCCTTTGACCGTTTACATCAATTGGAATTGATGGGGCATCTATCAACTTCAAAAGATGCACCAAGTAAGTGTGAATTCATTATTTCTGGTGGTACATTTAATTTTTATCCAAAGGACTACATTATTTGGTTTGTAACCTGTTTGTATTATGCCTGTAACACCTATTGTTCTTGGAAAGATGAAAGAAAAATGTTATCCTTGGAAGAAGAACAGCTTATTAATGAAAACTCAACAATACGCATGATTGGTCTTACTATTGAGACACGCCCTGATTATGTTTCCCCTAAGGATAAAAATACCGGTAAAATCAATCTAGATGAGATTCTGTTTTTCAGAAAACTAGGAGTAACCCGTGTACAAATTGGTTTTCAACACACCAATGATAAAATTCTTAAAAAAGTTAATCGCCAGTGTACTCTTGAACAAAACAAAGAAGGTCTTCGTATTCTTAAACAAAACGGTCACAAAAGCGACATTCATATAATGTTTGATTTGCCTGGTTCGTCGCCCGAAGAGGACATAAGGTGTGTTGACGAAATAGTGGATGACCCTGACCTTCAGGCAGACCAATGGAAACTTTATCCTACAGAGGTGACACCGTTTACTCGAATCAAAAAATGGCGAGAAGAAGGAAAATATGAACCGTATGGCGAAGATAATAGTCAAGGAATAGCGTATAAACTTGTGCCTGTACTGATTCATGCTATGAAACGTGTTCCTGATTATATTCGAGTTAATAGAGTTATTCGGGATATTCCACACAAGAGTATTGTGGGCGGCGTAAAATGCGGTAATCTTCGTCAAGTTGTAGACCAAAAGATGAAGACGGAAGGTATAGTATGTAGTGATATTCGTGAACGTGAAATTAAAATGAACTCATTTGATAGGAGTAATATCCAACTATTTATCCAAAAGTATAAGTCTTCAGGAGGAACTGAATTCTTCATATCATTTGAAACAATTGATAAGAAAAATCTATATGGATTTTGTAGATTACGTCTTAACCAAGAATGGCACGATGTATTACAATTCCTACATGGACATGCTCTTATTCGTGAATTGCACGTGTATGGGGAACATACTGGAATCAGTAAAAATAGTGAGATTGGTAGCCAACATAAAGGCCTTGGTACAAAACTACTGAATATTGCGGAAGAAATTGCTTTTACAAATGGCTATAAAAACATCTCGGTTATTTCTGGAATTGGTGTAAAACCTTACTACCGCAAAAAAGGTTATTCAAACTATAACACATATATGAGCAAAGAACTGGATATCTGGTGTTTTAAACATATTATTATTAATAATATCTGTTTTACTCTAGGTGTAATGTTCATTATTCTCTCTATAGTATGTGCATGGCAAGTGTAAATAATAATAAACAGTTGCTTATTGTTGTTAAAATATAATATTTTTTTTATTTTGTAATATTAAATTACTATGGATTCTGATCCATTATTAAATAATGATTATAACGCTAAATACTACAAAACTTATTTTCAGACCAAAAAAATAATAAACTTACCTCATGGTAAAATAGGTATAGAAATTGAAATAATAAATAATATACCCACTATAGTTAAAATCAGTAATAAATGTAAAATAAAAAATAAATTACACATTGGTGACGAGATTTATAGTATTAATGAAATAAGTCTCATAGGTAAATCTACTGAAGAAATAGAATTAGCATTTTATAGAGGTATTATTGGACCAAGAAAATGTGTTATTTATACAGATTACATATAATATTTAATATAATTTTGACAATACGGTTTAGTAGTGCTATTAATATCATATTTACCATTTGAACGTGGGATAAGACCCATAGCTTTTAGAGATGATATACCATAGTGTTTACCATATATTTTATTGGTTTCACCCTTTTTAAAATATTTAATTGAGTCTTTAATAGCTTTTATAGGATTTTTATGTGTTTTAAAATACGATTGCATAACATTTTCTCTAATAATTGGAAATGGTTTTTCAGAGGGTAAGCATTTTGTTACTTTAGGATTCTTTTTTGAATTTTCCGCGTATTTTTTGCGAAGAGATTCGCATGTGACTCCATTTTGGGTGATTATATGTGAATCTACATTACAAGCATTTCTGCCAAGAACTGCAGATGCTAGTCTTGCATAAGCCCAACTATCTGGCGTTTGATTGGGTCTGGAACCGCTGCTAAAATAAGCACCTTGACCCTTTTCTATAATTTTCTTAACACCAGATAGCGGTATATTGAATTCTTTGGATATTTTTTTTAGATTTGACATTGATTTTATATGTGGATATGCTCTTTTTAAATCAACAATATGATTAGAATGTTTAGAAGCGAATGATTCTAATTTATCGCGGACCACATATTTCTTGCTATTTTTTTTATAATCTTTAATTGATTTTTTGACCTGTTGTTTCTGTTTTTTTCTATCTTGTGGTGAAAGAGTATCCGGTATGTAATGGTGGGGTATATTCATATAATTATATTATATAAATTTATTTATTTAGGGTCTTTTTGATGATTTTTTTGGTGATTTTTCACGTTTGCTTTTAGGAGTATTTTTAGGTGCCTTTGATTTTTGAGTTGTTCTAACAGGGGACTTTTTAGGTGATTTTGTTTTTTTGGTTGTTTTAACAGGGGGTTTTTTAGGTGCTTTAGATTTTTGAACAGGTGATTTTGTTTTTTTGGTTGTTTTAACTGGAGATTTCTTTGGTGATTTTTTAGATTTAACCTTTTCTGAAAGAGATTTAGCCATGTCTTTAAGTTTAAGCCCAACTCTAAGTGATGATTTTCTGGCTGGTTTCTCTGGTGATTCTGGAGATTGAGGTGATAATGCAACAGGTTTTGGTGATGCTAATCTTTCTCTTATGTTCTTTAAATTTTTTTGTAAAGTATGTCTTGCTAATTTTGTTATTCTGTCTCTGTCTGACTTTATTTCAACCAATTTTTCACAATCTGTGCACGAGCTTTTAAGTTGTACATCTATCTGTTTTTTTAACATAGATAAATTGCGGCATCTACTGCAAGTAGAAGCAATTTTTTGATTAATAATTAAATTAGGCGAATGTCTAACAGGATTCATATGGTTGGGACTTCTATTCAACATTCTTGGTGAAATATTGGGTGTCATTATCTCAAAAAAAATAGGATTGCCGCCGTTTTGGGAATAATCGTTAAGTATTTTTTTTCCAAGAGAGCTATTAACGGAAACCTTACGTCCAGTTTTTGGATTAAGTACTGCTTTATTCATTATAATATAGATTGATATTATAATATATAAATACTCAAAAATTAATTGCGTTTATTTTTAGACGCGCGGCGTTTTCTATTGTTTTTCCTACTGGGTTTTCTTTTTTTGGTGTTGTTTTTTGAATTATTTTTTCTTTTACCGCCTTGTTGT
>MDTA01144976.1_pt1 | contig 15723 bp, 14 predicted proteins | sample 811151 | NCBI WGS metagenome assembly MDTA01 (sample SAMN05326648, study PRJNA326480) | marine metagenome | isolation source: seawater | place: Indian Ocean: South | collected 2010 | reverse complement strand
TATATATATATGGATATAAAGATTGATAGTGTTTTAAGATGGATTGGTTCAAAAAAAAGATTAATTGATGATATTAAAAAATATATTCCAACAAAATTTAATAATTATTATGAACCATTTTTAGGTAGTAGTGTAGTCTATCTTAATATGCCTTTTAAAAATAAAGCCTACATAAATGATTTTAATCCGGATTTAATAAATATTTATAATCAAATTAAAAGTAATCCAAAAAAACTAATAACTTTATTAAAGAAATATAAAAAAGAATACTCATCAAGTTCTGATAAGAAAGATTATTATTTAAAGAAAAGAGAAAGATTTAATAAAATAAAAGACAAAATGAATGTAGAAAGAGCTGCGTTATATATATATATAAATAAATGTGGATTTAATGGTATTATGCAGATAAATAAGTACGGAAACTGCACAACTGGATTTGGAAAAATGAATAATCCTAAAATGTTAGATGAAGATAATATTTTTAACTTTAGTGATTTATTAAATGATAAAACAACAATCAAAAATATGAATTATGTATCTTTCTTAAAAAATTGTAAAAAAGGTGACTTTGTATATATGGATCCTCCTTATGTCCCCTGTGATAAAAAACAGTGTACTATAAAATACATAAAAGATGGTTGGAAAGAAAAAGACTTTAAAAAACTTGTAGAAGTATTTAAGGAACTAGATAAAAAAGGCTGTTATGTTATGCTTTCTAACTCAAATTGTAAATTTATAAGAGAAAAATTTCCAAAAGATAAATATAAAGTCAAAAAATTAAAAATTTCAAGAGTATTATGTCCTAATGCTGAAAAAAGAGATAATGAAAATGAATTATTAATAATGAATTATTAATTATTTGCTGCTAGATATATATTAGCAGTTTCTTGTAAAAGAATAATTAAATCATGAAATATTTCAAAAGATTTTTGTGGATAACTTGGATAATTTAGTAGATTACAAGAGTGACTTGTTATATCTCTATTACATATATTTAAAGCTTTTTTACAATTAGGTTTTGTAATCATTAGTATTTTTTTTGTATCCATTAACAATATATAAATAAATATTATCATTATAATTAAACTATATATAATTCTATGTTTTTTATTGTATCCATATATACTATAAAATATGATATGAGCTAATATAACAAATAATACAATATATAATAATAATAAATAATGATTATCATTTAAATGTTCTAAAATAAAATCACTTTTAAAATAAAATACTACACCAATTAATATTAATCCTAATATTAATGAATTTAATACAGTAGAATATAAATTATTAATTCTTAATAATAAAAATATATATGAAAATAAGTAACTAAATACAGATATTAGTATAATCAAAAGTCCATGAGAAACGCCTACATCAGTTTGATATAAATGAAACAAATATATTAAAAATGTTAAAGCTAATATAAATAATAATATAAACGCTACTGGACCTATTGATACTATTAATCCCTCCATATATCTAATAAACTTATATTTTATAAAAAACATTGTTAGTATATGAAACAATACTAAACTAGCAAATACATATAAAAATGTATTTTGTAAAATATTATCGCAAATATATACCATATTATTATCAAAACTATTGTTATAAATTAATATACATAATATTATAAACAAACCACAAGGCAAATAAAACTCACTTACACTTATATTAAATTCATTATTTTTTAATATTTTATGCAATTGTGACTTTTCTTTATCAGAATACATATATAATATATAATCACATTTTTTTTTACAAAATATATTTAGATTTTGATTATTTTTGTATGCTATTTTAGATTATAGTAAATTAATCTTCAAATATAGTAATGTAAAATTTATTATATTAGTTTTATAGCGAATTAATCTTTAAATATAGCAATAAATTATAATTTAATCTGAGATGCTTGTAGTTTATTTGTATTTATAAGAGTTCAAGATTTTTTATCATAAATTTGTAAAAAACTGATCATATCAGAATCCGAACCCTAAGCTATTTACAACTGCTTATGAAAATTAAGATAATGCTGTAATTTTAAAAATATGTTCAGAAAATGTTCAAAAAACTGCACAAATCGGAATCCGGAGCCTTTTCTGACCATTTTTTGACCCTTAGTCAACTACTTATTAATAAATTATCAAATAATGACTAATTAATATGAGTCTAAAAGTTTACTGGTACTAGTCAATATTTTTAGTAGATTTTTAGGATTTTCAAATCCTGGTCATTTTTGACGATATTTTATGACTTAGTCAAAACAACTATTAATAAATAATCAAAAAATGATTAATAAACACGAGTCTAAAAATCTACTGGAAGTAGTCTATTTTTTTTAGCAGAAAAAACTGGTTTCAGAAATGCTCATGTTATAACTTCAGATAAAAATGTTACAACTGTAAATAAAAAAAAATAAAAAAATCAAAAAATGTAAAAAACTGAAATATTTTAAAAAAAAAACAGTTATTAATAATAATCATAATAGTTTATTAGTAGTAAGTTTGATTATGAATAAAAAAATATAAAAAAATCACTTTTTTGAAAATATTTTAAAATTTTTGAAAAGTTTTTTTGAAAATGAATCTGCTAAAAATTTTGATCCCCCCCCCCCTCAAAAAAATTAGTTAAAATTAGTTAAAATTAGTTAAAAATTAGTTAAAAATTAGTTAAAATTAGTGATCAAAAAAAAATAATAAATTAGTTAAAAATTAGTTAAAATTAGTTAAAATTAGTTAAAAATTAGTTAAATTTAAAATAAAATAAAAGTATTTAAAATTTTTAATCTTATATATAAATATAATGAAATATTCTTGTTTACGCTGTGGTTTGGATTTTAAACAAAGGGGTCATCTAGAAAACCATTTAAATCGAAAAAATATATGTTTACCTATACTAGAGCCAATGAGTATAGATGAAGTAAAAAAACACTATGGTTTTAAAATTATTTCAAATTTCCTCCAAAATCCCTCCAAATCCCTCCAAAATCCCTCCAAATCCCTCCAAAATCCCTCCAAATCCCTCCAAAAACCCTCAAAATCGAGATTTATAGATCCCTCCAAAATCACTCCATTTCCCTCCATTTCCCTCCAAAATCCCTCCAAAATCCCTCCATTTCACTCCATTTTGAATTCAACGGGTAAATGTAGTGACTATGTATGCGATTATTGTAACAAGAGTTATTCAAGGAGAGATAATCTAAAAAAACATCAAAAAAATTGTAAAGAAAAGAAGATCATTGAATCTATAAATGCTGATGAGACTGAGGAATTAAAGAAAGAAATAAAAGAATTGAAGGAGACAGTAAAAATTTTAATAAGTGATAAGGAGAATATATCTGGTAGTACAACAAATAATAATACAACAAATAATAATAATTGTAATAATATGAATAAGAATAGTTTTAATACAGATAATTCTACTCATAATACTATAAATATAAACAATTATGGATATGAAAATAAGGATTATATAACAAAGGATTATCTAGTTAAATTATTAAAAGAACCATTTCAAGCAATACCAAAGTTAATTGAATATACTCATTTTAATAAGGAACATCCTGAGAATCAAAATATAAAATTGCCTAATAAAAAACAACCATATGTAAAGATATTAAAAGGAGATAAGTGGGTATATATGGATCGAAAATCAACAATATTGGATTTGATAGATGAGAAACATTGTGAGTTGAATGATATACCATTGTTAAAACATGTAGAAGATAATTTTAGTGATAATTTACAAGATAGATTTGAACGATTTAATGATCGCTATTTGAATGATGAGAAGGACTTTACGAATCAATTATATAAGGAGACAGAGTTAGTGATGATAAATAATAGTTAATTTACTGATATAAAAAGATGACAACAATAATTAAGTAATGAAACTTTTGGTGACTTTACTAACATCCTATAATGAATATATATTATATGAATGTTATAAAAGTGTAAAAAATCAAATAGTTTGTAATATAGAGTATGATATATATATAATAGTAAATTCTCAAAATAATAATTATTATGATGATGTATGTAGGATATTTTTAGAAGAAAGTAAGGTAAAAATTATACAAACAGAGTCTAATGGTAAACCAGGGAAAGGTCATAACAGTTTGATAGAATTATTTAAGAATAATAAGAGTTATGATTATTTGCTGCCGATAGATGGTGATGATTTTTTATATCCATACGCATTAAAACAATTAGAGAAAATAATGATTCACAAACCAGATATAGTGGTAGGTGGAAATGAAGATATAATATCAAATTTCAAAGAGATATATAATTGTGAATATCATGAAATGTTGGAGAATAAGTATTTTTGTGGATTAGAGCCAAATATAATGATAAATAAAAATATGATATTATATGAAAAGGGTACACCATTTAGATTATGTTTATTAGGTAGAAATATATTTAAATATAATATAAATAAGTTATATTGTGAGAATTGTAAAGTATTTGATGATTATTTGTTATTTTTGGAAGTATTAAATTTATATTATACCTCATCATTAAATATATATTATATTAGTTTAAAGAATATATATATCTACTATAAGGCTCATATCAGTAGTGTATGTTATCAAAATAGTAGTAATAATGATGATAATTTAGAAGAATTAATAAATAGATTTGATTTACTAAAGAAATTAAACAATATAGATATAATATTTAAAATACCATCATTTTATATAGAAAATTATACGAATGAGAAGGTAATATTTAACAAAGATGATAAGAATATAGATTATAATGAGAATGAATTTAAAGGAACAAAGCAATATAAATTAAATTATGATTATTTAAAAGGATTGTCTATAAAGATTCATAGAGCAAATATAAGCTTTATAAAAACTGAGATTAGTAAGATAGATAAATTAAATATAAATTATAAGAAGAGATTGTATTTAACACTAGAAAATTATGTATTGAATAATTATTATGATTATGATTTATTAAAGTATTTAGTAATAATTAGTAATAATATAAATTTTATAGCGAATGATATAGTTAATAGTATATTGATGAATATTGATTTGAAGAGTTTTCTAAGTAAGAGTTATGATAGTTATTATGAGAATGGTGATTATATTTATTGTTTTTTATTGTTAAGTAGTATGAAAAATAATTATGATTTTAAGGTATATCATTATTTATATTTAATTAGTAAAAAACTGAACATAAAAATATATAATGATGTAGATAATAAGTTATTATTAGATAACAAAAGAAAAACAATAATATTATTAGATGCAATGAATATAGAATATGATATTTATACGGCATATGAGAAAGGATTAGGTGGAACTCAGTTATGTTATATAAATTTAGCAACAATATTATCAAAAAATTATAATGTAATATTATTAAAAAAAAGTATAAATAGAGGTATAAAGTTATTAAATAATATATATTTGATAAATTATGATTCAATAAATGATATGTGTATTTATATAAATAATATAAGACCGAATGTATTGTTTTATAATTATATAGAATATGGAAAAATATTAAATGAGAATATAGATAAAAATATAATTTTGTATATGTATGAACATATAACAGTATATAGTCATTATGAAATAAAGAAGAAATGTGATTATTATAATTATTACGATAAAATAGTATTTGTTAGTAGAGATCAATTGTGTAAATATAAGATTAATTGTAAAATAAATTTAGATAAGAATATTGTGTTTTATAATAGATTATCTCCAGTATTTCATTTTAATAAAATGAATGATAATATATTAGAGAGTAAAGATTTAAGTATAATTTATTGTAGCAATCCTCAAAGAGGATTAGATAATCTAATATATATATATCCACTACTTAAAGAAAAATATAAAAGTTTGAAGTTAAGAATATATTCTTCATTAGAAATGTATGATTTAGAGGATAATGATGATTTAAGAGTATTGTTTGATAATTTTAGAAAAATGGATGGAGTAACGATAGAGAAGTGTGTATCACATATGGAATTAGTAAAAGAAATGAATAAATCATTATTATTTGTTTATCCTACATATGTTGAAGAGACGTTTTGTAATAGTTGTATAGAGGCAGCAGCTTGTGGATGTTCGATAGTTGCTACAAAGATAGGTGCATTGGGTGAAGTATTGGAGGATTATGGTGATTTAATTGATGTAGATATAAATAACATGAGTCATCCTTATTATGATATAGTAAATAAAGATTATATAGAAAAAGTAGTAAATAAATCGAGTATAATTATAGAAAAATATTTAAATAAATGTGTAGAATTGGAAGATAAATTAAAGAAACAAGTAAGTTTTATAAAAAAAAAATACAATTGGAAATTTTTTGAGAATATATTTTAAATTGATTAAATAATGATTATAATTAATGAATTGTAATCGTGATTATATAAAATGGAACATATTAATAAATAGGAATGATTTAGTGGAGGGTATAGCAGTTGTAAAAAACGGATTTAAGGCAGAATTACATTATCATAGTGAGGAGGAAGAATATGTATTTCTGCATGGAATAGGTAAATTATATAATGATGGAAATGTAAATATAATAAGATCTCCCTATAATATAACAATAAAATCGAATAGTATTCATGCGATGACTCCGATAAGTGATTATGTAATACTATTATTTAGATTTAGAAAAGGTAAGTTTGAGAATATAAAGTATACATATACGAATAAGTATTTAGAAAATAAAATGAAATCAAAATTATAAAATATTAAATATAAAATTTATGAAGTAGTTTTTCTACATAATCAAAGTTAAGTATAATATTGTTATGTTTATTTTTTTTTGATTTATCTTCATATTGTCGTAATTTAACGGTATCATTAAAATATTTAGTTTTTTCAAATTTTTTTATAGAATTATGAGATAGAAAACCTCCTTGTATTTTAAAACTTTTTTTTGAACTTTCAGATAAATTATCATAATAGGGTTTAAATTGAGAACATAAATATCTTTTAGCATAAACATGATTAAGAATAGGTTTAGTAATTTTATCAGGAAAATATTGTTTTAGAAAATTATAAGCAATAAGTTCATGATGTAAATTTTTTTTAAGAAAGTCGTGATTATTATCTGATTCATTAAGAATAAGATGTCCTATATCATGTAGAAATGAAGCTAACTGAAAGTATTCTGGTTCAGCACTTTGTATTGCCATATTCATAGTAGAAAATGCATGTTGTGTTTGAGTAATATTTTTATCATAAAATGAATTACCGTAATTTTTATATAAATTAATAATATTATTTATAACATAATCTTTATTAAGAGAATTACTAGTTTTATTATTTAAAATAGAACCATCAAAGTGTTCAATAAGACTAATCTTAGTACTATCTTTAAATTCTGTTTTTTTTTTTATATTATAATAATCATCTCTAAGATTACCTTCACTAGATTTATTAAATGTTAAATAAAGAGATTTACGTGGTTCATTAGATAAATTTTGTGAACTTTTATGAGGAATATATGAATTAAATAAAATAATATCGCCAAAATTAGTATTAATGGGTTTATCCCACTTAAGTTTATCTGAATTTAAAATAACTCCATTATTATTTGGCAATATAGTATTATTTTTTAAATTATTATTAATAAGTGGACTAAATTGTATACTACCGTTTAATTTATATGTATTACATAACGGTATTAAACAAGTTATAAAATTATTTGAATTAGGATATGCTGTAATATCTTGGTGTGGTTTAAATATTCCTGTATTAGGATATTTATAGTTAATTTTTTCTTTATAAAGAGTATATTCAGAGTTACTAATATTATTGATAACATAATTTAGAGTGGAATCATTAATAATTTTATTAATATCTTGATTATTATGAGAGAAGTATTCAGAGCGTAATATAGTTTTATTCTTAGAAGTATTTAATTCAAATTTATGCATATGTTTGGTATTTTTATTTAGAGAATCAAATTCAATATCAAATGCAGCTTGAAGTAGATGTTTTTTGAGTTTATAAGAGAGTTGATTATGTAGAACTAAATAGCCATTATTTTTAAAGAATAGTTTATGGTGTTGTTGAATAATATTCCATGATTGATTCATTATGATTTAAATATATATTATAATTTTTTTTATATATATATAATATGTTATTTTATAAATCTTATAATATTTAGTAAAAATTATAAAAAAAAATATATAATATAAATTTTAAAAAAAGTTTTTGTAGTGTTTAATATATATATTAATTGTTTATTTTAATTATTATTGTTCTTCTTCTTCTGCTTGTTCTACTTCTTCTTTGGTGACAATTTCTTGTGAAATAATTTTAATTCTGTTTAGACAGCGTCCCGAGAAGTTTTTGTTTTGTTCTAGAAAATCAAGTAATCTAACAATATAAGAATCAAATTCAATAGATAATTTTTGTTGTTGTCCTTTAAGATTCATAATTAAATTTCCGACATTAAAGCCTCTTTTTTGTTTTTCTTCAGCATTTCCAATTCTATCAGAAAATGTACCTATATCTTCAGCAAGTTCTCTTAAATTACTAGTAGTGCAATTAATTAAAGCAAATATTTCATTCATATCATATTTTGCATTAGGATCTTCAATAGTTTGAGGTTCACCATCAACCGGATTTCCATCAGGATCTAAATATTTAGGATTAGGAACATGTCTAGGAGGATATGGCTGCATATTTCTAAACTTGCGTTCTTTAATTTGTTCTTTAGTGTATCCTTCGGGAAGTTCTTCGATGGCTAATGCATTTTCTATAATTCCATCACAATATTTATAAAGATCACCATATAATTTTTTAATATAGACTTCTTTCATATGTGTAAAGAAGTTAAGATCTATAATTAATGATTCTTTTTGAAATCCTAGTGTATCTAGAGAACTGCCAACATCATAACCGCGTTCTTTATCTGCCAACATATCTTTTTCAAAATCATTAACTGCTTGAATATCACTTTCTAGGTTTCCAATGAATTTGTCCATTTCAGCATATTTAGAATTTATTTCATTTAATATTTGATTATATTTATCACTGTCAATTTTATCACGTAGGACACTATCTGCAGGGCGAATAGCTGTCATATAATTTATTAAAATATTTTAAAATTTAATTAAAGAAAATTGATTTTTTTTGTTTAGACAAATCAAATAGAAAAATGTTAAATAATTATAATAGTTTAGTAAGTAATTTATTAAAATCATTTATTGATAAAAAGATATTTAATGTTTATATTTTATTTATTTGTAATATAATAGTAATTTATGGTTATAATAGTAAACAAAAAAAGAATGATATAATGAATAATAAAATACTAGGTAAAAAAATATGTATATGGTATTTATTTCATTCTTTTGTATATTTAGTAATATGTTTTATATGGAATATTCAAGATATATATGATTATTTAAATATTATAATTATGATGTGTTTTTGGTATTTATTTGAGTGGGGATTTTATATTTTAAATAAAAAAATCAATTTACTTAAAATTAATAAAAAAATAATAAACAGTGGTGGTAGTTATAATAATCCTTATATGCCAGAGAATATAGATTTTCTGTATAATTTATTAGGTATATTTATATATATTTTGATTAAATAGAATCTTATTTAATTTTTACATCATATTTTTTTAGATCTTCAATATCGTCAATAAATTCAGGTATTTTTTGTTTAATTCTGATAAATTTATTATCAGCATTTTTTATAAATAATTTATTATTAACAAAGATAAAGGGCATTTTATTAATACTCCTAAGTATATATTTCATTATTTGATAATAATGAAGAAATCAATTTAAAATTGATTTAGTGTAATTTACATTTAAATGAAGAGTTTATGTGTATATAATACAAAAAATAAAAATTGTAATGGTATTTATGTACATAAAAGAAATGAAGAAATAAAAAAAAATTTAGCTCATCCAATATGTAGTAATTATAATTATTGGGAAAATGAAGTAAATCCTGATTATACTATACAATATTTTGGGTCATTAGGTCACTATGGAATTTATTATAAAAAAAGAAATTATTTTAGTGAGAAACAATTAGATAAGAGATATAATAGAAAAAGATATCCAAATAGAGATGATAGTGAATGGATAAATTATAAGACATATTATCCAGAAGCTGGAGATAGTAATCCTAAAATAATAGTATTAGATTAACAACAAGAGATAATTAATGTTATTGATTATTTTTAATATTAGATTATTGTTGTAGTTCTAATATAATAGAATTATGAGGATTTTGATAATAATACGAATAATATAAATTAGAAACAATAACATAGAGATTTTTTGTTTTTATGTTTTATATTTATTGTAATAAGTTTAAGATAATAAAAAATTTCAAAATAAGATAAATATTGATTAAGATTTAAATCAATGAAATTATACCGTTTTTTTGTAAAAAATGTTTGATTTTTTCTTTTTCTGATTTAATTTCTCTAAGTTTATTTGCTATAGAAATATATTGTGGACTATTAATAAGTTCTTTAAGATCTATTTTGTTTTGTTGTAAGTCTTGATTTGTTGTTACAATATTTTGTAATTGTGAGGATATTGATTTAAGTTGTTCTAATTGAGAATCAATATTTTGTGAATTATCATCAATAAATTTTTTAATTTTATGTATTTGTTTATCAAAGTTTTTATTATCTAAAATCATATTTAGTGTTTTTTGTTGATCTAATTCTGTATGTAAATTGTTAATAAAGTAATCTGTATCTTTAGAATTATAAGATGGTAATTGATTAATAATGGATGCGTCATTATCTAATGCTGTGAGTTGTTTTGTAAAGTCTTCTACGTCTTCATTATTGTTTTTTTTTGACTGTTCTGATTTTTTATCGTTCATTTATATATTATTATAATATTTATTTATGATAATATACAGTATAATTAAAACAATAAATACAGCGGCTATACCTAAATTAGTTAAAATAGCTAAGGATTGTCCGTATGAGCTAGTATATTTCATTCGTGTTAATATAAAATATCCAAAAATAATAGTACAACATAATATAACTACTAATAAAAGTTCTTTTACACTTAAATCAAAATCTGTATTAGGTATAATATTATATAATAAATAAATAGGTATAATAATATGTGTTAAAACATTAATTAATATAATTAATGTTTGTGTGGTATTATAATATCTTGCTATAATTTTACTATATAAATATGTAAGTAAGTTTCCTAATAATATTAATGAAAATAAAAGTGATATAGAAGATATATTTAGAATTTTATTATCAACATAATATAAAGATATATATGAAATTATTAATATTATGAAAGTAAAATCTAAATGAAAACGCGGAAAGGACTCCGTACTAATAGAAAATAAAAAAAATATATATATTATAGAATATATGAATAAAAAAATATTAAACGATACATATGATTTTTGTTTATTTTTACATGAGAAAATATCTTCTTGTATATTTATAACACCAGAATTATTATATATTTTAATATTTTTATTATTTATAATAATATTTAATAAATTAAATAAAAAAATATTAGGAGGTGAAAATAATTTTGTAATAGGGTGCGAGAACAGATGTAGTAGAACAGGTATAAAATATTTGATTGAAAAAATTTATCCAGATAAAAAAGTAATTTTTAATGAAAATAAAAAAGAAACAAAGTGTGATTTAATAGTAAGAAGCACCGGTAGTGAATATGGTAGATGGAATACTGATGTTGTGCCGTATATATATATAACACATGAGACTTATCTGCCTGAAAAATCTAATTATCATTCAAATTATTTGTTTATGGGAATAATACCAAATCGTAAAAAACTGGTGGAATATAAAGATAATAAAAATATAATTAATGAAAATGATACATATTTATATATGCCTGATGGATTAATGAGATATAAAGAATTACTGGATAATAATATGTTTTGGGTTAATAGAAAGAAAACAAAAAAGTCTATTAAAGAAAAAAAATATTTAATTGGATATTGTTATAAAAATAAAGTAACAGAGCGTGAAGATTTATTTAATAAATTTGTAGAAAAAACAAAAGATAGCGATAAAAAATGTATTTCATTTGGTAGATTGTATGGAAAATATCCAGAGACACAATATGATTTAGATGATAAAGATATAGTAAATAAAAATGCTAATGGAACAGGGACAGAAGGAATATATTCTAGTTTCAGCAAAAGGGACGAATTATTTAATTTATGTAAGTTTGTAATATCTATGGAAAATTCTGTAGATGTAGGACCAAGTGAAAAAATATTTCATACATTTATGTTTAATTCTATACCTATATTTTGGGGTCAGGACAGTGATATATTTAATAAAAAGTCATATATAGATGTATTAGATTTTGAAAGTTTTGATGATTGTGTAGATTATATAGTAAATATGAGTGATGAAAAAATAGAAGAAATGATGAATGAATATCCATTTAATAAAAATAGTAATTTTATAAATTATTGGACAGATAATATAAATGATAATAAATTATTAAAAACACACTGTAAAGCTATAAAAAATGTTATAGAAAAAAAAATGTCTTAATTGAGTATTTTATATTATCTAAAAAATATAAAAATATAATAAACTATTTGTAAATTTTAATAACTAAAAATAAGTTACAGTAGAAGAAACACTGTATGGAATGAAAGAAATATTAAAAAATTTTAATCATATTTAATAAAAATTATATTATAATAATATATATGAGTAAACAAGTATTATTTTTATTTTTTATCTTTATTTTAATGTATATATATTTAAACCAAACAAAAAAAATTACTGGTGGATTTAATATTTTAAATAATATAGATAAAATATATTTAATAAATTTAGATATAAGTAATGATAGATTAAAAAATATTAATAATCAGAATAAAAAATTAAAATTAAATATAACAAGACATCGGGCTGTGTATGGAAAAGATGTAGATGAAAAAAAATTAATAAAAAAAAAAGTTTTAGATAAAAATCATAAATTAAACAAGGGAGAAATGGGATGTTATTTAAGTCATCTAGGTATATTAAAAAAATCATATAAAGATAAAGATAATATTATAATAGTATTAGAAGATGATATTATATTCAATGAAGATTTTAAAGAAAAATTAGAAAAATATTATAAAGAAGTTCCTAATGATTGGGACATAATATATTTGGGTGGTTCCAGATTAAGAGGAAAAAAAATATCAGAACATGTATTAAAAGGAGTTTATGATAACAAAGATATGAGCGAATATAATATGGGAACCTATGCTATGATGATAAGTAAAAAGGGTATAAAAAAAATGTTAAAAATATCAATTCCTATGAAATATCCAATAGATGTAACAATAGCAACAAATAGTAAAGAATTAAATATATATTTTTTAAATCCTTCAATTATAGATCATAATAACAATTTTAAGTCAGAAATATTATTTTTAGACGAAAATAAAATAATTAATTACGATAATAATGTGACAAATAAAGAATTAATAGTATTAGATGGTGGAAGAAGATATAATAATAAAATTACAAATACTCAAGCTATAATAGGAGGAAAAAAAAATAATAGTTTATTTAATATTCCTTTATTTTATATAAACTTAGATATTGATTTAGATAGAAATAAAAGTATGGAAAAAATGTTAAGAAAATTTAATTTAGATGGAACAAGAATAGAAGCAATTAATGGAAAAATATATGATAAAAATTATATAGTTGTAAATAGTAAAAAGTATGATTTTGTAATAAATACTAAGAGAAAACCAAACATAGGACAGTTTGCAACTTGTTTATCTCATATAAAAGCTGTAATAAATATAAAAGATAGCAATATTGATTATGGATTAATTTGTGAAGATGATTTGGATTTTAATTTATTAAATACATTTAAAGATATAGTTAACTTAGAAAATATAATTAATAAAGCACCAAATAATTGGGAAATGATTAAACTTCATTCAAGTAATCCAACTATTTTAAATAAGTTAGAACTAGATTTTAATAATAATAAATTATATAGTAAAATAAAACCATTGAATACACATGATTTTTCTATGATGGCTTATATTATAAATAAAAAATATATACAAAATTTTTTTAATAAATATTATAAAAATAATACATTTATATTTAATGATAAATATTTTGTATCTGATATAACATTATTATTTTCAGAACATATTTATAATTATACAATTCCGTTATTTAGATCCAAAATGTTTTCAAGTAGTAGATTAAATAAAATAAATAAATACGATTATAAAAGTAATAAGATAATAAAAGATTTTTGGAACAAATTAATAAAAAAAAATTGATTTTTATTTTTAAAATATAAGATGACTAATCCTGAAATATTTGTAAATAAAAGAATTAATATATCAGATATAATTAGTCAAGAAGAGAAAAATAATGATTTTGTTGAGGGAGTTATAAATCTTCCTGATATGCAAAAAAGAAAAAAGTATAATGTTATGATTTGTAAGCTTAGAAATGATAGCACTTATTTATTAAAGCCTATTAAGAAATATAAATGTTTAATATTTGAAGAATTATTTGGATTTGATTATGAATGTGCAAATTTTGATTCAGAAAAAATAATTAAAATAAAACTTTAAAATTTATTTTATAATAGATATATTATGGATTACAAAAAAAAATATTTAAAGTATAAGTTAAAGTATTTAACTGCTAGAAAAATACTTAAAGGTGGCATGATAGACAGCTTTAATTGGTTGATATCTTCTCCTAAAGAACAAAAACAGCTTCCTAAATTTTGTTCATCTTATGATTCAATTCCTTCTACTTTTCCAGGTGATAGTACATCCATTCCTCGCATATTAAGGTACACTAGCTATTTGAAGGAACCAGAAGAAAATGAAGATAAAATATTTTTCAAATTTATAGAACAAGACACTGCCACTACAGATAATTTTATAGAACAAGACACTGACACAATAGATAAATTTATAGAACAAGACACTGCCACTACAGATGAAATAGAATATTATTACGATTTTCCAGAAAATGGATTTGATATTTTTAACAACTTTTTTTGTAAAGAACAAGAAAATGAAAGCTATGAACAGCGATTAAAAGACCATGCTAAAGTAATGGGATATGCTTATTTATTTTGTGTTTCAAAAAAAATATTTGATTTATTTGATATTTTACAAAATAAAGATTTAGAATCTTCAAAAAAAATAAAAGAAGAATATTTAGAATCTTCAAAAAAAAAAATAAAAGAAAAAATAGAATCTTCAAAAAAACAAATATTTAAAGATTCTATATTTTTAAAAACACAAAATGAATCTAATCAAAATATAAACTCACAAATTCATGAGATATGTGAGAAATTAAAAGAAGAATCAGAAGATGATAAAATACAAAAAATAAATAAATTAGAATATGAAATAAGATTAATAAAATTATATGAAACAGGATTAATAAAATTAGGAGAATACAAAATAAAAAAATTAGAATATGAAATAAAAAAATTAGAGAATATATTAGAAAATCGTCATGAGCAGATTAAACAAATATATGATCGTGTATTTTATTTTTCTCAGATCAAATATTTGAACGAAAGATGCGAAAATTTAGAACAATGCAAACAAGCAGCACCATCTTCAACAGAAGCAGCACAAGCAGCACCATCTCCAACAGAAGCAGCACCATCTCCAACAGAAGCAGCACAAGCAGCACCATCTCCAACAGAAGCAGCACAAGCAGC
>MDTA01086951.1_pt1 | contig 15723 bp, 12 predicted proteins | sample 811151 | NCBI WGS metagenome assembly MDTA01 (sample SAMN05326648, study PRJNA326480) | marine metagenome | isolation source: seawater | place: Indian Ocean: South | collected 2010 | reverse complement strand
TGTTTGAAAAAAAAAGTAAGTTCTATATTATTTTCTTTTTATTATCACTTTCAGTTTTTTATTTATTAAAATATTTAATTATTAATAGATATTTTAGTTTAATAAATAATATTTATTTTAACTTACCTATTTTTTTAAGCAATAAAAAATCATGTCAAGAATATAACGATTTAATAGACAAACACTTAGATAAATCATTCAGCTTTTCATTAATAGATGATAAAGGTAATATTATTGCTGAACATAACCCCTATAAAGCAAGAGTTCCTGCATCAAATTTAAAGTTGTTGTCTACAGGTTATGTTAGTAATAAATATAATAATTTTGATACATTAAAAACTGAAATTTATAAAGATAATAAAAATCATTATTATTTAAAAGGTAATGCAGATCCTGATTTAAATCTAAAGGATATTCAGAAATTAATAAACAATGTGGAATATAATAAGGTAATAAATATTACTTTATTTGAAATTGTTGAAGGTTTGTATTGGCCCAAGGGGTGGACATATGAAGATAAACTATATAAATATGGTTCTCCTATTACACAATTGGCAATAAATAGTAATTCGTCAAAATACGTAAATATTTATAACTTAAAGGAATTTATCTATGATTATCTTAAATCAAAATTTCCAAATTCTAATATTAATATTTATATAAATAATAATATCAATTTTTATAAAAATAAAACTACTCTAGTTGATAGTATTAGCTCAAATCCAATATTATCTCTGATAACTTTAGCTAATTCTGAAAGTCATAATTTTACCTCAGAGGCACTATTTAAAAATGCCTCTAATTCATGGGAGGTAAATAAATACAATAAACTTTATTCATGGCTTAAAAATAGGGGTTTACCGATGAAAAATATTTATATTTCTGATGCAAGTGGATTATCGCGAAATAATAAAATGACTACTGATTTAATTGCTTCATTTTTACACAAAATGAAATTTAATAATAATTATGAATTTTATAGTTCAACTTTATCTATTATGGGAATAAGAGGAACTCTCGCCAATACATTAACTAATAGTAAATTGAAAGGGAAATTTTTTGGAAAAACAGGTACACTTTCTAATGTATTTTCATTGTCTGGTTATTTGAACAAAAAAAATCAAGTATATTCTTTAAGTATTATTCAAAATTCTAAATTAATTAATAAAAATAAAATAAGAAATTTTTTAACTGACTTGTATGAAGCAGATTTATGTATTTAAAAATTACTTAAATAGATTCTTTAAATCTTTCTCAACAATTGGTGGAACCATATGTTTTATCTCTCCATTAAATTTCGCAACTTCTTTTACTAATGAACTACTTAAAAAACTAAAGTTTGTATCTGTAGATAAAAATATTGTCTCAATTTCTCTATTTAATGATCTATTTGTGTGAGATATTTGTAATTCATATTCAAAGTCGCTCATAGCTCTTAACCCTCTTAATATAAGTTTTGCATTTAATTTCTTTGCGCAATCAACAGTTAGACCATTAAATGATATAACTTCAACATTATCTAATTTCTTTACCGCATTTTTAATTTGATTAATTCTTTTTTTAAGGGTAAAGGTTGGCTTTTTTGAAGTATTTTCTAAAACACCAACAATTACCTGGCCAAATATCATTTCGGCTCGCTCTATAAGATCTAAATGGCCGTTAGTAAGAGGATCGAATGTTCCAGGATAAAGTATTTTCATATCAATTTCTTAAATAAAAAACTTAAATCTAGTTAAAATAAAAGTATATTTCAAATTAATTATGGCATTAAATTTAGAAGCAAAAAAAACTTTATTAAGAAAAATTCCCCATGGTTTATTTATCTGCGGTGTAAAAGATCAACAAAAAGATGAAGTTAATGGATTTACAGCCAGCTGGGTAACCCAAGGTTCGTTTAATCCTCCTCTTGTTGTAATGGCTGTAAGAGCCGAAGGCTCAAGTCATCAAATAATTAAAGATACTAATAAATTCTCATTAAATATTTTAAAAAGTGATCAAAAAGATTTAGCAGCTGTTTTTTTTAAACCACAAGTTGCGTTAGGGAGCAGATTCGAATCCGTAGAATTTAATTTAGGAGAGTTAGGTCTTCCAATACTGAAGGATAGTGTTGGAGGTGTTGAATGTGAGATTATCGGTGATGTAATGCATGGAGATCATACTGTATTTGTTGGAGAAGTTAAAACCGCATATTTAAATCAAGATGTTGAGTCATTAAATTTAGATTCAACTGGTTGGAATTATGGAGGATAATTTAATTTATGAGTGAAATAGATATAAAGTATAAAGATAAAATTAATTTAAAATCTGAATATCATCTTATTAAGAATAAGAAGCTTTTAAAAAATAGGCTATTAGAAATTCCAAAGGTTTCTGGATGCTACTTATTTAAAGATGAAAATGGAGAAATATTGTATATAGGAAAGTCAAAAACTTTAAGAAATAGAATTAATAGTTATTTTTCAAATTACAAAGAACTTTCTCCTAGATTAGGTTTAATGGTTAGGCAAATAACAGAAATAGAAATAATTATTACAGATAATGAATTTGAGGCACTTAATCTAGAATCAAATTTAATTAAAATAAACAAACCTTATTTTAATATCCTTTTAACTGATGATAAAAAATATCCATACATTTGCATTACTTGGAGTGAAAAATATCCAAGGATCTTCATAACAAGAAAAAGAAGAAATAGAAATACTTATGATAGATATTATGGCCCTTATGTGGATGTTGGACTTTTAAGGCAAACCTTATTTTTAATAAAAAAAATATTCCCTTTGAGGCACAGTAACTTATCTAAATCTTTCTATAGAGAAATTACAGGTGTTGATCTTGAAGAAATTTCCTCAGAGGATTATAAAAAGATAATAAAACAAGCCTCTATGATATTTCAAGGGAGGAACGAAGATTTAGTTAATATTCTAAAAAATAAAATGAACACATACTCTAATGCTTTACAGTATGAAAGTGCAGCCAAAGTTAGAGATCAAATAGTTGCTATTAAGTTACTGAGTGAATCTCAGAAAATTACAGTCCCAGACTCTACTATTAATAGAGATATATTTGGAGTTTGTTCAAATGAAAAAATATCAAGTATTCAAATATTTCAAATGAGATCGGGCAAATTAGTCGGGAGGATAGCTTATAGTCAAAAAATTATAGGCTCTAATGAAATAATTACCTTGCAAAGAATATTAGAAGAACATTATTCCAATGTTGATAATGTTGAAATACCATCTGAGATATTAATTCAATTTGAGATTCCAAGGAGAACTATAATAGAAGAATGGTTATCTGATTTAAAGAAAAGAAAAGTAAAAATAATTGTGCCAAAAAGAAATAAGAAACTTGAAACTGTTGAGTTGGTAATAAAAAATGCAAAATTAGAATTAGAGAGAATTTCTAATGGTATAGAAGATAATGAAAATGCAATGGAAGACTTATCTCAGATTTTAGAAATGAATCATTTGCCAAAACGAATAGAGGGTTATGATATCAGTCATATCTCAGGCTCTGATCCTGTAGCATCTCAGGTTGTATTTATTGATGGAATTCCTTCTAAACAAAATTATAGAAAATATAAAATAAAAGATGAACGTGTTTTTTTAGGAAATAGTGATGATTATGCTTCTATAAAAGAAGTGATTTATAGAAGATTTAGAAAATGGGCTAGATTTAAAAAAGATGGTGGAGATTTTTCAATCTTAATTGATAAAAAAAACAGTACTTTAGATAATGAAATTCTTTCAGATTGGCCAGACTTAATAATGATAGATGGAGGAAAAGGGCAATTAAATGCTGCATTGAAAGCATTAATAAAACTTGATTTAGCTCAAGAAGTAACTATTTGTTCCTTGGCTAAAAAAAATGAAGATATTTATGTCCCTGGAGAAAATAATCCTGTAGAAAGTGATCCTAATCAAAAGGGTGTAATGCTCCTAAGAAGAGTTAGAGATGAAGCTCATAGATTTGCTGTGTCATTTCATAGAAATAAAAGATCTAAAAGAATGAAAAGATCCCAACTTACAGAAATACCTGGAATAGGTTCCTCCAGGATTAGAGATTTACTTGATTATTTTAAGTCTATGGAGGCTATTAGAATTGCAAGTGTTGAAGAATTATCAAGAGTAAAGGGAGTAGGAAAAAGTACAGCTAAAGATATATTTAAATATTTTCATGAAGTTTAAGATATCTAGTGATTTATATAAATTGCTACATATTATTCGTAGATGTTGATAAATAGTTTAGTTACCAATTTTATTACTAATATTGTTTTAGTTAAATTTTTTAAAAGTGTTCTGGAAAAAATCAAAACTATTAATCTTATATTCAACAGTTGATGGACACACTAAGAATATTTGTGAATATATAAATAAAAAATTGATAAATAAAAGAAAAATCAATATATCTTCCATAGAAGAATCAGGTAATTATAGTTTGCTTGATTTTGATGAAATAATTATTGGTGCAAGTGTAAGATATGGTTATCATCGAAAAAATGTTTACGAATTTATAAATACTCATAAATCTATCCTTGATAAGAAAAAAACGGTATTCTTTTCATTGAATTTAACTGCTAGAAAAAAAGAAAAAAGTAATGCAGAAACCAATCCATATGTTCTTAAGTTTTTAAAAAAAGTAAATTGGAATCCAACTATAAAAGATGTTTTTGCTGGAAGATTAGACTATCCAAGTTTAGATTTTCTGAATAAAATTGCTATTCTTTTTATAATGGTAATTACAAATGGTCCAAAGGATACATCGAAAACATATGAATTGACTGATTGGAAAAGAGTAGATAATTTAATTAAAAAATTTGAAAAGATTTAAAAAATAAAATTTTATGAATAAAAAGGAACTGATAAAATTAACATCAAATATAAATATAAATAGTTGTCCTAATATAATTAATTTTCACTGCCATACAACTTTCAGCGATGGTAGTTTAACTCCAGAAAAATTATTATATGAAGCTTATAAAAATAAAATTCAATATTTATCTATAACTGATCACCATACAGTAAATGCTCATAAGTATATATATGAAAATAATCTATTAAATAAATATTCCTCTAATTCTTTTAAATTAATTTCTGGGATTGAAATAAATTGTTTATTAAAAGGATGTCTCGTACATATATTGGGTTTAGGAATCGATATTGAAAGTGAATACTTATATCCATATATACAATCTGAATCACCTATTGGAAATCATCTTGATATAAGATCGGTATCTAAAGCTATAAGTAAAGCTGGCGGTATTTCATTTCTAGCCCATCCAGCAAGGTATAGAATTCCTTTTAATATATTAATTCAGGAAGCCTATAAAAATAAAATTGATGGAGTTGAAGTTTGGTATGATTATTCATTAAGCGAAAAATGGAATCCTAGTCCTTTTATCTGCGAGAAAATTGATAAATTAACAAGTGATTTTGGAATGTTGAAGTCTTGTGGTACAGATAGTCATGGGTTTTCGTTATTTGGTAGATAAATTAAAATTTATTTTTTTCAATTTTAGATTCAGTATCATTGATTAATTTTTTTAGATTATTTAATATTTCATCGGAATCATTAACCCACATCTTTCTATTAATAAGTTCTAGGAATCTTTCGGCTATATCTTTTAAAGCCCAAGGATTATTACTCTCCAGGAATTTTCTAACTTTTTTATCACATATCCATTCTTTATATATAGATTCATAGCACCAATTAGAGACTAAATTAGTTGTGGCATCATAAGCATATAGGTAATCAATTGTTGCAGAAAATTCGAATGCACCTTTATAGCCATTTTCCATCATTCCATTTATCCATTTAGGATTAAGGACTCTAGATAAAACTACTTTTTCTATTTCTTTATTTAGTTTATTAATTTTTGAGTGTCCATATTTAGAAAGATCACCAAGATATAACTGGGGATATTTACTGGATAATTTTTTGATTGAAGATGATAATCCTCCTTGAAATTGATAATAATCATCTGAATCTAAAATATCATGCTCTTTATTGTCCTGATTATGAATAACTACTTGAATATTCTTGAGGCATTTTTCTAATTCTTTTCTACCTTTTTTACCTTCAATATTATTATCATAAATCCAGCTGCTCCAAGCTAAGTATGCTTCAGCTAAATCGTTATTATCATTCCAGCTTGAGTTGGAAATCAATTCCTGAAGTCCTGCCCCATATGATTCAGGAGCAGAACCAAAAATACGATAATTTGAGATGTTATTTTTAAATTCATATGCAAGAGGATTATTATGTTTTTCTTCATTCAAAGTAGAAATCATACTAATTGCTTTTGACAATATTTCAATTAATTGAGGAAAAGAGTCTCTAAACATTCCAGAAATCCTTATAGTAATATCTACTCTGGGTCTTGAAAGTATATCAATGGGAATAACTTCCAAATCTATAAGTTTCTTTGTCGACCCATCCCAAATAGGTTTTATACCCATAAGAGATAATATTTGACATATATCTTCTCCTCCGTTTCTCATTGTGGAAGTAGCCCAAAGAGATATTGCTAAATTTTTTAGGTTCTCTCCATTTTCTAAAGTATAGAGATCTAATATTTGATTGGCTGATTTTGTTCCTACTTCCCAAGCTGATTCTGTTGGTAAACCTCTTGTATCTATAGAGAAAAAGTTTTTACCTGTTGGTAAAACTTCAAGTTTTCCTCTGGTAGGTGCCCCTGAGGGGCCACTCTTTATATATTCACCACATAGTGTATTTATAAATGATTCTTTTTCTGATGACGCAGAATAAACAATTGGGAGGTATATTTCATTATGAATTTTATTAAAATAGGTATTAACTTCTGCAAATGAGAATATATAATTCAAAAATTTAATATTCTTAAGAGCCTCTATATCCTTAATTATTTCTTCTTTTTTATAAAAAAAATAGTAGATTAAATACTTAGATTGATTTTCTAAAAAGTTTATAGCACCTCTAAATGTACTTATTTTTTTATTTGAGTAAGAACTAAGAATTTTACTATCTTTATTTGAAATTTTATTTGAATATTCGTTTGTCCATGGCTCTAAATCTAATTTTAATTTATATGATAAAAATTGGATAATACCTTTCCTATTCCTTGTGGGAACTCTGCTTAAACATAAGATTAAATTTATTTCATTATTTCTGGATTGTCTTGAACCAAAAGTATGAAGACCAACTCTTATCTGAGTTTCTTTTATTTCACAGAGATATGAATCTATTTTTTCTATAAAATCCGAATCTTTTATGTCAAAGAAATTATTATATTCTCGATTAACAATTTCATATATTGAATTCTTTATAATATCAATTCTTTTTGAATTTAATTGCATTGCTTCGTAATATTCATCTAGAAGAGTTTCTAAATTTGATAAATTTCCATAAAGATCAGATCTATCTAAAGGAGGAGTTAAATGATCGATTATTGTAGAATGTGTTCTTCTTTTCGATTGAGATCCTTCTCCTGGATCATTCACTATAAAGGGATAAATAATTGGTATTGGAGGGCATATAATTGAGGGAAAACATTTATCACTTAATCCAATAGATTTGCCTGGAAGCCACTCTAATGTTCCATGTTTTCCAACGTGGCAAATAGCATCACATTTAAATTTATGGTAAGTCCAAAAGTATTGTGCTAAATACCTGTGAGGTGGTGGCAGATTTGGAGAATGAACATCTTTTATATTTTGATGATCATATCCTCTTTGTGGTTGAATTAATAGTAATATTTTCCCAAATTTTAAACCATTAATTGAATAACCTTTGTCTTCTAGATCGGGAGAATTTGTAGGTTCATTCCATCTTGCAATTATTTTATTTCTTGCAATTTTTGGTACTTTATTCCAGAAAAACTTATAATCTTCAACTGATAAAAAATCTAAGGGTAAATTATTAATTGATTCATTATCATTTGTTCTTGTTTTAATAAGCATAGACATTAAATCGGATGATTTTTGAGGTATATCTCTATCACCAAGGTCGTATCCTTCAGCTTTTAACCAATTTAAAATTTTTATTATTGACATTGGGGTATTTAAGCCTACACCATTACCAATTCTTCCATTCTTAACAGGATAGTTAGAAACATAAAGTGCTATTTTTTTATCTTTATTTTTTAAACTTCTAAGTTTTATATAATTTTTTACTAATTCAACCACCCAAATAATACCCTCCTTATTAAATTTATATTCTGTTATCTCACTACATATTTTCTTATTAATAGAAACAGTTTCCTTAAAAGCACAAGGTACGGTAGTTATTCTTCCATCAAATTCAGGTATTATAATTTGCATTAATAAATCTAATGAATTCATTCCTATAGATGACTTTGACCAACTATTTTTATCTTTATTTGATGTTAATATTTGTAATACTGGTACATTTAAGTCTTCAAAAAAATTATTTTTTTTTAATTTATTTTTATTTAATGATGAATCAAATGATGTTGTAGTTATTAATAATTCAACTTTTTCTTTTTTAAATATTTCTATTAATCTATTTTGAATATTTTCTTTTTTTAAAGTTGAAACAAATAATGTTTTCGGACTTAATCCTACTTTCCTTAAGTATCTATTTAAATTTACTGAAAGATCAGAATTATTTGCGAGATATAGAGATTTATAAGAAATAATTCCAACTTTTGGACCTTCTTCATTGGTCCAATCGTAAAAGATTGGATCAGGATAAGATTTGATTGATAGATATTTATCTGGAATTTCTTTATTATTGATAATATATTCTAGACAATTAAAAAAATTTAAGTAATTTTGAACTCCACCTTCTCTTAGTAAAAGAGATAATTTTATTGATAATTTTGTACTAATAGTACTCAGTTCATTAAGAGCTAAATCTTGTTCCTCCGTTCCAGAAAGTACTATTAATTTCTTATTATTATTTAGCTTAACCCATAATCTTATTTGTTCTAATCCATAACTCCAAGTCCCCCTATCTCCAAATAATCTTATTACTACAAGTTTTGAATTGGTAATTGTCTTATTAATATAATGATCAATTTGTGCAGGTGTTTGTAAATATTGGATATTTAAAGCTCTAATATTATTTTTTATTCTTCCTACATCTTTTACCTCTAAATTCGCTAATAAATTTAAATCTGCTTTAACACTTGTCAGAAAAATACAATCAGCATTTGGTTGCTCTATTAAATCTTCATTATTATTTTCATTTCTCGCAATATTTAATATTCTATGCATTTACAAATATAAATTAGGTTTACAATAGTTAAGTATATAAATAAAATTTTAACTTATTTTACTACTTAAAATGCATCAATTTCTTCCATATGCATGGTTTGACGGTGAATGTATACCATTTGCAGAAGCCAAAATTTCTATAGCAACACATGCCTTACATTATGGAACAGCTGCTTTTGGAGGTATGAGAGCAATACCAAATCCAATTGACGATAATGAATTTCTTTTGTTTAGAACAGATAAACACGTTAAAAGACTAACTCAAAGTGCTAAATTTTTATTGACTGAAATAACTGAAGAATATATCTATAATGCCTTAAACAAGATAATCAAGGTTAATAACCCAAAGAAACCTATATATATTAGACCATTTATCTATACCAGTGATTTAGGAATTGCTCCTAGGTTACACAATATAGAGACAAACTTTTTTATTTATTGTATAGAACTTGGTGATTATCTTTCACCTGATGGTGTAACTTGTCGTATGAGTAGTTGGACTAGACAAGAAGATAGATCACTCCCTTTGAGAGGAAAAATAAGTGGTGCTTACATAACTAGTTCACTCGCAAAAACAGAGGCAAATCTTTCTGGTTTTGATGAAGCTTTATTATTGAATTCTAAAGGGAAAGTAAGTGAAGCAAGTGGTATGAATTTATTTATTGTTAGAGATGGTGAATTAATAACACCTGGAGTAGATCAGGATATTCTTGAGGGAATAACTAGAGCCAGTGTAATAGAATTAGCTAAATCATTTGGGATTAATGTAATTGAAAGACCTGTGGATAAAACAGAATTATTTATTGCAGATGAAGTTTTTTTAACTGGGACAGCAGCAAAAATAACTCCAATCAAAAAAATTGAATCAACTAATTTAATTGGAAATCGTCCTTTAATGAATAAATTAAAATCTAAATTAATCGAAATAACAGAAGGACGTTCAACAGATTATGATAGTTGGGTTACAAGAATAAAACTCAATTAAGTTTTCTCTCTCAATGTCACTTTTTAGGAAATATTTAAAAAGGGATGACAAACCTATAATAATTTTTGATGGAGGTACTGGTACCTCTTTTCAAAATATGAATTTATCTGCCTCTGATTTTGGCGGAGAAAAACTAGAAGGCTGCAATGAAAATCTTGTATTATCAAAACCATCTACTGTAAGTGAGGTACATAATTCATTCCTAAAAGCTGGATGCGATATTATTGAAACTAATACTTTTGGAGCAACATCAATTGTTTTAGATGAATATGATATAGGTCATAAATCCTATGAGATAAATAAAAATGCAGCCTTAATTGCTAAGAGATGTGCACAAAACTTTACTAGTCCTAATAAACCAAAGTTTGTTGCAGGATCTATTGGCCCTACAACTAAATTACCAACTTTGGGACATATAAGTTTTGATGTACTTAAAGAGTCATATCGAGAGCAAATTAACGGTTTAATAGATGGAGGTGTAGACCTTCTATTAATAGAAACATGTCAGGATGTACTTCAAATTAAATCAGCTCTACTAGCCTCCCAAGAAATAATGAATGAAAGACAATTAGATATTCCACTAATGGTTTCAATTACGATGGAAACAACAGGAACAATGCTAGTTGGCTCAGATATTGCAGCTGCACTAACAATTTTAGAACCTTTTAAAATTGACATATTAGGTCTTAATTGTGCAACTGGACCTACTGAAATGAAAGAACATATTAAATATCTTTCTGAAAACTCTCCCTTTACTATTAGTTGTATTCCTAATGCAGGTTTACCAGAAAATGTTGGCGGAGTCGCACACTATAAACTAACTCCGATGGAATTAAAAATTCAATTATTGAATTTTATTTTTGATTTTGATGTACAGATAATTGGAGGTTGTTGTGGAACTACTCCAGAACATATAAAGTATTTGTCTACTATAATTTCAGAGATTAAAAATAGTGAAAAACAAATAAATCATAGATATAAAGATAAAGAATTTATACCTTCATCCTCTTCTATCTATAATTCAGTTTCCTATAAGCAAGATAACTCAATTTTAATTATCGGAGAAAGACTCAATGCTAGTGGTTCTAAAAAGGTAAGAGAATTATTAAATAATGATGATTGGGATGGACTAATTTCAATTGCTAAACAACAACAAAAGGAGAATGCTCATGTATTAGACGTCAATGTTGATTATGTGGGTCGTGATGGTGTTAAGGATATGAAAGAGCTCACATCAAGGTTAGTTACTAATATTAATCTACCTCTAATGATTGATTCTACTGAACCTTCAAAAATGGAAAGTGGCCTAAAAATGGCAGGAGGAAAATGTATCATAAATTCAACTAATTATGAAGATGGTGATGATAGATTTGATACTGTTATGAACCTTGCTATTAACTACGGAGCAGGACTTGTCATTGGAACAATAGATGAAGAAGGAATGGCTAGAACCTCTGATAAAAAATTAAAAATTGCTGAGAGATCTATTAATAAAACTAGAAAAAATGGCATTTCAGATCATGAAATATTTTTTGATCCATTGGCTTTACCAATCTCAACAGGAATTGAGGAGGATAGATTAAATGCTAAAGAAACAATCTCGTCGATAAAAAAAATAAGAAAAGAAATTAAAGATAGTCACATATTACTGGGAATTTCAAATATAAGTTTTGGCTTGTCTCCTTTAGCAAGGATAAATTTAAATTCAATATTTTTAGATGAATGTATAAAAGCTGGACTTGATTCTGCAATACTCGCTCCAAATAAAATTTTACCTTTATCGAAGATAACTGATAATATAAAAAAGATATGTTTAGATCTAATTTATGACAATAGAATTTATGAAAATAATATTTGCATATACGATCCACTTGTAGAATTAACAAAATCATTTGAAGATTTAACATTAAAAGATATAAATAAATCAGCAGAAAATAAAGATAAATTAACTCTAGAAGAAAAATTAAAGAATCATATTATTGATGGAGAAAAAATAGGTTTAGAAGATTTATTAAATAAATCACTAAAAAAATATAAACCCCTTGAGATAATTAATACCTTCCTTCTTGATGGGATGAAAGTTGTAGGTGATTTATTTGGATCTGGACAAATGCAATTACCCTTTGTTTTGCAGTCTGCAGAAACCATGAAATTTGCTGTGTCAATTTTAGAACCATTTATGGAAACTACAGAGGATGCAGTATCTAAAGGAAAATTTTTAATAGCTACAGTAAAGGGAGATGTACATGATATTGGAAAAAATTTAGTTGATATTATTCTTACTAATAATGGATATGACGTTATAAATCTTGGAATAAAGCAAGATGTTAAATCCATAATTGAAGCTCAAAAGTATCATAAAGCTGATTGTATAGCCATGAGTGGATTACTTGTTAAATCTACAGCCTTTATGAAAGACAATTTAGAGGCATTTAATGAGGCAAATATAAAAGTCCCTGTAATACTTGGTGGTGCAGCATTGACGCCAAAATTTGTCAATGATGATTGCAGTCAAATTTATCATGGAAAAATACTTTATGGTAAAGACGCATTTACTGATCTCAAATTTATGAATGAATATATGAAAAATAAGAGATTGGGTAATTGGTCTGATACAAAAGGGTTTTTAAATCAAGATAATGTTTCTATAAAATTAGCTGAAACAAAAATATTAAAAACTGACCTTCAGAATAAAAATGAAATCAAATCTGAGAAAAAAATTTTAAAAAAAATCGTAACAACATATAGATCTTCATATGCAAAAGAGGAAAAACCTATTAAACCACCATTTTGGGGATCCAAGATCATTACTTCAGAAGAAATAAAAATAGATGACTTGTTATTTTATCTTGATAAGAAAGCGCTTTTTAGTGGACAATGGCAAATAAAAAAGAATAAGGATCAAACAGTAGATGAATACAATTCATATCTGGAAACTTATGCAGAATCATTGTTAAATAAATGGATTAACATCATTAATGAAAAGAGACTTGTTAATCCCCAGGCAGTTTACGGTTATTTTAAATGCGGAAGAAAATCTAACAGTATTTATTTATATGATGAAAATGAGACCGAACAATTAGCGAAATTTGACTTTCCCAGGCAACTCTCTGGAAGTAAATTATGCATAGCCGATTTCTACTGTGATATTTTAGATGGTAAACCAATTGATGCTTTTCCTATGCAAGCAGTAACAATGGGAGATATTGCTAGTGAATATGCGCAAGAATTGTTTAAAGGCAATAAATATAGTGATTACCTTATTTTTCATGGCCTGGCAGTTCAGCTAGCAGAGGCTTTAGCAGAATATATACACGCAAAAATTAGGAATGAATGTGGTTTCTCTCTTTCTGAACCAAGTACTAATAAAGAAATACTTTCTCAGAAATATAGAGGATCTCGATATTCATTTGGATACCCTGCCTGCCCTAAAGTTTCAGATTCAAAAATACAACTATTATTGTTAGATGCTAAGAGAATTAACCTAACAATGGACGAATCTGAACAATTACATCCTGAACAAAGCACTACAGCTATAGTTTCATTGCACTCAAAAGCGAAATACTTTAGTACTTAATCAATTTTCGAAATATTGATCTAATTTCTTTCTAAGGCATCTATTACTTCTTGCTGAAATTCGTCCATAATCTCACTATCGCTCAAATCGATTCCCTCTCCAGCAGCATTTTGCATCAATTCGAGGTAAAAGTTGGCTCCATCACTTACAAGAAACTCTAATGCTGAATTTTCTTCATTTTCTTTAAAAGCCAGATATAAGGCCTTAAAAGCACTATCCTCGGTGAATTCCCAATCCATAAAATTTAAAATGCTTATATAGAATTTTTACCTCTTTACCCCCCATAGTCGTCAACCTTATTTAAGAAGAATGTCGTAGTATTTATTATTTTTTTACTTTTTTTTATAATTTAAATAAATTGGATAAATAATGGAAAAGAATGTACTTGGCCACGAACTTAAAGTTTGCAGTTGTAAGCCAATGACAGGTTGGTATCGAGATGGATTTTGCAATTATGACATCAATGACAGAGGTAATCATTCGGTATGTTGTGTAATGAATGATAATTTCCTTAATTACAGTAAATCTCAAGGCAATGATTTAATAACTCCAATGCCAGAATATTCATTTCCTGGGCTAACAAAAGGAGATCATTGGTGTATTTGTTTAGAAAGATGGATACAGGCAAAAGAAGACGGTCTTGCCCCTTTGGTGATTTTAGAAGCAACCAATATTGTTGTTTTAGAGTTTGTATCTTTAAATGAGTTAAAAAAATATAAATATATTGGAAATTAAGAATAATATCCTGAAATTATTTTTTAAAATATAACTAACTTTTCTTGATAATTTCTCGATGTCAAAAGAAATCTATTGGGATAAAGCGTTAATAAAATCAAAAATTGCTATCAAGTCAAATGGTTTATTTCCATTAAGCACACTTGACATTACCTCAAATATATATAATGGTGATGACTTTATAATAAGAGAATTAGATATTAGCAAATTTAAGAATAAAGATCTTATAGGTCCAAAATCGAACCCTTTTGAACCGTGGGAAAAAATACTAGAAATAGATTCAATAGGAAAAAATCATCACATTATTTTAAATAAATATCCAGTACAATTAGGCCACATATTATTAATTACTAATACGTGGAAATCCCAGTCAGATTGGTTAGAAAAAAATGACTGGGAAGCGATTAAAGAAGTTAATAATGATACTACAGGTTTATGGTTTTTTAATAGCGGTCCATTAGCAGGAGCTAGTCAACCTCATAGACATTTCCAACTATTAAGGCGAGACATAAATGAAATAAATTGTCCAAGAGAAAAGTGGTTTTTGAACTTTAACAATAATCCCGATCTACATAAGAAATTTCTTAGTAATATCATTATTAAAAAATTTTCTAAATCATCATTATCTAATGAAAATATTTATGAGGCTTATTTAGAATTATCTGAAAGGATAGGAATAGGGAACCCAAAAAAGGATAAGATACCTAAACAACCATACAATATCTTATTGACAAATAAATGGATGGTATTAATAAAAAGAAAAACAGACAACTTAGCTGGGATTAGTATTAATGCCCTAGGTTTTGCGGGATATATACTTGTGACTAAGAGATCAAACATTTCTTATCTAAAAAAATATGGACCCGAAAATCTTCTAATTAAATTTATGTAGTTAAGCTTAATTAGACTTATCTCTTTCAATTTGTTGTTCAAGCACTTGAATAGAAGCTTCTACAGATGCAGTCTTTCTTTCTAGTGAGTCTTTAATATGATTAAGCATTTCTAACTTTTTGACTTGATAAAAATTTTTTGATTCTTTAGACGATTTAGATGAGCAGAAGAAAAACACTTTTTTAAATAAAACATATACAGATAATAATTAATATAAATATAAAAAGTGAGGAAAATATTATTATTTCAGATAATAAAACTTTAGACAAACAACTCGAATTATAAAATTAAATTAATATATCCCTCGATTATCATTA
>MDTA01034447.1_pt1 | contig 15728 bp, 21 predicted proteins | sample 811151 | NCBI WGS metagenome assembly MDTA01 (sample SAMN05326648, study PRJNA326480) | marine metagenome | isolation source: seawater | place: Indian Ocean: South | collected 2010 | reverse complement strand
CGTAGTGTCAGTCGAGGGGAATCCCTAGTCAGTTTCTTGTTGCGCTTTAGTCGTGGCGTTGGCTTAGGAATATCTATCTTTCTGACTGGTTCTTCTTCCATCAGTGTGTAGTTTGCTTCGTTATCAGGTTCAGCATATTCGAGCCATTCTAAGTCCTCGTCATCAGGAAGAGCAATGGGTTCTTCTTCAACTGGGGCTAGTTTAATTTGAGATGTGTCAAGTTGTGTAGGTGCTGGAATGGTGCTCTCACTTCTTGTCTGAATGAATCCCATGATTTCTTCAGCAGCTCCGAGCAATTGTTTCCAATCAATACGCTTTGCTTGGTCAATATAGGAAGAAACATCAACATTCTTCAAGTTGTCAAGGACTTCTCCTAGCCCTTCACGGTTTTCTTTGAGCTTTTCGACTACATCTGCTACACTATCTAGGTCTAGCTCGGTTAAATCGACACCAACTTTGCGGAATATGTCCTTTGCTTCTTCTAAGTCGGCAGTAAACCCAGTAACCTTGGTATTGGCTTCTTCTAGCGTGTCTTCTAGCTTGTCCATCTGCTTATTCACAAACTCAAGGTGTTGGAGAGACTCGCTACTTTTGTCGTCTAGCTTAATGGTAATGTATGCGATTACTGAGTTAATAGAACCGTTCATTATTGCTAATGCTACGATACCGGAAAACAAAGCGTCCATTTCCACTGCAAGATACATCACAGAAAAGGCCAATATCGCGGGAACGAAGAAAAAGATAGCATAGAGCCATGTGGGCCACTTAGACTTTGAGTTAAAGTGGTCTTTAGCCTCGTCTATGGTCATTTGCTCTAATTCCCAGGACATTTAGTCACCTCGCTACTGTGTATGGATTTCCTCGATAATCTGAGAACAGAAATCGGCAACTTCGGGGCGACCTAGGAATTGATAGTCATACTTAACGCCACCAGTCTCAATGAACGGGTGTACTAATGCCATCAACTCAGTGTAGTTGTTGTTAGAGAATATTTCCCAAAACACTGGGTTTTGCTTCAATTGACTAATGATATATCCTCTTACTACCCCGTCGGGGGTACCGTTCTGTACCTCAAGTAGTGCTTTCTCCAGTCCTTGAGCGATATCCCTGATAGAACGAATGAAAGCTAGACGCTTAGAAATTTCTTCTAACTTCTGTTCGACAGTATAGTTGCTGAATTCAATCATGACATTGTCAACTGCGATAGATACTTGCTCCTGAACGGCTTGTAGTTTCTTCGGGTCTTCCAACTCATTACCCATTTGCGCCTTTAGTTGTTCCATAATAGCGGACTTAAACTCGTCAGGCTTAGGTTGCAATTCTAAGATTTCTTGCTCTTCTTCTATCGGTGCTGGAGTTGGTGTCTCGTCACCAAAGAAGATGTCGCTATTCTGAGGGGATGCTTGTACTGGGGCAGCTGTTGGTTCAAATGGTACCATTGGTTCCGGTTCCATTGGCATTGGCATTGGTTGTGCTGGTGCTACTTGGACTGGGCTGCCCGCATACGGGTCATAGTTTGGACTATCGTAACCTGCTGGTCTTACTGGGGCATTCTTAGCCAAAGCCGCGCTTGCGCCACTTGCTACTGCTCCCAATACTTCAGGTTGTAGTAGTCGCCCTGCTACTCTTTCGAGTGCGCTTTCGCTACTGCCTCCACCATCTAACAAATTCTCAACCATCTTCTGTTTGAAGATACCCTTCATATCAGAATCAAAGAAACCATCGCTATCCTTTGTGCGTAGCATTTCACGCATGAAGCTCATTTGCTGCATAGAAAATTGTTGGTCGCGGGCTTGTTGTTCTCGACGAAGCTCCGATTCTCGCTGTTGGTCAAGTCGGCGCTGTTCCATCATCATCATCTGTTGCTGATGTTGCTGTCGTGCTGCGATTTGCTGCTGCATCATCATGAATTGCATCATGGCACTCATTGAATTGGAAACAGAATCGCCACCACTTGGTGTAGGCATACCTTGTACTGCGAACATACCGTTATCGACACTTGGGTCTGAGAACGCTTCACTCTCCATCTTAGCCATCTGTTGCTTGTAAGCGTTAGAAGGTTCAACGGTAACCGCGTCAGGAAGAGGTGCTACAACTGGAGTAACACTAGAAAATGCGTTAGTCTTTGGTGCATTTCTTAGCGCGTCGCTAATTTGTTCTTTAGTGAACCCCTTTGCTTGTAGCCACGCGGCGTAATACATCTTGATATCATCGCTCGTGCAACCTAACTTAGAAGAAATCTCTCCAAGTGCAGGGTGAAACTGACCTCCTTCGTGATATGGGGGCCCGTCGTACCACTCGCTGTCGTCAAAAACTGCTCTTAGCAATTCTTTACGCTCTTGAGAAGTAAGGCGGTCCCATTCACTTTGAGGACCATCGCTTACGCCCATATCCATGTCGATTTCATCCATGCTCATTCCTCCGAGTCGTCGCCAATTAGCTCATTTACCTCAACCAAGTTTTGCTTAACCAAATCCACTTCTTGCATTAGCATCTCCATGTTATCTTGTGCGCCTTGAATCTGAGCATCCATTTGCTCTTTCATTTGCATAAGTTGGTCTAAGCGGTTTTGGTAACCATCTCTTAGGTTCTTCATGTGTTTCACTATCGTTTCGTCTAGCTCAGTCATCTTGTTCATCTCCTTCGTCTAGTGGGAACCCGTTTTCGTCGCATAGGACTTCGTTGTCGTTTTCATCAATGAAGAATAGGTCCCCAGTTTCTTCATCTTCATAGATTATGATTTGCTCAGCATCTTGTGGGATGCCCTCTCTTGCCTTTGTGATGTTTTCTTTAACATCTCTAAAGAACGATACACCCTTCGCAACTGCGTTTGAACCAAGCATAGATGCTGATTCCGCAGCTGCTTCTTGAAGTACATCGGTAAGAGTGCGCTCTTTCTTTGGTACTGCTACTGGAATATTGGCCTCCATCAAGGTAACAAGCGTTGACACTATCTCCTTTCGCATACTGTTTATGTGTTCATCTGCGCGATAGGGGTTTCCTCTCAATGCTAAGAAGTGAATCTCCATGTTCTTTTGGTGCGCAGTTAGCGCGCCTTCCAAATCAGGAGGGATTATGTCATGTATTTCCACCATTCAGTCACCTCAGTTGTTGTATGGGTTTACATCGGGGTCGTCATTGTCACTAGCTTTTGCTTCCGGTTCAGGTGTAGCGACAGGAGTTGGTGTAGGAGTAGGAGCTGGGTCGTCTTCAAATTCGTCATCCCATTCGTCATCGAATGCATCTGCAACAATATCTGCTAATGCTTCGGCCCAAACTGTCTCACGGGCTTTCAAATCGGTCCAACATCGGTAAATTACATTCTCCCATGTATACATCTCGACTTTATCTTCGCCTTTTATCATCAAACCGAAGTCGGTGTCAAGTGTAATTACATCATTTAGAGTGATGGTTTTTCCGTCGGGGCCTCGTACAATTACAGTGTCGGTTGTTGCCTGCATGATTGTACCAGGGTTTCACCATGAACATAAAGAAAATGACTGAATACCCTCATCTTACTTAATTCAAAACTATGTAAGATGTAAAGAAGTGTAGCCACTTTGTAGCCCTGAGCATAAAGTCAACATACATTTGATTACCAACATGTTTAATTTCATCGTGGAATCGTAGTACCGAATACAAATCACATTATGACACATGGCGGAATTGCAATGAAAAAGAAACGGGGAGGCCAGCGTAAGTTTAGAAAACTATTCACTGGTGACGATAATGAAGAAGAAGAGGACATTTTAGAGTTGGAAGAGGAAAGTACAACAAAGAAAACAAAGTCCTGGAAACGAATTAGGTCTGCTCAGTTTCTAGAGATATTCCAAGACATGTACGGTGATGTTACAGAAGAACATCCTGACCGTGAAAGATTCCAACCACGCTCGGTTAGGTTGACTGGACCAACCGTTGGTTATGTTGAAGCATTGCGAAGAATGCAAAAGATGGGTTTGTTCGCAGACATACCAGCAGATGTAGTCCTTCAAATGGAAAGCGAAGTACGAGGTATGTACATTTTCAATCACAAAGACGCCGATATGCTAAACTATCCGCTTATGGTACACATAGCTGTTAGGTTTCTGTATTGGTATTTGCTTGGTGCTAACAAAGCGACCGCAGCTACGCTCAAGTACATGACTAAGATGAATAGTGAATCGTTCAAGCTAAAGACACAACGGCTCAAGGTTGACCAAGGTTACATCTTAGAGCAAGAAGCATTGCTAAAACAGGGCTTAGTCGAAGAGGTTGAAGCAACAGAAGAGATTGAAGAGGTCGAACCTGATGACTTTGACTTTGAAGGTATTGATGAGTTATTCTGAAGTAATCTTACCAATACACCTTCGTAATGCTATGGCTTGATTTACCTTCTTCTCGTCATGTTGTAGTATAGAGTCTGTACATATTGCTGCTAAGTATTCGTTTATTTGAGCTTCTAATTTGATTTCTAATGCGTTGATTGGGTTTACGGACATAAACACTGCCATATCGGTATAGTACTTAACAAGTGTGATAGCCGATAAACGAGGAAAAGTGGGTGCGACCAGGGGGATTCAAACCCCCCGCAAATGATGTGCTATTACCCCGGAAAAGAGTAAGTAAATGTCAAAAAAGGGTAGTGGAGTGGTAAAATATACATTTCTGTTTTTTACTCCGCCGAGCCACTACTTTTCGCTAGTCGCCAAATGCTATGAGGAAAGTTACCGTCAGAATAGGCTCCATTCCACTCACCAGCGTAACCAGTCATTCCTACTTTTTCGAATTCGGGGTACTTGCTTAACACATTAGAAAGTCGAGAGCTAGTCACCCCGTTTCTAAGGTGTGTGTTGAGATATTCCTTGATTTTAGGAAAGGGGGCTTCGCCCTCTTCTTTTAGGAATTTTATGATTCTATTAACTGTGCGAGCTTGTCCTTTCTTCCATCTGTAATGCATAGTAACGCCTGGATTTTTCCCTATCCGAAGGCGACTAATATACCTTACGAGGTGAGATGAATTTCAATTAACTCCAAAGCTGGTGGACGCTCCATTTTAGAGAAGCGGTCCTGGTTTACTTTGTAGTAATTCTTAGTCCAAGCTATTGCTTCGACTTCGCTTGAAAATGCTGCTACTACACCGAGAGGGTGTTGGGACTTATCAGGGCCTTTGTCAACGATGACTTTGGTTTCGATGATTTCGTCGGACTCTTCTAAGTCCTCGACTTCCCCATCTTCTGTTAGTCCTTGTGCTTCAGACGCCTTAATCTGTTGAATCTCGACTTCTATTTTCCTACCCAAGTTTGGACATGATGACTTAGGACACCAAATCTTAACGAATGCTGGGTCGTGAACAACCCAAAACGATGGGAGTTTCACCGCCGGTTTCTGTGCTTCCTCTAACGCAGTAAGCCTAGCAATTAATTCACTTTGGTCCAAAGACTCACCTCAATATACAGGTGCGTCGTTCATGTTTTTCGAGAATTTTACTTCCTTTCCAGGGATTGGGTAACGGACAAATAGCCTCTTTGTGCGAGCAAACTTCTCTTTGACTTTGACCACTTGACTCTGCTCGTCAAATACTTGAGTATCGACGCGGACTGCCCCGATTCCAAACATTTGCCACCATGCACGGGTGATAGTGAATGCCACATTCTGTGTGTGGTTTTCCAAGATAGCATTGTTAGTCGGGCCTAACCAAAGTGTCCAGCCATCACTAGCGCCTGCGGTATAACCCACAAATGGACTGGTGGCCTCAACCAAATCAGTAAGAGACTTCTGTGCTAGGGTCATCGCTTCATTAGTTACGACCTTACCACCATAAACGGTGTTGTAAGCTTCGTTGAAATCTTCGAATGGGTCAGAATCACTAGAATCTTTAGGCTTGTAAGTGCCTTCTTTGTACTGAGTCCAAAGGTCAGATACTTCGTTTTGCTTCATGCCTTTGTGTGCGCGTCGGAATTGGCTCCATGTTAGGTCCATGAAACCAGTAGGGTATCAGGGCGAAGATAATACTTCTCATGACTTAAGGTACTCTTTGATGAGCTTCTCATATTGCTTGATTTTCGGTGAAAGCGTTGCACGGGTAGCCCCTGTACGCTCGGAAAGTGTTACTTGAGTTAGTGGTACTTCTGATATTTTCGCGTAAGCCCCAATGAAGGCCACTACTCTATCTCTTATCGTACCTCTTGGGTGGGCGATATCTAACCAAACTTCTTGCATTGGTTTGATGAAGTTCTCAGGTAGCCCGACCGCAGGCGTATAGATTTCTATTAGGAAAGCTCCTTCTTGGTACTCATCGCCCTTGTAAGTCTCGATAAATCGTAGTGCTGCGGATATTAGACTTTGCTCTTTGTACCCTGTCACTTGTGCTAAGAGGGTAAATCTGACTGAAATCTTCTCAACCATCATGTACGCACAGGCCGCTTCGAGTACGACCTCCTTCTTTTCTGATGGTCGGTCTATCACCTTGAATGGTCCGTGCTTAGTGAATAGCATATAGAATTGCACTATTTCATCGAACTTGTTTATGAACAAAGTAGTGTAAACATCGGTGTTTCCTTCACCGTCGTTTAGCTCCTGTATAATCTGCCTTAGCTTCTTTTGAGTATCTCTCTTCATTTTCTCTTCGGGGGTGTCTTGGACATCCAAAGCATTGATTGGTGTATTGTCACTAGTGGCTTCGGAGTCTTCTGCTTCCCCATCAGTTTCCCCTTTTTCGCCAGGTTGGAAGTCCTCGTCGTTATCTGCCTCTATATCAGTCTCGGTTTTGAGGAGATGGAAGCAAATCTTACAGACATAGTTAGGAGGAGTATACTTTACTTGACCCTCGATGAAAGCCCCGCATTCGCTATCGGGGTATTCAACATGACATTCACCTGGTTCCAAGAAATTGTCGGACACCCTCTAACCCCCGATATGCCTTCCCGTTTACACTTAACACTGGTACTTTGCGAGTACCAGTTACTGAAAACATGACTTGGTACCCCATTAGTGTACTGTCAGGTTCGATTAGACTGTATTCCATTTCAGCCTCTTTTAGCAACTCTATGACCTGTTTACTTTCAGTGTCCGTAGTCAGTGCGAAGAGCTTGACTGGCATGGTTAGGGCTAGGGCCTGACTCGCATAACCTTTTTCCTCACTACTAAATGTGATAGGTTCATGGAAGACATTGGTAGCATCTTTCGAAACTTAGGAAAGAATCTAGGGTCAAATGACTCTAATCAGGAGCTTGAGCGCCTGGAAAAGAAACTAAACGATGTCCAATCTGAGATGTTTGGTACTATCGAATCCCTACTTGCAAGGATTCGCGCGCTAGAAGACCAGCTTGCTGAGTTGAAAGTAAGGGGAGTCGATGATAAGGCCGAATTTACTAACGCCTTTGAGCTAATGAGTCCTGAGGAATTATTAGGTCGAGCGCCTGAACCAATTGACCCGCTACCTGTTGAAGAAGTAATTAGTGTCAAAGGCTTTGTAGCCCCACCACCTGTCGAAAATGAAGAGGAAGAAGTCGAAGAGATTGACATAGACTTACCGAGTGAGGAAGAGAATGACTTGATTAAACCCGACTTCGATGACGCTACACTAGACATGTACGACATCCTAAATGATGAAGACCCGAACCACCTGGACGCTAGTGAAATTATTACTTACATAGAATCCTATGGTGGCATTCTGAATCAGGAAATGAAGAAGAAGGAAGTCTTGAGAGACGACATTTCTGATTCTGACCGTAAGAAAGTATACGCATTATTGGAGAAGTGCGGGGTGAAAACCTACAAGGCTAACAAATTCAGGACATTCTTTTACTTTGGAACCGAGGAAGAAGGGGAGAAGAAGTACGAGTCCTACATGTCAAAATAGACACATGTCAGAATTGCAAATATGGCTAGTTAGAAATTTTCTTTCGCGCGCCCGCACACGCAAGGCGTTTGGTGTAAAACAACTTTACACCCTTTTTCATATTAGAGCAGTATCACGATTACCTTAGTCAAACTACCCGAAAAGAGTGTAATTGCCAACTTTACACCCTTTTGGAGCTTCAATTTTTAGGCTAGCAGTATAGCGTTTTTAGTTTTACACCCTTTTTACACCCTTTTGAGAAAGGGTGTAACGACTTACTTTTACACCCTTTTGCTAGATTTCTAGGTATGGGGGGTATTTTTTGGAAAAATCGCTGTTTCTTTATATATGCTGGATGCTTTTCGATACTATTCACTAACTTTACACCCTTTTTTTACACCCTTTTGGCCATATTTTACACCCTTTTTACACCCTTTTGCTCAAAAGAGTGTAAAACCATTTTACACCCTTTAGGAATGTTCATAAGGTAATTGTTAGAGTCTTGGAATTATGAGCAAGAAGAATCCTGAAGATTTGGTAAAGGAGCTGAATGAGATGAGCGATACAGACCGAAGAGTGTTCTTTGAACAGGCTGGTAGTATGTGTGACACATGGCAACTCAGCCGAACCACCGTAATCGGTATGATGTTCCCATCAAGGACTAACAGTAAGCACGAGTCTAACTTACAGATGTGTCGCAACTACATCAGGGACCACGGTTATCTCACTCGTGTTCATGTATTACCCGATATGGTAGCATCCACCTTTCGCCAGTGTATTCTCAAGCCACTACTAAGAGAGGGTGCAATTACAGATAGCGGTCACACTTACAAGCTCGGCGGAAAGGGGCAGGGTCACAAGGTATTCCGTGACAAGACCCGGCGCTATCTTCGCCTTATTGGCCAAGAATCTGTTGCGAAAGTCACAAGTCGCATGAGTATAGTTAATGAACCTAGAGCTACGGCACAGAAATTCGTGTCCACAGTTTTGTCAAGAGAAGAAGTCCTGAAAGTCGGGTTTACGAAGATTCCCGGTTTCCTCCTCACTTTGAAGAACCTAGGATATGACGACGCTGACCAGCACACTATCGTTCAATGGTGCAAAGTAGTCGAAGAAGAAATCGCAGTCCAAAGTGAATCCAACCCAGCCTTGAAAGTTTACAAGGTACACAACGGTAAGATTAGCCTCAAGACAAATACAGGAGTGATGAAGAATGAGTAATGACGGAATCCCAGTGTGGGATATTGAAGAGCCCGATATTGACCTTGGCGACCTTGTTCTCGAAGATGAGAATGACGCTTTGGCTGCAAACCGCACAAGAGAAATGAAGCGCTCAGTCCATGCATGGCTTTGCTTCCACAGTGGACTATTTTCTGAGTGGGGGTTGACACACGATGCTATCGACGAAGCTGCTGTAAGTAGCTCCGAGAGAATGCACAGCGAAGGTCATTATCGCTGGGATAGCGCAATAGAATCCCGTCGCAATGCTATGTGCTCTTTGAGAACACAACTGGGAGAGGACATCACACCTTCACCAGTTTGCTTTGACACCGAGGGAATTGCACTAGGTTACAACCTCCCAGGACTATTCGATATCCCTGAAGCAGAATTGCGCACTTTCGAGGAGCGATTCTCAGGAGATGCTGGTTGCGGATATGACACATGGCAAGAATTCTGTACTTACTACCGAAACCTTGCTTCCTATCTTGTTTATGATTTAGCAGCGGTATTGGCTATCCTTCAAGATTTGCTACCCCATTACATGCCACAAATAGACCAAGCTTGGACCGAGAGGCAACTAAACAGGCACTATCGCCAACCCTCCATTCAGGTCTTAGGTGTCCACTGCGACCGAGACAGGACTGTCGGAGAGGCACTAAGCTCTCGCGAATTGGGGCGCTTAGTAAGAGTACACGGTCAAATCACCCTTCTTTCTCCAAAGAAGACTCAATTTATTGAGGCAGCATTCCATTGTAGCCGTTGTGAAGACCCCGAAGTACACCTTGTAAGGCAAAACCCATACGATGACGAATTGCTCTATCCACTCCCATGTTCTGTTCAAGGACATAACGGCTGGACATTGCTCGAACCACCGGAGTCAAAGACCCTAACTATTCGCAGGGCTCATATCCAAGACCCTCAAGTTTCCACTTCCGACACTCCTGTTGTCTTAGTCGAATTCCAACAGGAATTGAGCGACCACATTTCTCCAGGTGAAGAAGTGGTCTTAGTCGGTTATGTTCGTTCACGACCAATGAATAAGACTTCAAAAAGAGACAGAAACCGAGAGGTGTATCTTGTCGTTACAGGTATTGAGTCTGCTTCTGTGCAAACAGATGTCGAAGTTATGCCTGAAGAAAGAGAACAGGTTATGCAATGGGCTAGAGAGAGGTCATTCCCTGAAATTATCGAGCAACTAACTCAAAGTTTCGCCCCTCAAATTATTGGGCGTGATTATGTGAAGCATGCTTTGATTTTGCAACAAGCAGGTGGGTCTTCTTTGGCTCAGCGACCTGATATCCATGTAGCATTATTTGGCGACCCCGGAACAGGAAAGACTGTAATGGCACGATGGGCGTTAGGGCTCTCTCCAGCTTCCCGCTACATTTCAGCAGAAAGAGCCTCGATTCCAGGTATGGTTGGAGGTATGTCAACAAAGTCAGAATTATTCTCAACAGGAGATAAGAAGGTCATCGTTCCTGGAGTTTTAGCATCGGTCGGACCTGGGGGTATCGCAGTAATTGACGAAGCCCACTTCCTAGATAGTGGTGGAAAAGACCTATCCACGAAGCTAAACACCGCACTGGAAACTCAAGAAGTGCCATTAGCAATGGTCGATGGAGGAAAGGTCAAGACGAAGACACCTGTATTATTTGCTGCCAACCCTAAGAAGGGAGATAACACTAAGTTTGACCCGTCAAGCAATCTAACTTATGCCGAACAGGCAGGTATGGCTCCCTCCACACTTTCTCGTGTTGATGTCCCTATTGTTATGATAGATAACTTACAATCCGAAGAAGAAGAGCTACGAAGAGCGATTTCTGCACTAAGAAGTCTAAATGGAGACTTCGACAATGTTAGCTCCGACGGAGAAATCCTCCCTCTTCGATTCTTACAGTGCTTCTTTTCTATTGCTAGAGAACACGCAGAAGTCAATATCCCTATGGACATTATGCGACACATCGCTAAGGAACAAGTCCAAAATCGACTAAACAGAAGTGACGGAGATAGTGTAAGCAACCGCCGAATCAACTCTATTGGGCGCCTAGCTTGTGCTGCTGCAAAGCTTTCCTTTACTACGACTGTAACTAAGGAACATGCTAACTTCGCAATCGAAATTATGTCGAAAACTCTCATGGATGTAGCACCTTCAGCAGCAGAAGGTGGAAAGACTATGCAACAAGCAAACCGCGATGACACTATTTGGAACGCTCTAAACTCCTTCTATGGTACAACTGACAAGACTCAATTTACAATGGAGGATTTAGTCGAGGGTGTTAGAGGACATTGGGCAATGGTTGGTGATGGCGAACCACCTAAGAGAGATGCTATCGTTCAGGCCATTACAGGGTTCCTAAGTACTGGTAAAAGGCACTCCACAAATGGCGGTCTTAGAAAGTCAGGAAAGACATGGGGATTCGATAACGACTGACCACTTTCACTTTACACGAAAAGTGCCATAGGAATGTTTAATAGGCATTTTCACTTACATTTGAGTACCGGAGAGTATTAAAATGAGTACCCACAAAATCGGCCTCAACGAGGCCCAAATTGAAGCCCTAACTGCAGCTACCCCTGAAGAGGATATCCTTACCCGCTCCGGCGGTGGATTCGAGATGTCCTATGTCACTGGAGAGTATGTAAAGAGAACAATGTTGAATGTATTTGGAGGCGCAATGCGCACTCAAGTCTTGAACCATGTCGTCGACAAAGGAAGCCTTATCCTCCACATTTCAGTCGAATACCCACTTTACGAAACTCACAAGAATGGAACAATCCTATGTGACACATGGGGCCGAATCGAAGAATTTGGAACCTCCACAATTCGCACAGACTTTGGCCAAGCATGGAAAACAGCGTTTACTGACGCTATGAAGCGAGCAGCTACTCATCTTGGTATCGGTCTTGACCTATATCACAAGACACAAGAAGCGAAAGACGAAGCTGACGCTAACTCTAACGCAAAGCCAGCATGGGTTGAAGCAGCAGAATCTGTAAACCAGCCAACTGGTCAAGCGCCTAAGCCTCAAGCAAAGTCATTTGGTGGAAACGGCAGTTGTAGCCCAGCACAAAAGGGACTAATCATGTACCTTCTTTCTGACCTAGGCCACAAGGGCGATGTCGAATGGCTATCCGAGAAGACCGGAGTCCCTGCATCTGAGCTTGGTAAAATTACTAAGAAAGACGACCCTGAGTGCCTCCCAATAGACAAGACGACTGCTTCTGCAATCATTACTGAATTGAAAGAATTGCAGGCACTTCAAGCATCTGCTTGAGTCAATCTTTATACCGTAATTGCGGGGTGCTTTAGCTATGCTTAGGAAAGAGAATTTGCTATCCTTGTTCAGGGAATACTATGCGACAGCAGAATTGGATGTCGAAAATGTCCCTCGCAGGGAGATAGCCTTCCTAACCTGGGATAGTCGCATGATAAGACATCAATCTCACAATGACATAGAAAGTCTTAGAGATTTAGCCACTAAGAGAGCCCCTAAAGCGATTTACGCTAGTCTCTCTCAATATCTAGACCCTTCTCACCGACCACCTAAGACAGAAGACAGAAAGTCAATGAATTGTCAAGAATGCGGCCATGAGTACAAGTCAGATACTAACAAGAGCGCATGTCCATCATGCGGGGTTGAGAATGAAAAGGCCAATGTCAATACTAAAGACAGGAGAGCCATGGATTTAGCCTTCGATATTGACTATGGAGATATCCCAGGTGCAGAACAAAGAGACCCTAGAGAAAACCTAGGAGCAGCTGCTCGCTCAACTATGAATTTAGTACAGATTTTGGTCAATGACTTTGGGTTCGACCATTCTGATATGAAAATCACCTTTTCAGGAAAGAAAGGGTTTCATGTTCGCGTAGCTAACAACCACCCCCTCTTTTCAGATAGCAACCAAAAAGACGAAGCAGTAAGAAAGGCGCTAGTAGCCTATGTTAGCGGTTATGACTTTAATCCAATGGACTTCGTAAAGGTACAAGCTCATTTGAACAGTCCTAATACATGGCATTTGAAAGGTTATGAATCAGGTTGGGGTAAGCGCTTCAACGAGTCAATAGAATACTTCCTAAAACTAGCTCACAAAGACGAAGAGACTTTTACTGATGTTCTCAGAATGTATATGCCTTGGTATACTGATAAGAAGCGATATGGCACAAAAAAATCCCTCCCATCACAGAAAGTGATAGGAGGGTTTAGAGATTCTTGTAAGGAGTACGGACCGAAGATAATGAAGGGAGAGAACATCCGTCAGATGAAAGACGCAGAAGCAAAGCGACTTCTTTCCTTTGCTCTTTCTCGTACTCTTCTCCGTTACGGGGCTTTTGTCGATAAGAGAGTAACTGCGGACAAAGCTAGGGTTCTTCGTATTCCTGGTTCTCTCCACGGTGGCTCAGGTCTTGTTTGTTGTAAAGTCCCATCCTTAGACTACCTAGCGGATATGTCGTGGGTTCTAGACTTACAGAAGGAATTACTAGGTGACGAAGAAGTCGAAGTATCTATCTCGAAAGTAGCCAATACTTACTACGGAGTCTATGAGCCAGGCGAGCATAAAGTGCCTAAGCACATAGCTTATGCAATGCTGTGTAGCCAATAAGACAAAAAAAATAGAGGAACCTTTCGGTTCCTCTTTCACTTATATCTCAGATTTTGGCCCTTTCGGCCTCACAGTACTCAATGTACTTGTCTAAGAGTGACATGTCTCTTACTCTAAAGGAGATAATTCTGTATCTCCTAGTAGTCAACCCAATCGTACTAGTTGTATCAGTAAATCGGGTTTCCATGAAATCACTAGCCAATATTGGGCGTAGTCTATTCATAATTTCTTGAGTAGTCATGTCATATCTTGTCGAGCGACTACCAACGCGGCGTCGCTTTCTCGATTTGCCAGGATTCCCCATCCAATCAGCAAATATGTCGTGAGCATTCATCCAAACCTCATCTTCATTCTTTCTGACACATGTCAAAGTAATGCGTTTGATAGTTTCAGCTAGAAGTATTCTTCTTGCCCACTTTTTGCGTCGCTTAGAATCGTATTTCCTACTCATCACCATCACCTGGTTGTAGTGAGTAATCAGACTCATGGTCATGCAGATTTTTCAGCAACGATATCGGGTAAGCCATCTTTGAACATAATGGACAAATGGCTTCTTGATTTTCTTCATCAAGGTATTCGATTTCTAGTTTAGGTTCGTATACCTTATCTTCACGCCACCCGCAGTATTCCTTTTTGGCAGCGCGTATATGTTTGCAGCTACGGCGATGTTGTCGATATCCACGACATTCACATTGCCATCTCCACACTAACGAATCATCCCGTCTTAAGTGGTATTTACCGTAAGTCACGGTATAAGCCACTGAAGGGTCGGAATCACTTTGGACTACCGTAGTGAATCTTTCGTTAGTTACACAAGCGTATTCTTCACGCGTCACTTATTTTTGGTATTAACCAAGTTCGACAAAATGGGTATCGGAGACCTTCTTGAAGACTCTATTAGCCTCCATCCAGCCCCATATACCACCGACTTTCAGCTTGTCAAAAACAACCTTTAGCCAGGCAGTATTACCTTCATACATGTCTTCGGGGTAATTGCCCCATAAATCAAGAGCCAACTCATCAGGAGTCAGCCAATCATCTATTTCTTCGACCATTTTAATCAATCCAGGGGGTGAGATACGCTCTTGTCACCAAGAGTCCATCTTAGGGTTTTCACTACCCCTTGGAGTGCTTTGAAGTTTCTAGCATGGTACATCCATTGCTTACTTCCAGGCGCACACTGCGCCATCATAGTCTCGTGGCGGTTTTTCACTTTCTCAGCTTTATCGAGCATAGCTTCTATTTCTTCCCATGAACGCTCATAGGTAAATAGCTCACTTTCTTGATGGTCGCTAAGCATCGTTCTTCACCAATCTCTCAAACTCGGCCCAGTCCTCTTTGGTTAAAGCTCTTGCTCCGAAGAGGCCGTTTTTGTCTCCGCTTGCACCTCTCCTAGCTGCTTCATCAGCAGCATCATTTCCGGGGTTACCGGAATGTCCAGGTACATGCAAGAAGGTGAATACACCACGCATATGTTGTTTAGAAAGAATATCATCAATATCCTTCCACATTTTCATGTTGGCAATCGGTTGTTTCTTACTGTTTTTCCAGTCCTTTTCCTTCCAGCCGTGCAGCCAGGAATTTAATCCATTAACTACATACTGGGAGTCACTGTATATCTTTACAAGCGAGTTAATTTCTCCCTCTTTAGTCCACAGGTCGTGGTGCTTTGGGTATTCTTTAACTTCGCTGTACATTGCAATAATAACAAACAGTACTGCCATCAATTCACATTTTTGATTCGTAGGTGGCCCATAGCGCTCAGTTAGGTACTCATCCCAGCGAAAGCTGGCTTTTCTCCATTCGCCACTCATAAATTTGGCCATCCCAAATCCACCGACAGCATCCTCAGTCCCATTGTTAGGACAGGCACCATCGGTGTACAATTCGTGAGTCTCAATAGTCTCCACTTATCAGTCAACAAAGTCCCAAAGAGCAATCGGTTTTCTAGTATTGCATTTGGGGTTAACTCGTACTACTTCGCTGCATAGCTTTAGTCGCTTAGAAAGTTCATTTGTACCAGCAGGCACTTTCTTTCTTCGCTTGCCCCTGTTAGGGGATGATGCAATTATAGTTTCATACGCTT
>MDTA01077321.1_pt1 | contig 15729 bp, 12 predicted proteins | sample 811151 | NCBI WGS metagenome assembly MDTA01 (sample SAMN05326648, study PRJNA326480) | marine metagenome | isolation source: seawater | place: Indian Ocean: South | collected 2010 | reverse complement strand
TTTAGCAGCCTCTTCATCATCCACACCGAACAATATAATCTCAGGTCGTAGGAAGTCTTCGATTGTTGTTCCCATAGCTATGAAGAATGGATTGTAACATAGTTTAGTATACTCACTAAGTAAAGGTTTGATATGTTTTCTTATCGTGCCAGGTAATACAGTTGATATAACAACCACAGTCATTTGTTTTTTCTGTTGAAACAATTCATTGTCAAGTTCAGTTAAACCATCAATCAGATAACTATAATCAAAATCTTCTCTCTCATCAGGTATCCGTGTTGAACCCTCAAACTTTGCACCATGTGGTGTCTGTATTGGAACGAAGATAATATCTGAATGTTCTACGACTTCCTTAACACTCTTGATTTCGATATTACTATTGTCAAGATACTTCTGTGCTCCTGCTTCTTTGTAAGTTAACTTTTTTGTATCAAGTATTTTTTTCACATCAGGTGAAGGATCGTAACCGACTACCTTATGTCCTTTTCCCTCTATCGCTAAGGCACAAGGTAAACCTAATTTACCCATACCCATGAATCCTACTTTCATATTATTTCCTCTATTTTTTTAATTACACTTTCCTCATGTATTCTCATAAAGTCTATTACTAATTTTTTATTATGGTCTAATTTATCTTCAACCATTTTGTACATTTCATATAAATAATTATTTGACTCACTACTCAATCTTGATATTTCTTTTTGTACAAGCTCATATCTCTCAAGAGGATTTTCTTTTGTATCATAGCTCTCATCGAATATCTCTGGAAATGTTTCAAATCCATATGATTTTAACAAATCAATATAACCACCACCTATTTGACTTATTGTCATGAAAGGATGTTTATATAAAAGTGGTTTCATTATTTTCTCTGACATCATCACACCACTCTCTGTTTCTGGCACAACACTAAAAAAAGAATCAGCAAAATAATCATCTAAATTATCTATCTTTGGATTAGACCATCCGTCTAAAATTTTGCTACTATCAACGTCAACATAACTATCCTCTAATAAAACCTTTTTGTGTAAGTAACTTATTGCTCCTTGTTCTTTAATTTTTGGATTATCTTCAAACCAATTCCAAAAGTGGTTACGAGCGTTTGTCTTTTTACCCAACAACATCATGAATTTGTATTTTCTATTTTCTTCAAGTTTTTTTACTTTTCTGATTTCAACTTTATTTGATTCATGAACTAACTTACACATCCGATATAAATAACTTTGCATCGTCACTATGTTTATTTTGTCTGTCTTATCTATTCCATCACACCATTTATCATAGTTTTTCTGAGCATGATAATCATTAGTAATCATTAATATTTTACTAGCTGGTATATTTTTTTGTTCTATAGCCCAATGTATCTTTTTATGTAAATTATCTTGAAACCAATGTGCTTCTGTATCCTCAATAATACAAATGAACTTTTTATTATTATCCAACATCTTTTGATACGTCTCTTCGAAAATGTCAGGATACATTTGTTCTGAGATATCTTTTTCAAATCTATATAAGTCTGGATAAACCTCAGTATTTCTTTCTATAAAATTCCAACTAACTTTTGTGAATGAATTAGAATAGTTGTTAAAATAAAATAATTTTTCTTTGGCTAATATCCATCTCAATTTTTTCTTAAATTTATCTTGGAGTACATTTTGTTGAAGTAACATTTTCTGATTGTGTAATAATTTATCATATATAGAATCATATATTTTTTTCAACTTTTCATCACTAAGTGAATTTACTCTTAATATTTCTTTTTTAATAAATTTATCTCTTTCATCTGCATCTTCTATACTATCATACGATTCGTCAAATAATTCTGGAAATGTTTCGAATCCATAGTCTCTTAATTTTTGAAGATATCCTTTTGAACCCATTACAATAAAAGGATGTCCATGATATAAAACCTTTGTAATTTTTTCAGTCAAAAATATAGAGTTTGGTGCTACAGTCCATTTATTAGATTCTGGCACTACAGAGAAAAAAGAATCGTCAAAGAACATTCCAAGATTATCTGTTCTTGCAGTTGAATTTCTATTTTTTAAGTTTTCCATAATACCACTGTCTGGAAGAAGAATTGGGTTTTTAGCTTTTTCATTACCGATATAACTTATATAGTTTTCTGTCCACAATGAATTATCATTGTAAAACTTTTGTAAAGAATCTCTATGACGAGAGTAGATACCCATCAAACACATAAACTTTTTGTTTGGTGTTCTATTCTTTTTTATTTCAAAAAAATTCTCTTTTTCGAATCCCATATCAATACGATTATATTCTTGTGCACGTTCCAAAAATAAATTTGGAAATCCAATTGCGTTACATGCTCTATGGTTTGTCAGATTATTATCTTTACACCATTTTGAAAAAAGTTTTTCAAAGTTACAATCCTCAGTCATCAAAATTATTCTTTTAAACTTGGTAGGATTTTGTCGACATAAATCAAAATATAAATAATCAAAAAGTTTTTTAAAAGTATCATCCCCTGCTCTACTGAAAATATCACACTCCCAATATTCATTTAAATCAATCAGAAGAAAACTTTTATCTTTCCTCACCATCTTCCTATAGGCATCATCTAAGTCTTGTCGTAAGATTGTCGCTGGTTCTGTATCGTAATCGAATGGGCGCTTATCAAAAATCTCAATTTTTTTATTGAATATTTTTTGAATATCTGAACGAAAATTAGATAATAACATATTCTTTTCCCTCAAGATTTTTACCTATCAACTCAATAATACTTTCATATAATTTATCAAGAGTAATCATATTTTCATTGTCATATGTAGTCAAGTTTTTCTTATCATAAACACTATCTAAATCTATCGCATACTTTTTGTAATATTCCTCTTTTGTTTTTATCTTTCCAAATTTTAGAATACCAACATTAAGATTATACATCTTGCTGTACAACTTACACAATTGCTCACCTTGATATTTAGTAAATGTGTGTTCGTCTTTAAAATAATCATCTACTTGTGGATTACTAAAATAAAATACTTGTGCATAATCTGTATTTTTCCATCCCCAAATATTTCTTTTTTCTACATCTATATCTTGTTGTCCATGAATTGCAAATTCTAAAATATTTTTCGTACCGACTAAATTGACATCCATCAAATCAGATTTGTATTCAGAATTTTGATACTCCTTGAATGTTTGTTTTAATGGAAATACTCTCGGTATGTCAGCCATGTGAAAAATCAAATCTGGATTACCAAGTCTTTGATTAACCTTCTCCTCTGTCTGTTTACCTTGACCTAAGTCACAATCTAATGGATTATCAAATATTCTTCCTGTACGTCGTTTGATAACGTGCGAATGACTCCATAGCAAATATTTATCAGGTGTTCTATAAGGGTCTGCTATATCGGTACTTACATATTTTACCAAATCACCTTTTGGTAATTTATTTTTATCTGACGTGGTAAAGTTATCTAATATAATAAAAGTAACAAGAATATTTTTGCTGTAATAATATTCTCTTATTCTTTTTACTAAGTACCTACCTATCATTCCGGCACCACCCGTAAATAATATACTTATGCTTTTATTGAAATCTTTGTTCATAATATTCTATTGTGTTTTCAATACCTTTTTTTAAACTTACTTTTGGTTTAAATCCAAATGACTCTGCTCTTTCGGTATCCATTTGTCTTTTCGGATCCCCAATTGGTTTTGAAGTATCATACTCAATTTGTCGTTCGTAGTGGTTTGCGATAATCTCAGCTATATCTTTAATACGCACTTCTTCACCACTACCAAGATTTACAGGCATCTCAACTTTATTTTCAACCATATGTATCATACCTCTTGCTACATCATCTACATATATAAAATCTCTGATTGGTGAACCATCACCCCAAACTGATAATGTGTCGTTGTCGTCATGAAACGCTTTTTTGATAAGTGATGCTATCACTGTAGATTCATCTCCGAAGTTATCACCTGGTCCGTAAATATTCGCTGGTCTTACAATTGATATGTTTGAATAACCATATGTTTCTTTTATAGCATAACAACCTAACTCACCCATCCTTTTGATATATGCAGGAATCATATCATTTGCACTTGGAACATTCAACCAAACACTACCCTCTTTGAATACCGGCATCGGTGGGTAAACGCCAATTGAACTTGTATAAAGAAACCACTCTGGTTTATATTTGCCAACTGCTTCTATTATATTTGAATCAAATTGTAACATTGGTAGATAATCAGCAGGTCTTTGTTGTGCTCTTTGTGGTGAACCTTTTATACCTGCCACATGATATACGTGGTCGAAATCTTTGATTATTTCTGTATTTGCTTTGATAGTCATATCGGTTTCAATGTCGACACCCTTAATCAAAAAGTAATTTTTGTTTTTAGCAAGGGCTCTCATAAGAGCAGTACCTACCATTCCATTTGCACCTATAACAAGTGCACTTTTATTTTTCATTATAGAAATCTCCATATTCGATTAATAAAGTCGACCTATCTCCATTGTAAGCACTTTGAAACTCTGTAAATATATTGTCAGGCTCTTCTAACAACACCACGTCTACTTCGTGTAACATTGATTTAAAACTCATGGTGTAATCTTGTGTATGTTGAACACCACCATCAAGTGGATTAGTAGAACCTATAGAAGTCCTCATAATTACTTTTGGTTTGAATGTTCCCTCTGTCATTGTCTGCATCTTGTCAAGATGATTCACTAAGCTATCCATACACCTTAACATAAAATCAAATCTTGGGAAACAACATACAGGTACAAAACCATTCATAGCCATACCTGTACACATACCCATTTGAACTTCCTCAAAAACAGGTACTTCTATCCTTTTGTTTTCATCAATTGTTTTCAATGTATTGTATATTGCGTTTCCGCTATATGCTACCGACTGCCCTACAAATAATGTATTCTCCTTTTCGGCTAACCATTCCATACTTCTTATTAGTTCATTTTTATACATTAGAATAACACCCATGTTCCTGTTCCGTGATGTGGAAAATCACTTTTATATTCATAGTAAAAGACATCAGCTGGAACAGTCTGCTTACCACCCCAAGTTTCATCGACTGGCGTATTTGTTGAAAGATTATTATCTTCAACTACAAACTCCAAAGGTAATTGAAAATTCCTTGCGTATTTGTATGTCTCATAAAATAATCCACTTTCAAAAGTCATATCACCCACAAAACACCAAACCTTATTATCTTCACCTTTCATTTTTATTGACATAGCGACACCAAGAGCTATTGGTAATATGCCACCAACTATCGAAGACGAATAGAATTTAGGTTCATCCGAATATACACTCATACTTTTACCACGTACAATCAAATCCATAAGAGTATCTCTTGGAATCCCATGTAGTAATGCGTGATAATGATTTCTCCAACTACTAAATACCCAATCTTTACTATCTACTTGCTTGAATATTTCTATAAGTTGGTCTTCATTATTAGAACTCAAATGAACTGGCGCTTTTATTTCACCAGCCTCATATCTTTCTTTGACTTCTGTTTCAAAGTCAATTAAGAATTGTTTATCCATTCTGAAACTACCTCCTTTGCAAATGTTTTATGTGCAAGTTGTGATGGATGTAAATCCATAAGTGCTCCCTCTTTGGTTCTCAAGTCTGTCACGAATCTTTCTAAATCAGTATCAAACCTATCCATCGACCATTCAGTTATACCACCCATATTACTTTGAACATATTCATTGTTATGAAACCAAAACTTATCCCAATCTAATAATTTCCATATATGATTTATTTCTAACGGTAGTCTTGGTAATCTTTCATAATGTCTAAATAACTCCCAACCAAAGAAAAATTTAAATTTAATATTTTGATTTTCTAAATACCATTGGAGTCTTAACATATGCTCTAAAGTTTCTAATAGACAGAAATCTTCATTGCCATAGTATTTATACCAATGTTTTAATATAGTGTCATTATCATAGGCATGTTTATACCATAACTTATTTCTGTTCAATCTACTTGCCATAGTTCTACCACGAACACGAATCGGTAAGAATCTATCTATGAAATGGGAAGCTCTGTTTTTATCGTCTTCATGTACTTCATTAAAATCAATTAACATTTCCTTACGCTGAACACCACTCCATTGAACTATAACCCAATCTGGCTTTCTACCATCATCTATTAGTTTACTAACTCTATGAATTATTGCTCTTGATATGTATCCATTACCTGCACCTGGCATGGCTTCATTATGCACTATGGAACCATCTATTACATCTTCTAAATGTAGAGCCCAGCTTTTATAGTCTGTGCTTACTTGAAACTCTTCTCTTCTTTCCATCAGATTGAAACGTTCATAGTCAAGACAATCTTCTGTCTCAGTAAAACTACAGCCGCCTGTAACTATTCTCATCTATCCCTCTCACTTAATATTGGTTTGACACCTGTCGGCCAGTCTATATCTAATCGTACATCGTTCCATTTAATTGTTTCTTGTCCATCAATATCCACATAATCTTCAGGATAAGATTGTGTGTAATGAAATAAACATTCGTCACTTAAACACAAATGACCATTAGCAAAACCTGGCGGTACTAAAACACTTAGATGATTTCTATCCGTAATCGTAAAACTATCCCATTTAAGATAATTTACTGAATCAGGACGATTATCAACAACGACTAAGTATATCTCACCCCATACGCAACTTATATACTTCCACGTAACACCATCTGCGTGCAAGCCACGAAGCACATCTTTTCTTGAACGTGTGAACTTTGATATCTTCCATATGTTATCGGCTGGTAATAAATTACGACCTTTTTCCCAAAATGTCCACATCTCACCACGATAGTCATGATGTGGTTTAGGTTGAAGCAATGTTACTTCAGGTAGTATTTTAGAATATGTTACTTTACTTTTGAACATAAAAAAAGCCTCCAATAATAGAGGCATCAATTTTTTTGATGCCACCCTTGTTTTATAGTCATTAGTGTAGAGGGTTTGGACTTTCAAGTTTTAACTTGGGTTAGCTCTACCCGACTCTATAATAAGTATCATAAAGATTGTAAATAATACAATTTATTATACATCTCATTAAATGGATTAGGATTGTGACTCAATATACGTCTCCAATTGTAAGTAAGTATATCTTTCATACCCTTAAACCAATCAGCCATCTCATCATCTGACATCTCACATAATCTTCTTATCTCATCAACAATCATCAACATTCTTTTTTGACAATCTTGTTCAGTATCATAAGACTCATCTATAAAAGGTGAGAATGATTTAAAACCATTTTTATGTAGATGTTGTAAAGAATTTGCAGGTCCTACCCATATGAATGGATGCGCCTGTCCTAAAGGTTTCCAAAATTTCTCATCGGGATGAAACCACTCAGTATCAAAAGAAGTTGAAGTTACTATAGAAAAATAATGGTCTTGATATAGACCAGGATCGATATTACGCCAAGATGAGTTGTAACCATCAATCATTTCCTCACCAGTCATGTCTATAGTTAAAGGTGTTATACTCATCAAGTCATTCCAATGTGGTTTCAATTCATTAATCAATCTTTCATCATATATTGGCATCTTACGATTTCTGTAACTTGTATCCCAAATATCACCCGTCTCTGTATGTATATCTTCAAATGAACCTAAACTATAATTACCAATATTTTTTAAATCGGATGGTGCTTTGATATCCCTTGTCATATTGTAATATCTTGGTAAATATCCATCTCTAAGTAAGAATGCTCCTAAGATAGTTCGATGTAGTTTTGGTGCACGATTAAAACAAAGAAAACGATATTTTCTTTTTTCATTGAAACTTATTGAGTCAATACTTTGTATTCTTTTTTTACCTTCATATCTTGTTCTATAATCCTCTTGGTACATGGTTGAAACATGATTGTAATAATAATCAATGCTCATTAAATTTTTATGCTTAGGAATTTTTGGATTATTATTTATGAATAAAAAATTATTCGATGAAATAGAATTATCAGATAAAAATTTATCGACATTATTTACAAACGTATCTTCATTATCACCCTCATGAATATAACAGATACATAAGACAGCTTTACCTTTTTTAATATCATCAAAGTTCTCTTTTGGAATAATAGATGGTAAATCATCTAATAGATTATGTAGACTCTGTGGTTCTAAAAGATAGATATATTTTTCTTTACGACTATTTGTCAATCTTAATTTAAAATCATTTTCAAATTGAAAATAGTTTTCCATGCCTGCTTGTTTCGTAATTAAAAAACCAAAATTACCAAACACCCTACCCTTTGCATTCGACTGACAATTTGGTTTTATGTTTGACATATGATATCTTACACCATAGTCTCCATCATTCCTAATAAAATCATAATACAAATTTAATTGTTTCATAACACTACCTTATCATATATTTTTAAGAATTGTCTTGCTGATTTCTGTAAATGATTGTTATTCATAAAATGATTGTAATTGTGTGTTAAAATATCTGCTTGTTTACCATACCAATCTAATAATTTATTTATCGGTAACTCACATAATCTCATCATCTCTTTCATCAGTAGTATGCTTCTTTCTTCAGGTATTTTTTCTCTATCATAACTTTCGTTTATATATGGTGAAAATGTTTTGTACCCATTTTTAATCATGTATCGCATTGTGTCTGGATTCGCCCAAGCTATAAACGGATGAAAGTTGAGTATACACTTGTATATCTTTTCCGAATAAAAAACCATATTTGTCGAATAACACCACGTTTCATAGACATATGAAAACATTGTATTTTTATATAAGGATGCATCCCAATGATGAAATGAATCAAGAGTATCGAAATGTTTTTTATCAACTGTTAAAGGTAATTTTAATAAAAAATCTTTAACGTTTTCCTTACCTCTTGCTTTATATAAAAATCGGCTTCTACCTAACTCACTAAGTTGTGGTTTTAGTCTTGTTGAATATTCATCGACTATCAAATCAAGAAACTCAAAATCTTTTAGATTCTTGTTAAATTCATAATCATCAAGACTTGCACAATCACTAAACGTCACCTCACCTGCATTTGCCATTTCCATTTTTGTTCTATCGATATCTTTGAATACTGAACGTATATCCCACTTCGCTAATATAGCTGATACCAATCCCTTGTCAATTAGATTGAAATAATTTAGTAAACAATGATGATACACACGTGGCATCTTCCATCTTCTCATCAAACACAAATAATGTTTGAGACTATCAATATTATTTTTCTTGTATTCAAAATTATCTTCAAAGGTTTCAGTCAACTCATCATAATCAGAAGATATCGCTCTCTCACACCAATCTAATAGAATCCAATTGATTGGTTTCTTGATGTTATTTTTTTCACACCATTCACGATAATTTTTTGGGTCTTTGTGATTTGCACTTAGTATCACTATTTTATCAGTTGGAAATTTTTCTTCCTCTGCTCTTTTATGAATAATATCTGCTATGTGCGGATTATCTCCCATGTCAATTCTACTGAGTTTATCAGTACCATCCATAGGAAATCCTTCAAAGGACATATCAATTGTGACTAAAACCTTACCATCTCTTATGTGTTGTTTTGTATGTTCTTTTATATTGTGGAATAATGTACTACGTTCATCATGCCCTCCACACCACAAAGCAGGTCCTCCATTTGTAGCAATCAAATATATGAACGTCTCATCATTTTTAATAAAGTCTGTAGTGTCTCTATTATCCAACTCATACCTAACCATGAGATGATGATTAAATATATTTACAATATTGTGCCAAGCGTTTGTTGGTTGGTAATTTGAATCAAATAGTGGTAATGTATCTGAATCATTAGGGTAAGTATAATCAGGTTGAAAACCACTAAAATCTTTTTCTATTATTTTTCTGATATGTGGTTGTTTTGAATAATCAAAATAATCCCATCCAAATTTTATTTTTTGATTCATAAATTACTATACACTCCTAATAATAAATTTAAAGTTTCTTTTGCAGGATTTGATTCTACAAAGTGTTTGAAATTATGTATTAAAATATCGGATTGTTTTTCATACCAATGTAATAATCTTTGTTTTCCTTTATCACTATAACTATTTATACGATTTACCTCTTGCAATAATTTATCTGAACGTCGGTTAAAATCTTTCACATTATCATAACTTTCATCAATGAAAGGTTCGAATGTTTTGTAACCTAATTTTCTTAGTTGTTTAAGTGAACCAGGATTTGATACTAAAAGAAACGGATGAAAGCACATTATTTCCTTCCATACCTTTTCAGTCAAATAGATTGTATCATTACCTGTCGCAAAGGTATTGTATGTGTATGAAAAAAAAGTATTGTCATAAAAACTTCTATTCCATGCATCAAAACCATTGACATTATCGAATGTTTTTGTATCAACATACAAAGGAAGTTTTTTAATAAAATCTTTGATGTTGAGATGATTCTTGAAATCTTTATTTGAAAAAAGTTTACACTGTAAATCTAATGTCAATGTAATCTTTTCATATAAATTATCGTCACATAATATTTTATTCATATCATAGTCGTTTAAATCTCTTATATAATTTTTCAAGTCGTCATTTAAATATGGTGAATTCATTATTCTATCTTTTGATAAAATAAATGATGTTAAACCTTTTTCATGTAACGAATAAAAATTTAATCCTAATGAATGATATAATCTCCAATCTTTTACTAACTTACAAAGACATAAAAAATTTTTCATTTTATCTATGTTCGTAGCTTTATATCTCAATGCCTTTGCAAACTCTCTTTCAACCCATTCATCAATATCCCACAATATATCTACCTTATCAGTTTTTTTAGCAAGTATATCAGGATTGATACTGTCAGTTGATAAACCATGTCCATTCCAAACATCAAAAGAAGCTAAGTGCCATTTATTCAAATCTTTGATTGGGTTAGGGTCTTTGTTTTTCATGATTATCTCAGTCCACGGAAAAACAAATTGATTTATATTTTTGTAGTTTCTTTTTATTTTGTAATTCGATGTCAAGTAAGCTATATTACTTGGTGGGAATTTTTCTCTTCTTACAGCTTTATGTATGTACTCTGATATGTTTTCATAGTAACCTGCTTCCGATATTGACATTTCATTTGTAGATTCTATAGGATAACCCTCATCCGACATATCAATAACAACTAACACTTTTCCTTTACGAATATATTCTTTAGTATGTTCGGCTATATTTTTAAACAGTTCACCTCTACCATCCCAACATGATGGTCCTGATTGAGTACCTATCAAATAAATAAAATTTTCATTATTACTAATAAAGGTTTTAGTATCTGCATTATAGATTCTATATTTTTGTACATAAAAGAATCTCATAGCGGTATACAAGTTATGATAACCGTTAACAACATCAACATCATCATTTGTCAGAGGTAATGTGTCAGCATCATTCATCCATATACCTGATGGTCGTAGAAAATCAAACTTGTCATGAATTTTTTGTTTTACATTAGGATTCTGAGAGAAGTCGTAGTAATCCCATCCGAATCTTATCTTGTCAAGTTTTGAAACATCTAAATGTAATGGATATGGTGACACTCCACCATTACCCTCTACTACATCATTTTTTACTTTTTTCATATCTCCTCGCTGGACGATGACGACTACCACCATATATCATTGTTTTTAACTCTGGTATGAAATTGACTATATGTTGTTTTCTACTTATGTCAAGTTTTTTTGTGAATATTTTTAATTTTTCAAATGCTAATCCGACATCTACATCATCATCGAAATCTTCCATGATTGTTTTCATATTACTCTTTAGGATACCCAACCATTGTTCCTCTCCTACAGTCCACTCGACATCTGCTTTATCATCTATGAATTTTTGTATTCTATCAACCGCATCGTTTTTTATTTCACCAGGTAATATTCTGCTATCATAATGATTTGGATATGTAACCCAATTACTAAATGGTATTCTCCAAAATCCTAAATCACCTAATGAAAATACCCACTCCAATAACTTATCGTAATTGAGCGCATTCATAGCCTGAAACGTCGCATGAATCTGTAAATCCATACTTAGTTCTTTCTTCCACTCTGATACTTTTTCAATGCTTTGAATGACTTGTTTCCATTTAGATGGATATCTTATATAGTCATTGACTTCTTTATATCCGTCAACACTTACTCCAAGATATATGTGTCTAAAATGTTTCCATTTTTCTAACCACTTGTCATCTAACTTAATCAAATTTGTTGTGTAAAATAAAACTATGTTTTTAGAGATACCGTGTTTTATACATTGATTTAAGAATTGTTCATGCTCATTTACTATCAGAGGTTCTCCACCAAGAAAATTAACCTGTTTCACGTGCATCAGATTTTCTTCAAAAAATTCATCCGATAAAAATCTTTCGTCTACTGATACATTTGAAGATGGTGGTGTTACATTCTCTTCACCATACAAAAGTTTTTCTTCTTTTTCCCACAAATGTGAATTATCAACATTACACATTCTACAAACTAAATTACATTTATTACCAACTGTAAAATCTAAGAACGTGACATATGGACTCTCTATATGTCCAACATCGTCAACTGAATCAATCATTATATCTTTGTAAAAACCACTTGCTAAAGTATTATTCCATATCGTTCTATAACTCTCTGCTCCATTCTCTTCGGTTTGCCAACACCTAAAACAACCAGGATCGGGATTATTCTCTATTATGTTTTTTCTGATACGTGTATGTACATCACTATTGAATACTTTTTTCATACTAAAATCTTTATCAGAAATTAAGATTGGTTTACCATCATCTCCTTTTGGTACTTCGTAATTATTACAACAAACTCTTATTTGTCCTCTTTGGTCGAAGCTAAGAGATGTAAATAAATGTGCACAAAAAAATTGTAAATCTTTCATCAATTTCTTCCTGTCATAAATGTTCTTTTTAAATTTATTTTATATTTTGCTATATCTAAAGCATCAAGATAATTTGGTACACCATATTTCTTTTGTAGATATTCTTTATCTTCGTATCTATCATTAAGATTACCTGAGTCTTTATACTTGTCATGAAAACTTATATCATATAAACTTATTAATGTTTGTTCCTCTTTTGTCTGTGTGATATGAACTGAATCTTTGTGTACTGGATCTTTATCATTCTTGAACTTTCTTATTATCTGTCTTCTACGATTTGTCCAATCTCTTTTATGAGAATGTTCATATTTTAATGGTAGTTGTATGTGTATTGTTTCTTTTGCTCTTTTATCTACTGTAAGTTTATTATCTATCTCTAATTCGTAACTACCATCGAAATTCGAATTCCACTTGAAATGAGTCACCATCCTTGCACCATCAATATTTCTTTCACTATAGTCCTCATCAAATATCATTTCTATTTCATAAGGTCCATGAAGTTGGTGCATCAACCAACACCACACTCTTACTTCATTTCTAGCTTGTATCTTGATTGTATCTTCGATTGATACCTTTGGGTCGTATTCGTCGTTCCACGGAATATTCATCTCCTCTAAATATGGTACATTGTAATCGATCGGTTTTATTTCAAATTGCTTATTGAATTGTCTACGATTATGAGTCTGTTGCCAAAACGTACCTTGCTCTTTAGGTTTCCAATCTTTGAATTCTTGCTGATTGAATATAGAATGTTTGTCTTTAAATTTTAAATGTTTTATATCATCACTCACAGTCCAAAAGCCTGAATAATAAATTTTATGAATATTCAAATATGTATGACACAACTTCAATCTAAGGAATCGATTAATATATGTATTCTTCAAATCCCAACTTGTCCAATCATAAAATATATTCCCTAATGGTGTTATATCAAATACATCTCTGTATTGGTCTAAAGCTGTGCCAGGTGTGACACCAGCTGGAAACTGATTTGCTGCTACTACAGGTATATAATGTTTACTCTTATATAAGAAATAAAGACTTATTATCCAATCAATATGATTTTCTCTTGGATAGCCTGATATCCAATTAGCATCCATACGAATACCATTTTTCCAACACGCCTCCCAAAGTTGTTCTACCTGTTCTACAGTCTGTCTTTTTTCAATTACCTCAAGTATTTTTGGTGTACCACTTTCTACACCAATAGATAGCCAAGTAAATCCAGCTTTTCTTGCTTTTTTCATCAACTCCATATCCATCTTATTATGTGTTCTTGCGTATCCACCTAAACTCAACTCTTTAAGTTTTGGATTTTTATCTACTTCTTCACATAACTCATCAACTAATATTTTGAATTGTATCATAGAACCATTAACAAGTGAATCAACAAATGAGAAATGAGTTATATTATATTTGTCAACTAATTCTAATATTTCTTTGGCGATAGCATGTCCTTTTTTGTGTCTAAATATTCTTGTCTCAGAACAAAAAGTACATTTGTAGGTACAACCTCTTGAACCTTGTATTGGTAAATGTGTGTGATCTGCGTAATGAAACTTTGCATATAAATCTAAATCTACACCATCCCAATTTGCGTTTGGTATATCATCTAAATATTTTTGTGGTTCTCTGATACCTGTTGTTATCGGTTCACCAAAATCATCCCATGTCCATATTCCTTTTACTTTAGTATACTCTTCATCATTCTCATAACAATCCACTAAATCATTTATTATTAACTCACCCTCAGTATCACAAGAACCCTTTATCCAATATCTGTCGGGCTCACCATCTGGCTTAGATTGTCTCAACCCACCCTTTGGTGCATTCCAACAATACGCACCACCATAAAATATATGAACCTTTGGATTTAAATTATACAATCTTTCTGCTATGTAATCTGTGACAACTATGTTTGAGAAATAAGTTGTAAATGTAACAATATCATACTCTGCCATTTCTTCAATTATCGTATCCCAATATTCACCATAAGCAGGTATGATTCTATCTTCAAACGAATGGTCGTTAGTCCAATAGAAATGACCAGTCGGTGCCCACAACTCTTCTTGAGATTCTTGGTCTACATAATCTGCTGATAACAGGTTGATATGAAATTGTTTCACATCTCTACCTCTACTCTTCAAAGCACCAGCCAACAAACCAAGACTAAGTGGTGGTGTCTCAAGAGACCATGCAGGACACATTACTACTGCTACTTTAGCTTTCATTTATTTCTTCTTTATTAATAATTCTAAATTCTTCATTTTGCTTTGTCTTGGGTATGATTACGTCAGTACCACAAGTACAATGATTTTTTGGACATATAACTGGATTCCCTATGTGGTTTAAATCTTTTTCTTCCCAAGTATTAATGTTACTGAACACACCACTCACACCACAACTACCTGCACTAACATCACCACTTGGACTAATAAATATCGCATCGTTCAAATAACAAGTCCATCCTTGAAAGTTAGTAAGTTTCTCTGCTGATAATCTATTTGAGTTGACAGGTCTAATCTTACCATCACTCCAAAATTCTAAACTGTAAGCAGGTCTAAAATCTCTACGTTCATTTACCTTACCCCATTTTCTCATGTAACCATCTGTCTCCTTGAAAAAATCATTCTTCCAATCTTCATCGTACTCCCACATCTCTGCACTTGTTGATAAATCTTTTAACAATGGAACCCACTCTACAACACAATTGTCCATCTCATCATAAATCTTTTTACCGATATCAATACACTCTTGAAATCTACTTTCCTCCATCATTATTCTCAAAGCTAAATAATTCATTTTATCTTGTAAGAATTTAGCGTT
>MDTA01180598.1_pt1 | contig 15730 bp, 16 predicted proteins | sample 811151 | NCBI WGS metagenome assembly MDTA01 (sample SAMN05326648, study PRJNA326480) | marine metagenome | isolation source: seawater | place: Indian Ocean: South | collected 2010 | reverse complement strand
TGGAAGATTATTAGAATATAATCTTTCAACTCCATATGATTTATCCGAGACATCATTATCTTTAGTTACTACAGCTGGAATTAAGTTTAGTGAAGATGACTCAACTGGTGTGCATGGCCCAGCCTCTATAAGATTTAGACCTGATGGGAAAAGATTTTTTATTGTAAATCATGCTCATCAGGGAACTCAAAGAATACTTCAAGTTACACTTACGAATGCATATGACACATCATCTTATGTAATTGATGGTAGTTTTGTTATAAAAAATTTAGCAGGTTATAACAACTCACAGCCAAGAGGAATTGCTTTTAGTGAAAATGGATTAAAGATGTATATAACAAAAGATAGAAGTAAAGCTCCAGACATAGATCTTGATCAAGTAATCGAGTATGATTTAGCATGTCCATTTAATGTTATTGCTGGAAAATGTCCTCCAATTACAGAAAATAAAGACAGAACTGGTATAGCAGAGGCTCAAATTGAGATGGCCAAAAGAACCATGAAATATTCTACAGATAGCGCTTTGAACCGCCTTAAATGGATAAGAAGAAATAAAGAAAGGCAAAATTTAACTAATCATAATTTAGATTTTAATTTTTCAAATCCAATATTATCCAAGTTTGCAAAAAAAATTAGCACTTTGAATGATAAAGAAAATAAGACTAATAAAAAACAAGACATATTTTATTGGAGCGAAGGAAGTATTGCAGTTGGAAAAATCGGTGATACCAGTATATCTTCAGTAAAAAATATTGACACCAACGCTATAACAATTGGAGCAGATAAGTTTACTGAGTATAATGGTATAAAAGGTTTTGCATTAAGATTTGGTAAAGATAATGTTGATATAGGGTCTGCAGGGAGTAATTTGGATACAGATACAATCAATTTAACTTATTATTCAACTTCTCAAATCGATAATGATACAAAACTTCTTGATACTGTTTTTGGTTATGGAGAATTAAATTCTGATATTCTAACAGTCATCGATGGACAAAATTTAGTAGCTGATAGATCCGGACACCAGTTATATGGAGCTTTTAAAATAAAGGATGAAATCAAAAAAGGAAATCTTACTTTAATCCCATCAGGACAATTTGATTTTGGGCACACACTATTGGAAGGATATACAGAATCAGGATTAGGAGCAATAGCAGTTGAAAATCAGCATGTCAGGACAAGAAAAATAAGAGCAGCTATGGCGATGATACAAGATTTGTCAAAAAATGAGTATAAATTCAAAACTCATGGTAAATTAGAATATATGGCAGATCTAGAGCGCTCTTCTAAATTCGAATATGCTTATCTATCAGATACATCATTAGGGTATTCTGAGAATTTAGATACTGGGGATTTACATAATTTGAATGCAGAGATCGGTATAGATTTTGTCATGCCTAATAGCTTAAGTTTATTTATAATCTATGAGCGCAATCAGGCATTAGACTCGGGATATACAGATAATTTACACCTCGCTATTGGATATTTACCTAATAAAAAAACAAACTTTGCACTTTCAATTGATGGATCTGATGATTTTAAATCAAATTACTTAATAAGTAAAAATATAAACAATTATAATATTGATTTGAAATTGAGTAACAGTTTAATGAAACCAGAAAAATATGATGAAATATTTTTTAATTTAAGTCATCAATTCTAGTTTATCATGGATAAAATTCTAATATATAATTCTGGTGGTGGATTGGGAGACTCGATTCAACTATTTCCTTTAATACTAAGTTTAAAAAATCATTTCAAAAAATCAAAATTCTATTATTTAGGTGCTCACTCAAATCATTTTAATGGAAAATTAAAAGAATATAATATTCATTTAGAAACATATGATTTAGGTTTAAAATATTTTGGTTTTAGATGGTGGCATTTAGCTTATGCTAATAAAAATGCATTAAAAAAAAAAATTGATAAATTTGATATTATCATTGATTTGCAATCAAAAATAAGAAACTCATTAATTTTAAAAAGAATTCCACATTCATCTTTTTATTCAAGAACATTAAATGGTCTTTTCTCATCTAAGAAAATTAAATCATATTCTCTTAATCATTTTGAAAATTTAAGTTTATTTTTTGAAGAGGATATAATTGAATTAGAATTTAAGGTAAGTAAATTGCCTAAGGAGTTGATAAATGAGTCAAAGCGATTATTGCCTAATTCAAATTACGTCGGCTTTTCTATTACGCAAGGAAATGAATATAGAAAAAAAAGTTGGTCGCTTTTTAGATTTACTGCACTAGCCAATAAGATTCTTGCTAAAAATAAAATTCCTGTTTTCTTTATTGAAAAAAATAAATTAGATCTAATTGAAAAGATTAAAAATCAAGTTCCGTCAGCAATATTTCCAGAATTAAATTCAGAGATGGCTTGTCCAGCTTTAGTCACTGCTTTAGCCTCTAGATTAAGCTCAGCAATATCGATTGATAATGGTATAATGCACATGATGGCTTTAGCTAATATTCCAATGGTAGTTTTGTTTGGGCCAACAAGCTCTGAAAAGTTTGCACCTAAGAATAAATTTACGAAAATATTAGATAGTAAAAAAATACATAAAACAAAAGATATAAACTCTATTGAAGTAAATGAAGTTTTAAGTTTAATCTAAATTTTTAACATTTTAACTCTTTTTTTTTTTATTTCTTTTAAAATTTCTTTATAAACTTTTGTTAACTTAATTTTTGATGTTGATCTTGATACAACTGACACACCAATTTTTCCCAATCTAAAAAAAGGGTAGCTACCAATTTCGACATGTCGCTTATATTTTTTTTGAATATTGCCTAACTCTTTTGAAATATTACTTTCAACAGTAAACAAATTTAAAGTTTTACTATGAACTTTTAGACCTTTAATTAAATATCTTTTACAATTTTCTATCATTGAATTTAAAATTGAAGGAACGCCTGGTAGTGACAAAACATTTTTAGTTATAAAACCTGGGGCAGCACTTGATGGATTATAAATTAGTTTTGAAATTTCAGGCATCTTTGCCATTTTTTTTCTTCCATCATTGAAGTTTTTTTCACCGTAATATTTTTTTAAAATTTCATAAGCTTCTCTATGGTATTGATATTTCACATTAAAAGCTTTAGCGATTGATTGAGCGGTAATATCATCATGAGTTGGGCCTATACCACCTGTAGTGAATACGTATTTAAATTTTTTTGACAGAGTTCTGATATTTTCCACGATAATTTTTTCAACGTCAGGTATAATTCTCACCTCCGATACTATTATTCCGCAATTTAAATTTAACCAATTACAAATGAATGCAATATTTTTATCTTGAGTTCTTCCAGATAAAATTTCATTACCAATTATTAAAATTGCTGCATTTACTTTTTTGTTTTTCTTCATAAATTAATGATTATACATGAAATTTAAAAATAAATTAATATCAGGTGATTTTGTAAAAAGATATAAACGATTTTTTGTAGATGCAAAAATTAACGGTAAAATTATTACTGCTCATTGCCCTAATACTGGTTCAATGATGGGTTTGTTAAGAAAAGGTAATAAAGTTTGGCTTAGCAAGTCTGATAATCCTAATAGAAAACTTAAGTACACTCTTCAAATAATAGAAGACCAGAAATCCATGGTAGGTATAAATACTCATTTGACTAATAAAATTGTTCTTAGAGCTCTTTATGAAAAAAAAATAAAAAATTTTATAAAATTTGAAGAAATTAAACAGGAGGTAAAATTTGGTGAAAATACAAGATTTGATTTCTTAATAAAAAGTAAAACTAAAAAAAGTTTTATTGAGGTAAAAAATGTTACTTTAAGTAGAATAAAAGGTTTAGCCGAATTCCCTGATGCTGTTACCTCTAGAGGTTTAAAGCATATAAAAGAATTGCTAAATGCAAATAAGAAAGGTTTTGATATTTATCTTTTGTATGTGATTCAAAGAAATGATTGTAATAAATTTAGCTTAGCTAAAGATATAGATCCAGCATATTGTGAATTTTTAATGAAAGCTGTTAAAAAGAAATTAAAAATACTTTGCTTTGATTGTAAATTTTCAACAAAAGGAATAGAACTTAATCGTGAAATAGGTTTCAAAATTTAATGAGTAAAGACTACAAAGAAGCATTTGAAAAAACTAGAGTTGCAGGGAAAATAGCAGCAAGAGCATTAGATGAGGTTGCTAAAATTGTGAAACCTGGAATTCAAACTAATAAAGTTGATAAAATTTGTTATGAATTTTTAAACGATCATGGAGCTTATTCTGCTCCTTTATATTATAGAGGTTTTCCAAAATCATGTTGTACATCAACTAATCATATTGTTTGTCACGGTATACCATCTGAAAAGATCTTGAAAGATGGAGATATTGTTAATGTGGATGTGACTGCATTTAAAAATGGATGGCACGGAGATACGAGTAGAACTTTTGAAATAGGTGAAGTCTCAGTTAAAGCAAAAAAGTTAGTAAAAACGACTTATCAAGCTATGATGAGCGCTATTAAAATTATAAAAGAAAATATACATCTTGGAGATATCGGTGCAACAATACAAAGTCACGTTGAGGCTGAGGGTTTTTCAGTTGTCCAAGATTTTTGTGGGCATGGTATTGGAGAGGAGTTTCATAAAGAACCAAATATATTGCATTATGGTAAAAAAGGAACTGGTGAAAAGATTAAGGCTGGTATGATCTTCACTATCGAACCGATGATAAATCTGGGTAATTATGAAACTAAATTATTAAATGATGGTTGGACAGCAGTCACAAAAGATAAAACACTATCAGCACAATTTGAACATACTGTAGGTGTAACAAAAGAAGGTTATGAAATTTTTACACTATAAAAAATTTAGATATAAATAAATGATTGAGAGATATTCAAGAAAAGAAATAAAAAAAATTTGGGAAGATTATAACAAATATTCTTTATGGCTAGACATAGAATTAGCTGCAGCAGAGGCTATGGAAAAACTAAAGATAATTCCAAAAGGAGTTGTAAAAAAGGTAAAATCTAAAGCTAAGATAAATGTCAAACGTATTCTACAAATTGAAGATAAAGTAAAACATGATGTAATTGCTTTTTTAACTTCAGTCACTGAAAGAGTAGGTAAAGAAGCAAGATTTTTGCATAAAGGTATGACATCTTCGGATGTTTTGGACACTTGTTTTAATCTACAGCTAAAACAATCTGGTGAAATTTTATTAAAAGATATAGACCTTCTCCTTAACTCTATTAAGGGACAAGCTCTTAAACATAAATACACATTATGTATTGGTAGAAGTCATGGCATACATGCTGAGCCAATAACTTTTGGTTTAAAAATGCTATCATTTTATCAAGAATTTTTAAGAAATAAAAAAAGGTTGCAAAACTCAATTAAAGAAATATCCACTTGTGCAATTTCAGGTGCTGTGGGTACTTTTGCTAATGTTGACCCAAAAGTAGAAATCTATGTTGCAAAAAAACTTAAGTTAAATGTGGAACCAATTTCAACGCAAATTATACCACGAGATAGGCACGCCCAATTTTTTTCCACTCTTGGTATCATTGCTAGCTCTATTGAGCGATTAGCTACAGAAATTAGACATTTGCAAAGAACGGAGGTTTTAGAAGTTGAGGAATTTTTTGGAAAAAAACAAAAAGGTTCGTCAGCAATGCCACACAAAAAAAATCCAATCCTAAGTGAAAACTTAACAGGTCTTGCGAGATTGATTAGATCAAGTGTCGTACCAGCCCTTGAAAATGTTGCATTGTGGCATGAAAGAGATATTTCGCATTCTGCTGTTGAAAGAAATATAGGGCCTGACTCTACTATTGCTTTAGATTTTGCACTTACTAGATTAAATAATGTTATCAAAAATTTAAATGTTTATCCCAAAAAAATGAGAGAAAATTTGGATATAACTAATGGTATTTTTTTTTCACAAAGAGTTTTACTTGAGTTAACAAGTGTTGGTTTTACTAGAGAGCAAGCATATAAAATAGTTCAAAAAAATGCAATGAACGCTTGGAAAGGAAATTCTTCTTTTTTAAGCAATATTATTTCAGATAAAAAAATTATTGATAAAATACCTGTTAATAAAATTAAAAAGTTATTTGATTTTAGTTATCATACGAAAAAAATTAATATAATTTTCAATCGTAGTCTTAAGAAAAAGTAATCAAATGAATAAAGGTAATAAATTATACGAAGGCAAAGCAAAAATTATTTATGAAACTAAAGATAAAAACTTAGTTATTCAACACTTTAAGGATGACGCTACAGCTTTTAATAATTTGAAAAAAGCAAAAGTAGAAGGAAAAGGTGTTTTGAATAATAGAATATCAGAATATATTCTTACTAACCTTTCTCAATGCGGTATCAAAACTCACTTAGTTAAAAGATTAAATATGCGAGAACAATTAATAAGAAAAGCAGAAATTTTTCCTATAGAGTTCATAATAAGAAATATAGCTACAGGTTCATTAACAAAAAGATTAGGGATACCAGAGGGTACAGTCCTTGAAAAACCGCTGTTAGAATATTGTTTGAAAAAAGATGAACTTAACGACCCATTGATTTCAAAAGAACATATTTTATCATTTGGTTGGGCAACTAAAGAAGAAGTTAAAATAATTGATTCAATATCATTGAGAATTAATGATCTTTTGAATGGAATGTTTAGAGTGATAGGAATAAAGCTTGTAGATTTTAAATTAGAGTACGGAAAAGCTTGGAATAAAGATACAGAAAAAAAAGAGATAGTATTAGCTGACGAAATAAGCCCAGATACATGTCGACTATGGGATGTAAAAACTGAAAAAAAATTAGATAAAGATAGATTTAGGAAAGATTTAGGTAATATTATTCAAGCTTACCAAGAAGTTGCTAGAAGATTAGGTATAATGCATGAGGAAACAAACATAAGTGAAGTAAACTTTGGAAAAACTATCCCGATAAAATTCAAAAAAAAATAAATTGAAATTTTCAGTAACAGTAACTCTTAAAAAAGATGTTTTAGATCCTCAAGGTAAAGTGGTCCAAAATACTTTACTTAATTTAGGTATAGAAAATTTAAAGAGTATTCGTCAGGGAAAGTTTTTTGAAATTGAAATTGATGAGAGCGACCAAAATAAAGCTGAAAAAAAAGTTAATGAAATGTGCCAAAAGCTTTTAGTAAATTTAATCATTGAAGATTATAAAATTAATAAATTATCATGAAATCATCTGTAATTGTTTTTCCCGGGTCTAATTGTGATAGAGACGTAGCTGTAGCTCTTGAAAAAATGCAATTTAAAAATAAGATGGTTTGGCATAAAGACACTATTTTACCAAAATCTGACTTAATAGTAATACCAGGCGGATTTTCTTATGGAGATTATCTTCGTTCAGGTGCTGTAGCCGGGAAATCTTCAATAATTGAGGAAGTTATTAAAGCTGCGAATTCAGGTTGTTTAGTTTTAGGAATTTGTAATGGTTTTCAAATATTAACAGAGACTGGTTTACTAAAGGGCACTTTGCTTAGAAATAAGAATCTTAAATTTATAAATAAAGACGTAAATATAAAAGTTATAAATAATCAAACAAAATTCACATCTAAATATAAAGAAAACCAAATTTTAACAATTAATATTGCTCATAATGAAGGTAACTATTTCACTGACAAAAAGCATCTTGATGAATTGATTGGAGACAATTTAATTGCTTTCAAATATTGTAATGAAAAAGGTATTATTAACGATAATTCAAATCCTAATGGTGCAATTGAAAATATAGCTGGAGTTTTTAATTCTAAAAAAAATATTTTAGGCATGATGCCTCATCCGGAGCGTATGACAGACAAATTTATTTCAAATACCGATGGTAATAATCTTTTTTCGAGTTTATTGAATTAATAAGATGAAAATTACTGATAAAATTATTGAAAAACATGGTCTTAAATTAGAGGAATTTAAACATATTAAAAAACTATTAAAAAGAGAACCAAATTTGTTAGAACTCGGAATATTTTCAGCGATGTGGAATGAACATTGCTCCTATAAATCTTCTAAAATACATTTAAAAAAATTACCTACTAAAGGAAAGCAGGTTCTGCAAGGACCTGGGGAGAATGCTGGAGTAATTGATATTGGTGATAACGATGCAATAGTTTTTAAAATAGAAAGTCATAATCATCCCTCTTATATTGAGCCTTATCAAGGCGCAGCAACTGGTGTTGGTGGAATACTCAGAGATGTATTTACAATGGGAGCTAGACCTATTGCATTGTTAAACTCGATTCATTTTGGATCTCCAGATCACCCGAAAACTAAAAGCTTATTAAATGGAGTTGTCTCTGGTATTGGAGGGTACGGAAACTGTATAGGCATACCTACAGTAGCCGGGGAAACAAAATTTCATGAGACATACAACGATAATATATTAGTAAACGCGATGGCAGTTGGCCATGCAAAGAAAGATAAAATATTTTATTCAAAGGCTAAGGGTGTAAATAAATCTGTTGTTTATGTAGGTTCAAAAACAGGTCGTGATGGTATTCATGGAGCTTCAATGGCCTCTGCAGAATTTGATGAAAATTCCGAAGAGAAAAAACCTACAGTTCAAGTTGGGGACCCTTTTACTGAAAAATTGCTTTTAGAAGCATGTTTAGAATTAATGAGAGACGACTCAATTATTGCTATTCAGGATATGGGTGCAGCAGGGCTAACTTCATCAAGTGTAGAAATGGCATCGAAAGGTTCTTTGGGAATTGAGTTAGAGTTAGACAAAGTTCCTTGTAGAGAGGAAAATATGACGCCCTATGAAATGATGCTATCAGAGAGTCAAGAAAGAATGCTTATAATTTTAGAGGATGGTAAAGAAGAACATGCGAGAAAAATATTTAAAAAGTGGGACTTAGATTTTGTTATTATTGGAAAAACAACAAACACCCAAAATTTAACACTTAAATTTAACAGTAAAATTGTGGGAGAAATACAACTTGATGCTTTGGCAACAAAGGCTCCAATATATAAAAGGAAGTGGGTAAGAAAAAAAATTTCTAAAGATAACGTTGATCTTAAAAAGCTAAAAAAAATTAAAATTGAAGATGCATTAGTTAAAATTTTATCTTCACCTAATCATTCAAATAAGAGTTGGATTACCAATCAATTTGATCAAATGGTTATGTGCGATACAATTCAACGATCTGGTTCTGATGCAGCAATTATTAGAATCCACAATAAAAATAAAGCTATTGCTGTATCAGTGGACTCTTCAGCAAATTATTGTAAATCTCACCCAATTTCAGGGGGAAAACAAATAGTCTGTGAAAATTGGAGAAATTTGGTTTCTGTTGGCGCAAAACCATTTGCCATTACTAATTGTTTAAACTTTGGTAATCCAGAAAATGAACAAATTATGGGAGAATTTGCAGAGTGTTTGGAAGGAATAAAAGAAGCTTGTGAATTTTTAAATTATCCTGTGGTTTCAGGAAATGTTTCTTTTTACAACGGGACAAATAAAAAAAATATTTTTCCTACTCCAGTTATTGGCGGGGTAGGATTAATTGAAAATATATCAAATAAGATAAATCACCAAATAAAGAGAGAAAATAGTATAATTTTATTAATTGGTAAAACATTTGGTCATTTAGAACAAAGCTGTTATCTTAGAGAAAATTTTTCTTTAATTAATGGAATTCCACCAGAAATAAATTTAACCAATGAGAGAAATAATGGTGAGGCCGTTTTACAGTTAATTAAGAGCGCTTTAATTAATTCTGCTCATGATGTTTCAAATGGAGGCTTAATTGTTGCTCTAAGTGAAATGGTAATTAATTCAGAGATTGGATTAAAAATTTATAAACCAAAGAAATTAAGTAATTTAAATGAATATTTTTTTGGTGAAGATCAAAGCAGGTATATTGTTGAGATAGATAAAGGTAATTTAAATCAAGTTGAAAAAATACTTAAAATTAATAATATTTATTACGAATTAATTGGTTTATCACAAAAAAAATATTTTGAAGTGGAGGGAGAAATGAAAATTGACATAAATGACCTATTTAAAATCAACAATCAATGGTATAACACTTACTAATGGCACTTCCTGTTGAAGAAATAAAAAGATTAATTAAAGAATCTATTCCTGATGCTTCTATCGAGATTAAAGATCTAATGGGTGATAATAATCATTACTCAGCAACAATAGAGTCAGAATTATTTAATAATTTAAATAAAATTGAGCAACATAAACTTGTTTATAAGTCTCTCAAAGGGAAAATGGGAAACGAGCTTCATGCATTATCAATTACTACGAAAGGCAAATAATGAACGTAAATGAAAAAATTAATGAGTTAATAAATAAAAATGATGTATGTCTGTTTATGAAAGGTACACCAGAATCTCCACAATGTGGTTTTTCAATGACTGTTTCAAATATTTTAAAACATTTAAAGATAAATTTTAAAGGAGTAAATATTTTGGAAGATGAGAATTTAAGACAAGGAATAAAGGATTTTAGTGATTGGCCAACGATTCCTCAACTTTATGTGAAAAGAGAATTTATAGGAGGATGTGATATTGTTAAAGAAATGTTTGATAATGGAGAGCTCAAAAAATTATTTACAGAGAAAAATATTTCATAAATCATTTTTTTTTATAAAACAAATATCTGAGTAACTAAGATTTCCTTTATAGGTAAATATGTCTTTAACATTTTCAATAATATATTTTTGATTTTCGCTATCTATAAGTTCTGAGTTAAAAAACTGCTTTGAGGAAATTTTTTTTAACAATTCGTCAATGAGTATTTCATTTGTATCTTTATTATACTCGTAATAATTGGGATATTTATAATCCTCAATAATATAAATTCCATTCGACTTTACGAATTTGAAAAATAAATCTAAACTATATAATATATCACTTAAATTATGGGAACCATCATCAATTACAATATCAAATTTTTTAAAATTATTTTTTTTAAAAATTTTTTCTAAAATTTTATCTACCTTTTTTTTTTCTCTTACATTTAATCCAAAAACTTGAATTTTTTTAGAAGAATATTTAAAATTGGAAATATTAATATCAAAACAAAAAATATTACTATTTGGTAAATATTTTGCAAAAGCAGCTGCAGATGCACCCGCATATGATCCTATTTCGAGTATATTTAATTTTTTATTTTTTAAACCTTCAAAATGATGGGTGTAGAATTTTGAGAAACCATGCCCTTTTTCATTTTTAAGACTAAAAGTATTAGCTTTGTCACTACCGTAAAAATGAAATAATTCATCTAAGTTCTTTCCATCAAAATTATCAATATCAATTGAAATTTTACTCTTAAATTTATAAATTAAGTTTCTTTTAAATAAGCTAAAAAAATTCAATTATCTAGAATAGTACTCAATTACTAAATTTGGCTCCATTATTACAGGATAAGGAACTTCTGAGAATTTTGGAACTCTAATTAATTTAGCGGATTTATTTTTATCATCTAACTGAATATATTCTGGAACTTCTCTCTCTTTATTTTGAAGAGAACCGTCTATAACTGTAAGTTTTTTTGATTTTTCTCTGATCTCAATTAAATCTGAGTTTTTAACAACATAGCTTGAAATATTAACTCTTTTTTTATTAACTTTTATATGTCCATGATTAATCATTTGCCTTGCTGAAAAAACAGTTGGAGCAAACTTTGCTCTATAAATCACTGTATCCAGTCTGCTTTCAAGCAAAGCGATTAAATTTTCTGTAGTATCTCCTTTTTTAGATAAAGCTTTACGATAAATATTTCTAAATTGTCTCTCGTTTATATTTCCGTAGTAAGCTTTTAATTTTTGTTTAGCCTGTAATTGAACACCGTAATCAGTTGGTTTGCCTTTTTTGTTTTGTCCGTGTTGACCTGGCGGATATGCTCTAGAATTAAAAGGACTCTTCGGCCTTCCCCACAAGTTTGCCTTAAGCCTTCTGTCAACTTTATGTTTAGATTTAAGTCTTTTAGTCATAATTTGTTTAAAAGTGTTTATAAGATTTCATCTCTGTTTGTCAATTATCGTTTAATATTTTTTTTACTTAATGAGCTTATAATACTAGCTAAAATCCTTAATTCTTTATCATTTAGCTCTAGCCTATGAATTAAATTATTAATATTAATTAGCATTGATTGCTTTTTCTCTACGGGTTGAAAAAAATTATTTACCTCAAGTAATTTTTTCAAATGTTTAATAAATGATATGATTTTTATTTTAGGTGAAATTTTAAGTTTTTTGCTTTTTTTGTTAAAAAAAGTAGTATTTAATGATTTAAAAATTTCATAACTTATAATCGTTAGTGCGTGAGAAAGATTTAAGGATTTAAATTTTTTTGACGTTGGAATTTGTAAAATGAAATTGGACAAAGAGATATCTTTATTAGATAGCCCAGACGCTTCAGGTCCAAACATTAATCCAAATTTTAAATTATTTCTTTTTTTCAAAATATTTGAAAAATCTTTTATGCTGATATGTTTTTTGTTGATATCTCTTCTTCTCGCACTTAAAGATACGATAATATCAAATTCGCTTATTGCTTTATCTACGCTTTCAAAGACTCTTGCATTATTAATAACATCGTATGCACCAACTGAGGTCACTTTAGTTTTATGATTCGGGAAACTAAATTTTGGTGAAACAATATTTAATTTTTTAAAACCAAAATTTTTCATAGATCGCGCACAAGCTCCTATATTTTCACCTAATTGAGGTTTCACTAAAATAAATCCAAATTTATTGTTCATTAGAGTTAGCCGGAGCTTTTTCTTTATAAAGTTTATAATCCAGACTATCAATTAGAGCTTTAAAGGACGCTTCAATTATATTGGGAGATACACCTATTGTAAACCAACTAACTCCAGTTTTATCGGTGCTTTCAATTAAAACTCTTGTAGTTGCTTCTGTACCTGTATTTAAAATTCTTACTTTATAATCTAGTAATTTTAAGTCTGCAAAAAAATTATAATATTTTGTAACTTTTTTAAAATTTGATCTTATCGCATTATCTAAAGCATTTACTGGGCCGTTTCCTACTCCATGACATTCGATTTCTTTACCGTCAATTAAGAAAACAACACTTGCTTTAGTTTTTATTTCTCTTTGTTTAGAAACATTTACATCATAACTTTTGACTCTCAAATATTCAGGAACTTTTCCTAACAGTCTATTAGCTAAAAGTTCAAATGATGCATCTGCTCCATCGTAAGAGTATCCGCTAAACTCTCTATCTTTAACCTCATCTAATATTTTTTGAACTTTAGGATCTTTAGAATCAATTTTCACTCCATATTTTTCAAGCCTAGATAATATATTAGATCTTCCAGATTGATTGGAGACTATGATATTTCTATGGTTCCCGATTAACTCAGGATCTATATGCTCGTAAGTTTTAGGATCTTTTTTGACAGCTGAAACGTGAAGACCTCCTTTATGTGAAAATGCCGAGGCTCCTACATATGCCATATTTTTATTTGGTTTTCTGTTTAGTATTTCATCAAGTAATCTCGAACAATCAGTTAGAGAAGATAATTTTTCATTTTTAATATTTATTTCAAATTTATCGCTGAATGATTTTTTTAGGCATAAATTTGGTATTATAGACATTAAATTTGCATTACCACATCTTTCTCCTAATCCATTTATAGTTCCTTGAATTTGTCTAGCTCCACATTCTACAGCAGCCAAAGAATTAGCAACAGCATTTTCGGTATCATTATGCGCATGTATACCAAGATTTTTTCCAGGAATTACTTTTGAAACCTTTGTAACAATTTCTCTAATTTCATTAGGTAATGTACCTCCATTGGTATCACATAAAACTACCCATCTCGCTCCATTATCGTAGGCTTGTTTTAAACAATTAAGCGCGTACTCAGGATTGGCTTTATATCCGTCAAAAAAATGTTCAGCATCAAATAAAAACTCTTTATTATTTTTAACAAAATGTTTTGTGGTCTCTTTTATATTCTCTAAATTTTCCTCATTTTTAATACCTAGAGCGACATTGACATGAAAATCCCATGATTTTCCAACAACACATACTGCTGGTGTATTAGCATTAACTAATGAAGCAAGGCCTGGATCATTATCAGCACTCCTACCTGTCTTCTTTGTCATGCCAAACGCTGTAAATAGAGTATTGCTCATTTTTGGGGGTTTTGAAAAAAACTTAGTATCAACTGGATTAGCTCCAGGCCAACCACCTTCTATATAATCAACACCTATTTCTGATAAAACATTTGCTATTTTATTTTTATCTTCAATTGTAAAATCAACACCTTCTGTTTGAGCTCCGTCTCTTAATGTTGTATCGAAGATATAAATTTTTTCTTTTTTCATTTTATTTTCCAAATGGTTTTTCCTTTTTGATCTTCAATCATTATACCTTTTGATAATAATTCGTCTCTAATTTTATCAGCTAGAGTAAAATTACCGTTCATTTTAGCTTGCGCCCTTTCCTCAATTTTTTTTGAAATATAGCTATCAGATACACTAATTTTGCCCTTTTTTGAACTCTCCCACTCTTTCTTATTGATATTAAAAAGACCAATAAGTTTACATGCTTGATTAAACTTTATTCTTTTTACTTCATCACCTTTACTGGCATCGGTATATAACTCATGTATCTTTGCTATGTATCCTGGAGTATTTAAATCATCTAACAATATTTCGTCGACCTCGAAAGAATTTTCTTTTTTTTCAGAGTATAGGTTATACCATTTATTAAGAATACTCTCTTGATTTTTTAAAAGCTTGTCGTTCCAATCAAGTGGTTGACTATAATGTGCGCTCAAAAGAGCTAATCTTACTACTTGACCAGAATATTTGTTAACTGCATCTGTAATTGTTATTATATTTCCAATTGATTTTGACATTTTTTCTTTATTGATTGTAACAAATCCATTGTGGATCCAATAATTGGCAAAAATCTTAGTATTATTATAGCTACATGATTGAGCTATTTCATTCTCATGATGAGGAAAAATCAAATCTAATCCACCACCATGTATATCAAAGTTTTTACCCAGGTATTTCTCGCTCATTACCGAACATTCCAAATGCCAACCTGGTCGACCTCTTCCCCATGGTGACTCCCAACCTGGATCTTCATTTTTTGACGGTTTCCATAAAACAAAATCCATTGGATTTTTTTTTAGCTTAGAAATTTCTATTCTATTACCAAATTTTAACTCATCCAGATTTTTATTAGATAACTTGCCATAATCTTTAAATGAGTTTACGGCAAAATAAACGTGTCCTTTGTTTTCATAAGCAAAACCTTTTGAGATTAACGATGATGTCATATCTATCATTCCTTTAATATGTTCAGTAGCTTTAGGTTCAACTGATGGCTCTAAACAATTTAAACTTGTACAATTTTTATGAAAAATTTTTGTTATCTTATTTGTAATTTCATTAATACTTAATTTTTTTTTATGAGCTGCTTCAATTATCTTATCATCGACATCAGTAATATTTCTAACATAGGTAACATTAGACCCATAAATCACTTTTAATATTCGAAATAAAACATCAAATACTACTAGACTTCTAGCATTACCTACATGAGGGCTTTCATAAACTGTTGGGCCGCAGGCATATAAAGAAATTTTTTTTGGGTCAATTGGTTTAAAAATTTCTTTCTTTCTTGTTAATGAATTAGTTAATTGAAGACTACTCATTAAATTTGCAAACTGGTATAGGATTCATTTTGTGTAAATTTTTTTCTCTAATTTCTAAATATTTTTGATA
>MDTA01220573.1_pt1 | contig 15734 bp, 16 predicted proteins | sample 811151 | NCBI WGS metagenome assembly MDTA01 (sample SAMN05326648, study PRJNA326480) | marine metagenome | isolation source: seawater | place: Indian Ocean: South | collected 2010 | reverse complement strand
TTTATTTCTACACAGGAGGAATCTTAAAATGTCTGTTTTACAGCAAAACTTAGACAAATTAACAATTACTGCTGGTGTTGCGACTGCTGCTGTTACCGCTACGGCTACATCTAGTGCTATAGATCTTCTCGAATTTGATGGAGATATATTGCTTATCTTAGATTCTGCTGCTGGTGGTGGTTCTAGTCCAACATTAGACGTTAAGTTAACTGAATCTGACGCAAGTGGTGGTACTTACACAGACCTCTCAGGAGCTACTTTTACACAAGTTACAGGTTCTGCTTCAATGCAAACACTTGTAATTAACAAAGATACTTCTAAGCGTTATATAAAAATTGTGCAAACAATCGGTGGTTCATCACCAACATTTACTTTTAGCATCAACTTAGTTGGCGTTAAAAAATATAGCTAAATATATAGCCCTCATATAGAGGGCTTTTTTCTTATGCCACTCACTGAAAACATAGATATTTTCTTCTCAGATTTTGGAAATTCTGTTGTAAGTGGTGGTGCAAATTATAAAGGAATTTTGGAACAGCCTGATGAACTTATAGCTGATGGAGTTGTTCTTACTACTGATTATGAATTAATAGCAAAGAATAGTGAATTAGGTTCCTTAGCTTTTGATGCACAAATCAGTATTGACAATAGTGATTATAAAGTGAGAAATGTTAGAAAAATAGATGATGGAACTTTATGTAAAATATCATTAAACAAGGTGTGATATGGCAACAAAAAGAGAGCAAATTTTAGCTCAAATTAAAACTAATCTTAATGGAACTACAGGCGTTGGTAATAGAATTTACAGATCTAGAGTTGAGGCAATTACAAGATCAGAAACTCCAGCAATAATAATAGAACCAATAAGTGATACTCCTCAAGATACGCAAAGTTTTAATAATAAAATTAAATGGGAATTTAAAATAAGAGTATCTGTCATTGTAAGGGGATCTATACCTGATAATATTGCAGATCCAACAATTGAGAGTTTACATACAAAAGTTTTAAACGATCCTACCGTAAATGGTCTAGCTCTCGATATACGTCCATCAACAACCTCTTTTGAAATATTAGAGGCAGATCAACCAGCAGGTGTTATATCTTGTGAGTTTGATATTGAATATCGAACTGGATATAACAGTTTGACTACATAGTTACTGTAAAATATGAACCCTAACAACCCTTAAGCATTATGATTAATAATGAATACTAAGGTAAGAAAGGCACTCTTATCTAACACTAATGATTTCGAGACACCAACGAGGTAAAAACTGATGGCACTACTCACAAGAAAAAGAGTAATTCTCATTGAACTAGAATCTAGCTATGCAACTGATCCAACACCTGCCGCTGCTGATGCTGTTCTTGTAAGAGATTTGTCTATAACACCACAATCAAGCGATGTTGTAAGTAGAGAACTGATAAGACCTTATTTAGGAGCTTCTGAGCAACTTCTTGCAAATACAAGAGTTGAATGTACATTTTCGGTCGAACTTGCAGGATCTGGAACAGCCGGAACAGCGCCTAGGTACTCAAGCGCCCTTAAAGCGTGTGGAATGGCAGAGGCTATTACAGATGCTGATAGCAGTGGAGGTAATGATACTGTTACTTACACTCCGCTTTCTGCTTCTTTTCCTTCAGTAACTATACACTACAATATCGATGGGGTAAGGCATATAGTTACCGGGGCAAGAGGAACTGTAGAATTGTCAGCTGAGGTAGGTCAAATCCCGGTATTAAACTTTACTATGCAGGGAATATACAATGCCCCAACTGATACTGCTTTACCAACAGTTTCATATGGTAATCAGGATGAGCCACTTATATTTAAAAATGGTAATACATCAGCTTTTCAATTATTGTCATACGCTGGTGCATTGCAATCTTTTAATTTTGACCTCGGCAATGAGTTAGTTTATCAAGAATTGGTAGGAGGTACTAAGCAAGTTCTTTTAGTAGATAGACAGGCTTCTGGCTCTGTGACTATTGAAGCTCCTACTCTTGCACAGAAAGATTTCTTTGCTGCTGCTCTTACAGATACTTCATTAGGTAATTTGCAATTTACTCACGGAACTGCTGCTGGAAACATTGTTCAATTCACATCAACTAAAGTTGATATTGGAGATGTAAATTATGGCGATATTGATGGCATTGCTAGTTTAGAAATTCCATATACATTAGTTCCAAGTACTACTGGTAATAATGAATTTTCTCTTATCTACACTTAACTATTGTTGACTTTACCGCTAGAGTGTAGAAGTATATTTATTTCTACACTTTATGGCTTTTGTAAGAAAAAAGGACAAAACATTTAAATGGCCTGTTGTTGTTCGCGAACCAAGCGCTACTGATGCTGGAGTTTTTGAGGAAAGTGAGTTTATTGCTGTTTTTAAAAGATTAAAAGTTAGTGAGTATCAAAAAGCAATAGAAGAAAAAACAGAATTTGAAATGATGAAAATGATGCTTGTTGGATGGGAAAATATGAAAGAAGAAGATGGTCAAGATATCCCTTTTACTAACCAAAACCTAAAAGATATGATGGAGGACTCTTATTGGTTAAAAGCAGTATCTAGTTCTTATACTGCATCATTGCTTGATGAAAAAGTAAAAAACTAAAAGAGGCAGTTCACCATTGGTTAGGTACAGGAAAAGAAGTAATTGACCAAACGCATGATGACGCAAAGGCATTTGGTTTAGAACTGCCAAAACAAGAAAAAAAAGAAGAAGATTTTGAAGTATTACAAGATAATTGGGATGCTGTAATGCTTTTCTGTAATATGCAGACACAATGGAGTACTTCTTTTGGTGGTTTAGTAGGATTAAAGTATGAGATACTTCTTATGCAAGGAGGTATGTTTGACCTTTACAATATTACAGAAAGGTCTAAAATCTTAGAAGAGATCCAAATTATGGAAGCTACTGCCTTGAAAGAACTAAATAAGGAAAGTAAATAAAATGGCAGATACAGTAACAGTAGTTGGTATACAATTTAAAACTTTTGAAGATGCTAAAGTTAAGAAAGCATTCAGACAGTTAGGAAGAGAAGTTGGCAGTTTAAAAAAGAATTTTGGTAGTTTAAGTAGTAAACAATTACAACAAGTAAAAACACAATTACTAGCTGTTAATCAAGCAACTGGAACCAGTATTAACAGTATGCAACAGCAAAAGATTGCTTTGCAAGGTTTGCGTAATATGGCAGATATTACTGGACAAGAATTTAAGCAATTAACAAGAGATATAGCATTATTAGATCAAAAGATGAAACAAGCATCTGCTGGCGGTGGCGCTGGTGGATTAAAAGGTAGATTAAAAGGTCTTGCCAAAGGTGCTGGAGCTATTGCTGCTGGTGGTATTTTTGGAGGGGCAGAAGGTGCTGTTGGTGGTGCAATTGGTCTTAAAGTTGGAGGTCCTGCTGGTGCTGCTGTTGGTGCTGCAATTGGCGCACAAGTTGGGATGGTTAGACAACAAATATCAGCTTTAGCTGAATATTCTGCTGCACTTGGTTTACAGAGAAAAGCACTTAAATTGGTTATTGGTGATACAGGACAATTTAATAAATCACAAAAGTTTCTACTAAAAACATCAAGAGAATTAGCAATACCACAGGATGTTATTACAAGACAATTTACATCTTTAACAGCTTCTGTTGTTGGTGCTGGACAATCAGTATCTGATGCAGAAGAGGTATTTGCTGCGATTGCTGCTGGTATTAGAGGTACAGGTGGAAATCTTGAGGACATGAAAGCGGCCATGCGAGCAACTAGCCAGGTGTTCTCAAAAGGCAAAGTATCAGCCGAAGAATTGAGACAACAATTGGGTGAGAGACTCCCCGGTGCGTTTACTTTATTTGCTGAATCTATGGATATGACTCCAGCAGAATTAGACAAAGCATTAGAGCAAGGCAAGGTCACTCTTGATGACTTTATGAAGTTTGCAAAGAAACTATTTTCAACATATGGAGAAAATGCAAAAATTCTTGCAAAAGGCCCAGAAGCTGCCGGAGATAGATTAAAAACCGCGATGTCAGAATTAAAAGATAATATTGGTGGACTTCTTTTACCGGTAGGAGCTAAATTTCAAGAAGTATTTTCTTCTATTGTTGAAGATATAAATAAAGCAATAACGGCTTTGAAAAGATTTTTTGGTATTGGAAAAGAAAATCAACAAAAAAATCTAGAGGATATTTTTAGAAAAGCTAATGAAAAAGTTACAAGAATGATTAGAAGAGGACAAAAAGGTAAAACTCTTGATCGTGCCTTACAACAAAGGAATACGGCTTTAGCTAACTTAACTACTTTTTATGAACAAAATCCATCTGATGATGGAACTGGAACAGGAGATGGAACAGGAGATGGAACAGGAGATGGAGACAAAGAGCTAGGTGGTATTGCACAAGGCGCACAAAAATATTTCGATACAATCAAGAGTTTTGCAGAAGAAACTGGTGATGCTGTTGCTAAAGCATTCCAAGGAATGGAAGATGCCCTTGTTAAGTTTGTAATGACAGGTAAACTTAATTTTTCTGATTTAACAAGATCAATATTGGCTGATATGGCAAGAATAGTTATACGTCAAACAATAATACAACCTATTATGGGTCTTTTTCCATTTTTGAATAACGCTAACGGTAATGCTTTTGCTAAAAATGGAATCGTGCCATATCGCAAAGGAGGAGTTGTTAACTCACCAACAATGTTCAAATACGGAGGATCTCAACTTGGCATCATGGGAGAAGCTGGCCCGGAAGCAATCATGCCGCTGAAACGTGGTCGTGGTGGAAAGCTTGGCGTTATTGCTCAAGGTGGCAGCGGTGGTAATATTACTGTAAATGTAGATGCTACTGGAACTTCAATACAAGGTGATGAAATGCAAGGTAGACAGCTTGGTCGTATGATTGCAATGGCGGTACAGTCTGAAATAGTCGAACAACAAAGGCCAGGAGGATTATTGAGATAATGGCAACTTTCCCTTCTATTGAACCAAGTTATTCCTTAGCAAAACAATCAAAGCCAAATGTAAGAACAATAAAATTTGCTGATGGCTATGAAAAAAGATTTACGTTTGGCCTCGCACAAAATCAAAATCCTAAAATTTATAATTTACAGTGGCTTAATATTACTGAATTAGAAGCTGATGTAATAGAAAGTTTTCTTGATTCTAGAGTTATAGATGGTGCGAGTTTTACCTATAGTCCTCCAAATGAAGGATTTTCAAAAACAGGAACTTATGATGTTGGCACTATTAATAGTGTAAATAATATTGTCACAGTTACTATTGCCAATCACGGTCTTGTTGTTGGAGATGTAGTTAATATGGCTTTTGAAGCTGGATCAGCAGTTGTTGGTTTTAATGGAAATTTTACAGTTCTTACAACTCCAACTATAAATACATTTACGTTAAGAATTAATTCTTCAACAGTATTTACAATAGTAGGAGATGATTGCACTGTGGTTAAATCAGGCGCTAAACAATTTAAATGTCAAGAATGGACAAAAACTATGAATTATGGAAATTTAGCTGATATAAAAGCAACTTTCACACAAGTTTTTGAACCATGACTAGTGCGCTTGTCGTAAGTGATTTACAAAATGTAAATCCATCATCAATTATTGAGCTTTTTATATTGGAGTTGAGTGCTTCTCTACATGGCACAAATACTTCTCCTAGTGGAGAAACAAATATATATCGTTTTCATAATGGTACAAGTATGAATAATAATGGTGAGGTTATTTGGCAAACTAAAAATTATTTTAGGATTCCAATTCAAGCATCTGGTTTTGCTTTTCAAAGAGGAAAACTGCCAAGACCAAAAATAACTATAAGTAATGCAACATTATTAATATCAGCGATTTTAACTGCAATAAATGAGATAAACCCTGGCAATGATTTAACAGGAGCTACAGTTACGAGAGTAAGAACACTAGCTAAATTTCTTGATGCTGCAAATTTTACAGGTGGTATAAATCCGTTTGGTACTCCTGATCCTACAGCAGAGTTTCCAAGAGAAGTTTATACTGTTGATCGCAAGTCACAAGAAAATAGAGAAATAGTAGAGTTTGAACTTGCTGCTGTTTTTGATATGGCTGGGGTTGTAGCACCAAAAAGATTTTGCAATAGAAAATTATTTCCATCTATAGGTACTTTTGTTCAATGAATTGGAAAACTGAAGCTTTATCTCATGCAAAGAAAGAAAGTCCTAAGGAATCTGTAGGACTTTTATTAAACATAAAAGGTAAGGAAAGATATTATCCTTGTCGTAATTTATCCATGACATCTCAACAGTGTTTTATTTTAGATCCAGAGGATTATGTTAAAGCAGATAATCTTGGAACTATTACGGCTGTAGTTCATAGCCATCCTCATCACCCCCCAATACCAAGCCAAGCTGATCTTATAAGTTGCGAAGAAAGTGGATTGCAATGGCATATTGTAAATCCAAATACTGAGCAATGGGGTTTTTGTCAGCCAACAGGCTATAAAGCTCCATTACTTGGCCGTCAATGGGTTTGGGGTGTTACAGATTGCTGGGCCTTAGTAAGAGATTGGTATAAAGAAATTAAAAACATTGAACTAAAAGATTATGAACGACCTATAACCCCAGAAGAATTTTACGAAAAACCACTTTTTGAATATTATGCTGAAGAAACAGGTTTTCGTGAATTAAGAAATGACGAAAGATTGCAAAATGGTGACGTATTATTAATGTCAATATTATGTCCATATTTAAATCATGTTGCTTTATTTTTTGATGGGGAGGTAATTCATCATTTAACCGATAGACTATCTTGTAAGGAACCATATTCCGAATGGTTATTTAAATGTACAGGTAAGAGGTATCGCTATGAATCGTAAATTAAAATTATATGGGAAACTAGCTGAATTTGTTGGGGTTAAAGAATTTGACGTACAACTAACAACCATCAAAGATGCAGTAAGTTTTTTAGTAAATAATTTTGAGGGAATTGAACAATATATGAATCCACAGTTTTATCAAGTGAAAATTGGTAACTATGCAATAGATGAGAATGAACTTGATTATCCATTAGGTCAAAACGATATACATTTTATACCTGTCATAGCTGGAAGGGGTGATGTAGGTAAAATTGTGCTTGGTGGTCTTTTAATAGCTTTTTCTTTTGGTTTTGGAGGGTTTTTTGCAAATCCTATGTCACTTGCTGCTGGCGCAGAAATTGGTTTTGGAGCGAAGATTGCTTTTGGTATTGGCGCTTCTTTAGTCCTAAGTGGTGTATCAAACTTATTATTCCCATTAGAAACTCCTACAGAACCTGAAGATGATCCTAGAGTTACATATTCTTTTTCAGGTTTACAAAATACAAGTAGGGCTGGAACTGCTTTACCTATCGTTTACGGAGAGGTAATGACAGGTTCAATAGTTATATCTGCTGGTATTGATACAGATCAGGTGACAGTATGAAGAAAATTATTCGAGGAGCTAAAGGTGGTAATCGCAATAGAACTCCTGAGAGAGCACCTGACAATTTAAATTCAAGGCAGTTTGCGAATATATTAGATTTATTATCTGAAGGTGAAATAGAAGGATTTTCAACTCCATCTAAAGAAGGACAAACATTAGGAACTGCTGATTATTTATATCAAAGTTTAAAAGATATTTTTCTTGATGACACTCCAATCCTTAAAGCTAGTTTTGTTCCTAACAGTAATACTGCTCCAAATGAAACGGATTTTAATTTTACTAATGTAAGATTTGATTTAAGAACAGGACTAGCAACACAACCACTTATTCCTGATATTTCAAGTAGCAGAAGCGTGGTTGGTGTTAATAGTAAAGTTGCAAAAAATAATCCTAGAGAGCAACAAATAACAAATCATCTTATTCATGCTGTTGGAGTAACTATAACTTTCCCATCCCTACAGCTTTTAAAAGATAATGGAGATATTGAGGGACTAGAGGTTAATTTACAAATAAAAGCTGAATATAATAGCAGTGGTACACAAGAGCTTGTAATAGATGACAAGATAAAAGGAAGAAGTGCAGATCCTTATCAAAAACAATATCGTTTTCCAGTTGATAAAACTAGGTTTTTTCAAAGTGGTCATACTTTAGATGTTTCAGTTCATAGGGTTACAGATGATGCAGAAAGCAGTGAAACTCAAAAGGATGAGTTTGTATTCACGCATCTTGAAGAAATAGTTGCTGATAGTAATACCTATCCAGATTGTGCTTATACATTATTAAGATTAGATTCAGAACAATTCAGTAATATTCCAAAAAGAGTTTTTAAGATTCGTGGAATAAAAGTAAGAATACCTGGTGCTGGTGCAAATAACTCTGGCACTCCAGTTGTTATAAATAATCAAGCTGATGCTGACACTTATGGTCTTGGCCCTGTAAGTAGTTTTGGTTTTATACATTACCCTGCTGGATATATTTTTAACGGAACAATGCAAGCTGCAAAATGGACAACTTGCCCTGCAATGATACTTTTAGATCTTCTCACAAACCAAAGATATGGCCTTGGTACACAGATCGCGCCTAATTTTGATCCATCGAACCCTAGTGATACTGATTTATATGCAAATGTAGATTTATTTAGTTTAGTTACTGCAAGTAAATATTCAAATGAATTAGTAAGTGATTTATCAACACAAGCTGGAACTGTAAAAGAACCAAGATTTAGTTGTAATGTAAATATTCAAAGTAGTAAAGAGGCTTTTAATTTAATAAATGAAGTAGCTGGTTGTATGAGAGCATTTCCAATATGGCAAACAGGTAGTATTACAATTACACAAGACAGGCCAACAACTTCAAGTTATTTATTTAGTTTGGCAAACGTATCAGAAGCTGGTTTTTCATATACAGGATCAAGTTTAAAACAAAGACATACCCAATTTCTTGTAAGTTATTTTAATTTAGACTCTAAAGAAATAGATACTGAGGTTGTAGATGCAGAACAAGCCACTATAGACAGGTTAGGATTAGTTCAAAAACAAATTAAAGCTTTTGGCACAACATCAAGAGGCCAAGCAATAAGACTTGGAAGAGCAGTACTTTATAGTGAGCAACAAGAATCTGAAATTGTTACTTTTGAGACAAGCATAGAAGCTGGAGTGCTTGTAAGACCAGGTAGTGTTATTTCAGTTGCTGATCCACTTAGAGGAGGAAAAAGGAGGTCAGGTAGGATAAAAACTGCAACCACAAATCAAGTAACAGTAGATAATGATTTAGATTTAGATAATTTCGCTGGAATTAATAAAAAATGTAGCGTAATAATGTCAGACGGAACAGTAAGTGAGAAAGATTGTAGTGTTGATACTGTAAACAACCAAATTAATTTAGTATCAGGGCAACATTTTCAGATAAAAAACAGTAGTGGTTCTTTTGTAAATGCTATACCACAAGCTAATTCTATATGGATGTTATCTAGTACTGGTACAGATGGATTAGAACCACAAAAATTTAGAGTTTTATCTGTTGAGGAAAAAGACGAGTTAGTTTATGTAATAACAGGTTTATCTTATCGAGATGGTAAATATCCTTTTATAGATCAAGGTGATCCATTACCTCCAAGATTTATATCTCTTTTAAATCGTCCAGCACCTCCTCCAAGTAATCTTAGAGTTACTAATCAGAATGGTGAGTCGAAAGAAATGATAGTGACAATTAATAATTTAGCTGTGAGTAAATTACTTTTAGTATGGACAGGAGTGTCAGGAGTAAGTCAATATTTAGTTCAATATAGATTTAATAGTGGAAACTGGGTAAATGAGGTTGTTTTTAGGACTGATTTTGAAATTTTAGATACAGATGTTGGATTATATGAATTTAGAGTTTTTTCTTTTAATGCTGCATTAACTTTATCTACTACTTCTGCGAATTTAAGTTTTAAAGCTCTTGGAAAAACTGCTCCACCTGCTGACGTTAAAAATTTAACAATGGAGCCAATAACAAATAAATTAATAAGACTAAGATGGGATGAATCTATTGATCCTGACGTTATACATGGTGGAAAAGTTTATGTCAGACATTCCAATAAACAAGACGGCACTGGAACATTTCAAAACTCTATTGATTTGATTGAGGCATTAGCTGGAAATACAACTGATGCAGTTGTCCCTAGTTTAGATGGAGAATATATTTTAAAGTTTCGTGATGACCAAGGTAATTTTTCTTTAGGTGAAACTTCCATAATTATGGATTTACCTGATTTGATTGATTCGCAACGAGTTTTTACTGATAGAGAAGATACAGATTCACCTCCTTTTAATGGTACTAGAAATAATGTGACCTATGCAGATGGTGTTTTAAAATTAGCCAATCCAGCACTTAAGATTACAGGAACTTACAATCAAACTGGAAGAGAAATAAGTATATCAATTAATAGCCTTCCAGTTTACAATATATCTGTTGGTGAGACTTTACAAATAAATTTTACGTCTGGAAGATCAAAAAGTGGTATATACACTGTTAAGACCATGGGAGTTCCAAATTCAACATACTTAACAGTTGAAGCGGATAATATTATTAACCCTGCAACTGCTGGGACTGTATCTATTGATAGAGGATTAAGAGGATCGTATATTTTTCAATCGCTTTTAGACTGTGGTTCTATCTTTGCATTAAATTTAAAACGATATATACAAACTATTTCTTTTGCATTAGGTGGTGAAACTATACAAGCTACTTATGAAAGAAAATCTGCAACTTTTGGAAGTACAGTTAATGCTTTTTACGTAAGGACAACAGCTACTGTTGGAGGTACAAGTCAGACAGTTATAGAAATAACAAGTAATAATCATGGAAGAAGTGTTGGAGATTTTGTGCAATTTACTGCCTCTGCTGGAGGTGCAACAAATGGCACTTTTGAGATCGTAGCTACAACCACTAATACTTTTCAATTTTTAGCTAGTGGTAGTGCTATTTCATCGTCTGCTTGTACTTATATTTTTGTCCAAACTGTTATAGAAATAACAAGTAATAGTCATGGAAGAAGTGTTGGAGATTATATTAATTTTAGTTCTATAACGGCTGGTACTCAGACAACTCATGCTTTAAATGGGGTATATAGAATTGTAGTTGCAACTACAAATACTTTTCAATATCTTGCACCCGGACCTATTTATACTCCTATTGCGTCTGGAACTTTATGTACCTACGCTTTTGTTAATACAATAGACCAACTTATACCTCTCGGAAGTTTTTGGGATGATTATGCTCCTAATGGTAATTTTGATGGGCCAGAGATAAATGATGCAAGTGCGTCAATAAGCGTTAGCACAACTAATGATGATCCATCATCTAGTAGTGCTGTTTTTACACCTTTTAACACTTTTGCTAATGGTACATATAGAGGTAGAGGCTTTAAATTTAAAGTTGAAATGAAGGTTGAAGACGTAGGACATAATATTGCTATTCAACAGCTTGGAATTTTTGCAGATTTTGAAGCTAGAACCGAAAGAAACTATATACCATCAAATAGCACTACCCCAACGAGTGTTCCTCAAGAATCTGGAACTAGTGCATCTGGGAAAGACGTTAATTTTGCTAATCCATTTTTTGTTGGAACAGTAGGTATGGGAGGATTAAGAGAATTTCCCCCTGCCTTAGGAATTACAATTATGGGGGCTGCTGCTGGAGAGTATTTTGTCATCAAAACAGACTCTAATGGAGATTTTTTAAATGCAGCAGGTCAAATAGTAACAGGTACAGGATTTAATATTAAAATTTTAGATGCTAATAATACTCCAATCAATAAAAGATTTTCATTTCAAGCTGTCGGTTATGGTAAAGGAGTGTAATATAAAGGAAAAGATTTTTTAAAATGACTGAACAAGTCCCAAATAAAAATATAGAGAACGCTTCTGGACAGCAAGTACGATTAGATATACAAAACGCTTTAAAAGCAAATTCTGCAAATAACTTTGGTTCAAGAGATGCAGCAGGTACAATATTGCCTTGTGAGTTTGTAGCAGATAGTGACACTAACAAATTATATATTAGAAAAAAAGATGGTGGAGATCAAGCTAATCAAAATCATACACCTGCTAGTGAAAGGGCACAATTTTTTGTAGTAGGAGATTTAGATGCAGACAATTTAAATTTATTACCTAAAGCAGGTGGGGCGATGACTGGGCCAATTCGAGGAGATGATGCTGTTGGTGCATCTACTCCTGCTTTTTCTTTTGATGGAGATAATGATACAGGGATGTATAGAGCAGGAGTTAATGATATAGGGTTTTCTGTTGGTGGTCTTCAAGCTTTTAAAATAGATGGTAATGGAGCACACATTGTTGGCAATGGTAGTGGTAACTCAAGAGCTTTGATTTTTTTAGATGGAAATAATAGTAATTATCTTACATTTGCAGCCCCAAATGATGTAACTGGAAATATCAATTACACTTTGCCTGGAACTCTTGTAAACGGAGGTTTTTTAAAAACAGATGCAAGTGGTAATTTATCTTTTCAAACTATAACTACATTTTCTGGGGCTGCTAGTGCTCTCACAGGAAATACACTTGCTAGTAATGTAACAGCATCTAGTCTTACCTCGGTAGGGACACTTGGAGGTTTAACGTGTTCTGGAGACATAGTAGCCAATGGAAATATTGTAGGAGATGGTGCTACAACCATGACTAATATGGCTAATATAGTTAGCGGTGGAAGTGTAAATGCTGTTAACTATTTATGCTCAGGTGCTTATTTTGGAGCAGCATCAGGTAAAGCTCCTATATTTACTGATAATTCTGGTACTCATATTGGACAACTTCTTAAAGCATGGGTTAGTTTTAATGGAGGTGCTGTAACAGCAGCCGCAGATAGAACTGGTGTATTAGGTTTTTTTAATGTTTCTTCAGTTGTAGATAATGGCGTTGGAGATTACTCTGTTAATTTCACTAACACAATGAGAAATATAAATGGAAATGTGACAGATGGGCCATGTGCTACGGCTTGTAGTACTGGCAATGTTTATCCTGTTCAAGGTGATTTTGCACATACTAATCCATATCTTCATAGTTTTAATAGGAACTTTGTGCGATTCCAATTTCATCCAGAAGAAGATAGCTCACATAAAACAGATCAAACCACAGTTGGTATTATGCTCGCAGCGTAAAAATAAGATATAATAAAGAAAAAAAATTATGGCTGTTACTGATAAAAGATTAATTTATCAAAATGATGAGGGTGGCATCTCTATTGTTATTCCAGTAGATGAATCTGGATTAACTTTAGAACAAATAAAAGAAAAAGATTGCCCTAGTGGTAAGACCGTTTATACTGTTGATGTATCTGAGATTCCTACAGACAGGAGTTTTAGAGATGCTTGGACTTATACGGAGTAAACTATGGGATTTGGTATAGATATGGCGAAAGCAAAAGAAATTCATAAAACATATATTCGTGGTGCAAGAAAAATTAAGTTTCAAGAACTTGATATAGAATTTCAACGTGCAATAGAAACAAGTGATAGTACCAAACAAGCAGAAGTAGCAGCAAAAAAACAAGCATTAAGAGATGCACCTGCGGACTCAAGTATCACTAACGCTGCTGATACAGATGCTTTGAAAGCACAATGGAGAACTGATATACTTGGTACATCGCCCTACAGCTAATGGCAATTCAACCTGGAACTTACAATTTTGTAGTTCAAAGACGATCAGATCATAGCATTACTCTTGTTTTTAAAGACTCAAATGATAATGCAATAAATTTAACTGGATTTACAGTCGCAGCACAAGTTTGGGAAGAAACAAGAACTACAAAATATGCCGATTTTAATGTTGTTTATACAAATAGATCTACAGGAACAGTAGAAATATCTTTGACCGATGATCAGACAGCTACTTTTGCTCCTAATACCTTGTCATATGACGTATTATTAGTTAACGGATCAGGTCTAAAAGAATATTATTTAGAGGGTATAATAACGGTAAGCGAGGGTTACACAACAGTATGACTTCTGTAAATGTTACAACTCAAAAGAATACGGTCACAGTCAATGGAGAGACTTCTGTTGTTACCGTAACTGTAGCTGGGCCACAGGGAGCTACTGGACCGCAAGGGCCATCTGTTTCTGATGGTGATAAAGGTGCTATTACAGTAAGTAATAGTGGAACTACTTTTGCTGTCAATGATGATGTTATAACCACTTCAAAAATAGCTGATGATGCAGTTACGGCAGATAAACTTGCTAATTCTATAAATACAGAAATAGCTGCTAATACTGCAAAAGTTAGTAATGCTACTCATACAGGTGATGTTACAGGTTCTACTGCTTTAACTATTGCTGATGATGCAGTAACTTATGCCAAGATACAAAATGTATCAGCTACAGATAGGGTATTAGGTAGAGATTCAAGTGGTGCGGGAGTAGTTGAAGAAATAACACCTGCTAATTTACGCACCATGATAAATGTGGAGGATGGTGCGACTGGAGATCAGACAGCAGCAGAAATAAGAACTTTAGTTGAATCAGCTTCAGATAGTAATGTATTCACTGACGCAGACCACACAAAATTAAATGGTGTAGAAAATAATGCTACGGCAGACCAGACAGATGCAGAAATTAAAACAGCTTATGAAAATAACTCTGATACTAACGCTTTTACGGACACTGAGAAATCAAAACTTGCAGCAATAGAGGCTAGTGCAGATGTCACTGATGCAACCAATGTAGATGCCGCTGGTGCGGTAATGAACAGCGATAGTACAACTGCTGCAATGAGTTTTGTTGTTGATGAAGATAATATGTCATCAGATAGTGCAACTAAAGTACCTACACAACAATCAGTAAAAGCTTATGTTGATGCTGAAGTTGCTGGTGTTGTTGATTCTGCTCCTTCTGCATTAAATACTTTAAATGAACTTGCTGCTGCACTTGGAGATGATGCAAACTTCTCAACCACTGTTACTAATTCAATAGGAACAAAACTACCTTTAGCAGGTGGTACGATGACAGGCAACATTGTTATGTCTGGATCGCAAACTGTTGATGGAAGAGATGTCTCTGCTGATGGAGCAAAATTAGATGGTATAGCTACAGGAGCCGAAGTAAATGTACAAGCTGATTTTAATGAAACTGATAATACAAGTGATGCCTTTATAAAAAATAAACCTACAATTCCTACTAACAATAATCAATTAACTAATGGAGCAGGATTTACAACTAATACAGGAACAGTAACAGGTGTTAGTGGTACTGCACCAATTACCTCAAGCGGTGGTACGACACCAGCAATAGGCATTTCGGCTGCCACAACAAGTGCTGCTGGTTCTATGAGTGCAGCAGATAAAACAAAATTAGATGCTATTGAAAGTGGAGCTACCGCAGATCAAACTGATGCAGAAATCAGAGCAGCAGTTGAAGCAGCTAGTGACAGTAATGTATTTACAGACGCAGATCATACCAAATTAAATGGAATTGAAGCATTAGCCACCGCAGATCAAACAGACGCAGAGATAAAAACTGCCTATGAAAATAATTCAGACACTAATGCTTTTACTGATGCGGAGAAAACTAAATTATCAGGTATAGAAGCTAATGCTACTGCTGACCAAACAGCCGAAGAAATACAGGATATTGTAGGAGCTATGCTTACAAGTAATACTGAAACAGGTATTACAGTAACGTATCAAGATGCAGATGGCACTATAGATTTTGCTGTAGCATCACAAACAGATGAAAACTTTACAACAGCAGATCATTCAAAACTTGATGGTATTGAAAGTAATGCTACTGCCGACCAAACTGGTGCGG
>MDTA01176822.1_pt1 | contig 15734 bp, 8 predicted proteins | sample 811151 | NCBI WGS metagenome assembly MDTA01 (sample SAMN05326648, study PRJNA326480) | marine metagenome | isolation source: seawater | place: Indian Ocean: South | collected 2010 | reverse complement strand
ATTTTGCGGTCTTTTATTCACCGGAGGATCCCGCACAACCTTGGCGCCGGGAATTCCTCCCCGATCCCGGAGGGCAGACTGGCGCCACGCATGCAGCTCCAGCCGATGTTAATGGGGACGGTGAGACTGACATTCTGGCGAGCCGGGGGCACGGTAACGGGGTGGTCTGGTTCGAAGGCCCGGACTGGACTGAGCACGTGATCGACGAGGATATCCTGTTCCCTCACGCTACGGATTTTGGGGATATCGACGGAGATGGAGATATCGACCTTTCTACCGTTGGTTTCGGTTCGAAGCTTGCAGCCTGGTATGAAAATGAAGGGCGGGGGAAATTTACTCGGCATACTCTCAGTCGGAACCAGATGGCCTACGACACAATGATCACGGATCTCGATGGTGACGGGGATATGGATATTCTGGTGGCCGGCCAGAAGAGCGAGAACGTCATCTGGTTTGAGAATCCGGGGAAGAAAAAAGACTGATGCTCCTGACCTCTTCGTGGCACCCCGTGGGGGAGGCGTGTTGCCCGAGCGTCCCTTTATGATGCCTGCCGAGTAACCTGTTATGGTGATTTTGTGAGAGGAAATTCATCCTCTGGAGGCTTTTGCAGTGGGCGAGCACGCTACATCCGGATATTCTATATATATGAGAATGATCCTCGCCTTGCTATGGGGTGTGGCCGCCCCCCTCTCTCTGGCTGCCCCCCTTATCACTGAATTCATGGCGGATAATGAAACCGTCCTCGCTGATGAGGATGGAGACTATTCCGACTGGATCGAAATCCACAATCCGGGTGGCACTTCCATTGAGCTTGAGGGGTGGCACCTTACCGATAACGACGGGAACCTCGATAAATGGGCTTTTCCCAGTGTCACTTTGGAACCAGGCGGTTTTCTCGTGGTCTTTGCATCCGGGAAAGATCGCAGCGTTCCAGGCTCGGAGTTGCATACCAATTTCCAGCTCAACTCTGGTGGAGAATATCTCGCCATCGTAGAGCCCGATGGTGCTACGGTCGCTCAGGAATACGCCCCTGAATATCCGGGTCAAGACCCGGATCGCGGTTACGGACTCGCGTTTGAAGGTGTGCCGGTAATTGAGGAGGGAGCGGATGCGCAGTTCCTCGTGCCCTCCGATGGAGCGCTGGGCACGACCTGGACCGAGAGTGGATTCGCCCCGGCAGGATGGAGTAACGGGGAGACCGGCTTAGGCTATGGACTACAGATTCCGGGGATGACCGTGCGTGACGTGCACTCCACCGTGAGTCTGACCAGTCTGAGCAGGGCGGACGCGGCTCTGGCGGGAAACAATGTTGAGAAGGAGACCGTCACTGTGACGCCTGTTTGTAATTTCCTGGATACTGGCGGAGATGGACGTTTCGGTAACAATCTTCCCTTTCCTGGTGGTGGCGGAGACGATTATACGGTCCAAGTCACGGGCACGATCATAATACCAACTTCCGGGACATGGACCTTTGGCCTGAATTCCGACGACGGGGGGCGTATTCGGATTGACGGAGTTAATGTGATGGTGGACGCAACTCTGCACGGTCCTGAGGATCATTTCGGTCGCCGCGTCCTGCAGGCCGGTCCGCATACAATCGAGGCAATGTTCTGGGAACGCTCAGGTGGCGCGGAAATGGAACTCTTTGCCGCGCGCGGCTCCTTCACGAGTTTCAACTCCAATTTCAAGCTGGTTGGAGACACCGTTAACGGAGGACTTCCAGTCTTCACGAGCCCTGCTGGAACGAATGGAGCAGGCTTGGTCGCCACAGACGTGGAAGAGGAAATGAGGGATGAGAACAGTAGCCTGTATCTGCGGATTCCCTTTGATATCAATGACCCGACTGAAGCAGGAGCGCTCTCTCTTTCCATGCGCTACGATGATGGCTTTGTCGCCTATCTCAATGGCACGCGGGTTGCGAGCAGCAATGTAGCAAACGGTGCCCCAGCCTGGAATGCCAGGGCCACCGCCGCACGGGAGGGATCGGAGGCTCTGGAGCCTGAGATTTTCAATCTCACGGAATTCAGTGATCTCCTCAACGAGGGCACAGACAATGTCCTGGCCATCCACGGATTGAACATAGATCCAACCGACGACTCGTTTCTCCTGTTACCGAAATTACTCAGTGGTGGAGTGCAGCAGGATGAATCCTTTTATTTTGATGACCCCACTCCCGGGAGTATCAATTCGACCCCCTCAAGCCGGGGCAAGGTAGAGGATACAAAGTTCAATCCTAACCGGGGGTTTTATAGCAGGCCGATCCGGGTTGAGATCACTTCCGAGACCCCGGGGGCCTCGATTCGCTATACGACCAATGGCTCAACCCCCACCCCAACCAATGGAACGCCTTACACCGGTCCTATCTCGATCAGCAGCACAACAACGCTGAGAGCAATGGCCTACAAGACGGGGATGGATTCGACCAACGTTGATACTCAGACGTATCTTTTCACCGATGACATTATCAGGCAGTCGTCTTCTGCCCCGCCCGGGTGGCCAAGCGGGTCGGTTAATGGGCAGGTTTACCGTTACGGAATGAATAGCGGTGTCGTGAACAGCAACAACCCAGCGATCGGAGGGGTGCAACAGGTGAAGGATGCTCTCGTTTCGATCCCTACCCTTTCCATCGTTCTCGACCAGGCCGGTCTCACCAGTTCTGGTCAGGGGATCTACTCGAACCCGGGAAGTAGCGGGTATGCCTGGGAGCGGGAGGCGTCACTTGAGCTTATTCACCCCCCTGGATGGGTTGATCCAGATGGGAATTCCGAGGGTTTCCAGACCGGATGCGGACTGCGCATCCGGGGAGGGTTCTCCCGGAGGACGCAGAATCCCAAGCATTCGTTCCGTCTCTTTTTCCGCGGTGAATATGGTAATGGCAGGCTTAACTATAAGCTTTTTGGGGACGAGGGAGCTGACGAATTCGACAAGATAGATCTTCGTGGCCCTCAGAACTATTCGTGGGCACAGGGAGGAACGAGCCAGAATAGCTTCATCAGAGACACCTGGTCACGCGACCTGCAGGGTGAGATGGGGCATCCATACAAACGGAGTCGCTGGTATCACCTCTATCTCAACGGAATTTACTGGGGCATGTGCGAGACGGACGAGCGTGCCGAGGCAAATTATGGGGAGATTTATTTTGGCGGGGACCAGCTCGATTATGACGTGGTGAAGTCCTTTGGCAGCGTGACAGATGGAAATCGTTCCTCCTACCAGAGACTGTGGGAGAAATGGCAGGCTGGATTCTCGAGCAATACCGCCTATTTCAATATTCAGGGAAGAAGCAGCAACGGAAACCCCAGTCCAACAATTGAGAAACTGGTGGATATTGAAAACCTGATCGATTACATGATCATCACTTACTATACAGGTGATCGAGATGGTCCCGGGTCCCGGTATACCCAGCCTCGTCCCAACAACTATTTCGGGGTTTACAACCGGGTAAACCCGGACGGGTACAAGTTCTTTGAGCACGATAGCGAGCATTCGCTTGGAACGGGAGAAAACAACATGGTGACTCCTTCCACCCGGAGTAGTTCCTTGAATGACTTCAATCCACACACCCTCCACGAGCGACTGGCCAACCAGAACCTCGAGTATCGGATGAAGTTTTCCGATCATGTCGCGAAATACTGCTATAACGATGGCCTGCTGACTGATGAGGCCGGCATCGAGCGGGTCAATCGCCGGGCTGACACGATAAACCAGGCAATCTTTGCGCACTCGGCACGATGGGGCGATACCAACAGGAGCCACGTCAGTTGGTTGAATGCAGTGCAGGGGGTGCGTAATTTTATTACGGGCCGTGTCCCGACAATGATTGGGCAGCTGCGCTCGGTCGGTTGGTATCCGGACATCGATCCGCCCACCTACAGCCAGCATGGTGGATCGATCCCCAGCAACCAGGCCCTTCTTATCGAAGGAGGACCGGGCACGATCTATTACACCGTGGACGGACAGGATCCGCGGCGATTGGGAGGCTCGGTTCTCCCGGGTGCTCGTGTGTTTCAGGGAAATACCACTACAGAGAGTCTCGTCAGTGCAGGCTCAACCTGGAAGTATCTTGATAACGGCAGTAACCAGGGCACCGCCTGGCGCAATCCGGGTTTCAACGACAGTTCGTGGGAATCCGGCGCCGGGGAACTTGGTTATGGCGACGGGGGTGAAGCGACTACCGTGTCTTTCGGCCCGAGCGCCAACAATAAATATGTCACCACCTATTTCCGGCATAAATTTAATGCCAATAACGTGGGCGATTACACCCGCTTGACTCTTGGTCTTCGGCGGGACGATGGTGCGATTGTCTACCTTAACGGTAACGAGGTTGCCCGCTCCAACATGCCCGGGGGGGAAATAAATTATCTCACGAACTCCCAGACTTTTGCTGGAGGAGCCGATGAATCGACCTACTTCCCCATCAACATTCCGACAGATGAGCTCCGCAACGGGGAAAACACCCTCGCAGTCGAAGTCCACCAGTTCAGTCGAACTTCAAGTGACATGAGTTTCGATCTCACCCTGGACGGCATCAAGATCACCACCGCCAACCCACTGGTCTTGACCGAGCCAGGGGCCGTTGTCGTAAAATCCCGGATCAGGAATGGCAGCGAATGGAGCGCCCTGACTGAGGCGACCTTCGTCGTCGATGCCGAACCGGCCAATAAGGAGACCCTTGCAGTAAGCGAGATTCACTACCGCCCTTCCACGCCTGCCCCGGACGAGCTTCAGGCAGGGTTTAATTCAGGCAGTGATTTTGAGTTTATTGAATTGCTTAACATCAGCCCTCTCGGGGTAGATCTTGGAGGAATGGAGTTCACCACAGGGATAGAGTTCTCTTTCGATGAGTCTTTGCTTGGCCGGACCATGGCTCCAGGGCAGCGCATTCTTCTTGTCAATGACCTCGCTGCCTTCGAATTACGCTACGGAAGCGATTATCCGGTAGCCGGAGAGTATTCCGGCGACTTGAATAACGATGGCGAACAGCTTGTAATCACGGATGCGGCTGGCGAGGTGGTTCTCGACTTTACTTACAATGATGCAGACCCGTGGCCAGCCAGCGCTGACGGTGACGGGTATTCCCTCGTTCTCATCAACCCCGAGTCCCTGCCTGAGCCCAGTGCCGCGGCGAGTTGGCGCACCAGTGCGGTCGCTGGAGGAAGTCCCGGTGCGAGTGATTCCGTAGATTACCTGTCATGGAAAGGCGACGTGGGGATCGATTCTGACACCGGAGATCCTGATAGCGACGGGCTCACGAACTTCATGGAATACGCGCTGGGCAGTGACCCCCTGGAGCATTCTCCGGAGTTCGCTCCCCAGGCCGGAATCAGGTCGTTTTTAATCGATGAGGTGAGTCGCGAGTATCTAGTTATCGACATCAGGCGGCGCCTCGGTGCGGATGCAGTCACGGTAACCCCTCAGTTCAGTTCGGATCTCCTTACCTGGAGTGGAGGCACAGAGGCTCTGGTGCCGGTTAGCGTTGTGAATAATAACGACGGCACAGAAACCCTGACCTACCGAAGTGTCGACCCCGTTTCTACCGAGGTGAACCTCTTTGTGCGTGGACAGTTCCTGCTTTCTCCCTAGGGATCTCCCCGACTCCCTGCGATTATGGTGGGCGTTACGACTTTCGTTCGCTTGCTGCCCCCAATACCTCAGGGGTGAAGCCGTAAACGCGCTACCTGAATGAGGATGAGGGCTGGGATCTGGAGTGCTGGGCTTTCGGGAAGCCCATCCTTTGCCGCATTTAGGGGGCGGACACCTTAAGGATTTCCCCGGCCTGAGAGCGGCGAATCAAATCCATGAAATGATTCGGCTGCTTCCACTCCCCATTCCAGTAGTAATCGTAGCAGCGGTTTATCCCCGTGCCCTCCCCCAGGTCATTCCATGTAGCCAGCACCAGGATATCTGAATCATGCGTTTCATTGAGCACGAGCTTGAGGATCGTGTCATCCTTTGCGAGTAACTCGCCCTCACGGGCACCTCGTTCGGTATTTGAATTTCCACGGCTGATAGGATCCCACCGTGGCATGGCGTGGGACAGGGTGATTTCCTCGCGCGTCTCGCTCGCGTACTTTGCTGGAAGGTCCAGCGTATACCATTTGAATTGGGAGTCGGAAGCCTCTTTCATTGCTGGGTGGTAGTTAAATGCGGTGTCGACGGCGACCCATGGCTCAACCCCGAAGTCCTCCATGAAAAGAGCCTTCATAACGGGCAGTACGCGGTGAAAGTTCTCCCGATTCTGCAAGGTATTGCTGTTGTAAAAGTAAATCATCGGACGCTTGTTCACCAGGTACCAGTGATCACGCGGCACGGCCTTGAAGAACGGTTGCCACTTTGCCTCGTAGAGTAACTTGGCGGTGGATTCGATGTCGAGGCAGTCAGGCTTCTGCTCCCAGAAGGGCCCAAACCATGGTTGGCCCCACGTCCAAGTATCATCAAACATACCAAGTTTGACCATGTTCTGGCCGTGCTCATCACGGAGGCGCTTCAGGGCCATTCGCAGCGGTTCCATCTGAGCCGGCTGAAGGTCGGGGCCGTAGACATTAAGCAAGGCGAACTCCAGTCCGGCATGACGGGCATCCTTAAGTTCTCGATACCAGAATCCGGCGTTCTCAGGATGGTAGAGACCGTCCTTACTGACGTTATTGGAAGAGTTCGTGAATTGATAGAGAGGGTTCGGCTCACGCATTCCCGGAACATGGTTGTTGGCCCATCCAGGGCCGCCGTTGGGGGGCTCAGGGCTCGTAAAAAAGAACATGAAGACGGCTCCAATGTCCCGGGCGAGGGCCTTGCCTTGAGAAGGCTCGAGAACCAGTTGTTCCCTCCATGGATCGGTATAGGTCCACTGTGGGTCGGCTCCCGCTTCCCGGGCAAGTGCTATGGCCAGATCGATACGACGAGGGATCTTTCCAGATCTGAATTTCCCCTTGTAATTTTCTACCAGCGCGGCCGAGGGGAGCTCCCCGGTGAATTGCTTCCACAGTGCCTTGATAAATACCTCCGGAGAATGTCCGAGATTGACGTCGACCCTCTCACTCTTCTGTAGCTCACTGAGATTTACCTCGGGATTCAAGAGGAAGGTGGAGATTGGGCGAAATTCGGGGGCGCCTACATCACGATCCTTCGGGTCAGGTCTCTTGCAACCGGTCAGGAGCAGTCCGGCCGCAAGGGTCGGGAGGGCGAACTGGGTGATTGCGATACGCTTCACAGGTGAAAATCGCTGGGTCGTGGCCTCCCGGTATTCTTCTGGGATCAAGGCGCTGCCGTTTTCCTGCATTTCAGCACGTTCAGTGGTTACGGAGAAATGCTGCGAAGGTAGCCATCTCCATCAAAGTAATACTTTTCACCAAATCTCGAAAATCCTCGAATATAGCGCCATTTCCCGAAGGTCCTGTAATCCGATGGATTGAGTGAAGAATTCCACGAGTCCGCGAACATCCCTGTATGCCGGTAGACCATTGCATCAAAGAAGGACACCCAGGAACGAGCACAGACAAACATCTGATAGTCGTCCGTGCCGATTCGCTCATAGAACCACCTGCCTTGAGATGGAGGGCTTCCATTGCGGTCGAGGTAATTGGTTGGCTTGGCGTAACCTTCGCTAATGCTGCTCAAGGACTTCGGGAACTCGCCGTTCTCCTCATGGAACCTCTGAAGTAAGACTCGAAGCTCTCTGGATTGACCGATGACCTCGATTGCCCATTTTTCATCGGGGTTCCAGCGGGTTGCCAACTTGAAAGTCGTGAATACCGCACAAGTCAGGACGACCAGCCAGACAAGGGCTCTAATCATCAGTTTCCGGGGAGCCGGTTTCATGCCTCTGGGATTGGTATGGCCGGTTGGGTGTGCCCCCCAACCGACCCGAGGATCTCGTCGAGGAGATTAGCCCTTCGTCAATGCGATCCGGATGAATTTCTTGCCTTCCGCCAGTGGCAGTGTGGCAGTCACGTTGTCTGGCCGGGAAGTCCAGTCCTTCAGGTTCTCACTTTCTTGAATTTCAAACTCAAGGCGAACTGCATTGTTCTCTTCGTCGGCTCGAAAAACGAGAGCTCCTGTTCGGGCATCCTGAATTTCTTCAATCGTAGGCCTCTCTAATAACTCCATGATTCTCTCATCTTTCTCCGCAAGAGACGCCTGGAGGTCGGCTAACTGGGCATTTACCGATTCCATCGCTCCCTCGAGAGCGGTAATACTCTCAGCCTGACTTTGAACGGTGGTCTCGGTTGCTTCGAGGTCCGCCTGTAATTGCGCTAACCGGCTATCGATGGGTTCCGGGGAAGCGGCAACCCATCGAACGCCCTCAAGTATGGTGCTGGAGAAATTAGCGCCCAGGAGAGTGCTGTCACTCAGGTCCTGTCCTGCCAGAATTGCATCAGACAGGTTGGCGTTGATGAGGAGGGTTCCGCTCATGTCCACATTTCTCAGGTCCACCGAACTGAGATCAGCCCCGCTGAGATCAGCACCACTGAAGTCCCCGGTTCGCAGATCACGCCCACTCAAATCAATCCCGCTGAGATTGGCATCCCTGAAAGAGGCTTCCATGAGATCGGAACCCTCCAGGTTGGCTCCCTCGAGATTGGCGCTGCTAAGGTCGGTGCCGCTTAGGTTTGCATCCCGAAGGTCAACATTGCGGAAATCGCTCCCGCTGAAATCCCTGCCACTCAAATCAATTCCGCTGAGATCTGCGCCATCCAAGTTGGCTCCGGGCCCGACAAGGTAAGTGTTAAAAATGAGCCAGGAATCGGGAAGGCTGGGAGTGCCTGAAATATTTCCGGAACTAATGCCGGTCAAGAGAGCATCACGGAGATCAGTATCGCTGAGATTAGCCCCCTCGAGGTCACAGCCGCTAAGATCGGCGCCATTGAGATTTGTCCCAGTGAGGTTCGCGCCGCCAAGGTCGCTTTCCGCTATATTGCTTCCGCTCAGGTCGACCCCGCTGAGATCGACTCCACTGAGGCTCGCACCCGGCCCGATCAGGTAACCATTGAGCAGGCGCCAGGCTTCAGGAAGGGTGGGAATGCCGGTAACAAGCCCTGAGTTGACCCCGGAAAGAACGGCTCCCTCCAGGTTTGCTCCCTCCAGGACAACCCCTTCCAGGTTGGTGGAACTGAGATTTGATCCGGTCAGATTGGTTCCCGTAAGGTCGGCTCCGCTGAAATTGACTTCGCCTAGGTTGGATCCCTGCAGGTTGCCGTTGGTAAGATTGGCTCCGCTCAGGTCGAGGTTTTGCAGTTCGCCGTTCTCAATAAGAATCCCAGCAAGGTTCGATGCAGGACCCAGCAGATACCCGTAAAGCAGACGCCATGGTGACGAGAGTGTCGGACGGCCGGTGGTTTGCCCGGAGCGCACACCTTCGAGGGATGCTCCACTGAGGTTGGTATTAGTGAGGACCGAGCTGGAGAGATCCGCTCCGACGAGGTTCGCACGGGACAAACTGGCTTCACTCAGGTCCGCCCCGTTGAGATCGGCTTCCTGCAGATTGGCCCTGGTGAGGACTGCCTCTGTAAGGCTCGCTTCTCTGAGACCGGCACCGGCGAGAACTGCACTTGAGAGCCTTGCAAGCTTAAGGCTGGCACCATCCAGCGTCGCCCCGCGGAGATCAGCATTGCTGAGTTCGACCTCGGTGAGGTTTGCATTTTGAAGGTTGGCTCCGTCCAGGTTTGCGAGGAAGAGGTTGGCTCCCCTGAGGTCTGCCTCGGCAAGGTCTGCCCCGGTGAGGTCGGCGCCCCGGAGGTTGGTCTCCGGGGCGATATTAAAGTTGTTGCCGTTAATCCTGATTATCCCCTGTCGAAGCCCGGTCTCCGGATCAATCGTTTCCTCGATCCACTCACCCTGCGAAAGGGCGGAAACGCTTGCAAAGGTCAGGAAGGTCAGGATTAAAGTGACGCTTTTGATCATGATGGATCTTTACCATCCACCGGACTCATCCGGCAAGTGGCCAGAGAGGTTTCTGATCGAGTGAGGAGATGGTTTTCAGGGCTTCCTTTCGCCTTATGACCTCGATCTTGCCTGAGCCTTGCTAAGCTGAAAGGATTTGTTCCCGCTCCTGATGATCGTCAAGCTTCTCCTCCCGCTGATTCTCGCCTTTATAATGTTCTCCCTTGGTCTGGGACTAAGTGGGCGCGATTTCACGCGGGTATTAAGATTCCCTGTCGCCTTCGGCACCGGCTTGCTGAATCAGGTTCTCCTGTTGCCTCTGGTTGCTCTCGGTCTCGCACATGCCTTCGGCCTGCCCCCGGTGTTTGCAGTAGGTCTGATGATTATCGCCCTGTGTCCGGGTGGAGTGACGAGCAACCTTCTTGCGAGGCTCGCCGGGGGAAACGCCCCCCTGTCGATCTCTCTTACCGCGGTAACAAGTTTGCTCTCGATTGTGACCGTGCCGCTTCTGCTCTCGCTCAGCATGGCTCATTTCGTGGGAGAAGGAGCTGCTCCATCAGCGGGTGAAATAACCAGGCTGGGCCTGACGATGTTCCTGATAACCGCGGTACCGGTGTCTATTGGAATGGCTGTGACCCGGAAATGCCCTGCCTTGGTGGCCAAGATGGCCCCGGGGGTTTCCCGGGCTGCGCTCTTCCTGTTCGTGTTGATCATTGTGGCGGCGCTGGTGGATAACTGGGAGGTCTTTTCGGGTAATCTGGGCACTCTGGGGCCAGTAGCGGTCTTGTTGAACGTGATTATGCTCGGCCTCGGTCTCGTCTCATCGAGGGCCTTGAGGCTTGATGCCCGGGATGCAACTACCATCGCTATTGAGACAGGGGGCCAGAACGGTACATTGGCAATAGCAGTGGGCGCCATGGTCTCCGGAGTGGACGGAAAGATCCTTCCTCCCGAAACGGTTCCCGCAGCGGTCTATAGTATCACGATGTATTTCGTATGTATCCCCTTTGTCATCTGGAGGCGCCGCTCTCTTTCCCCCACTGCCTGATTTCCCGCTTTGGGGTGTGACTCCGCTTTTCTTGCCTTCGGTTGTGTGGTAGGAATGAGATATCATGAGGACGCACGGCATGCTCTCCGCCATTATATTTTCGGCCACGGTGCTGGTTTACAGCAACAGTTCGGCTCAAAGCCTCTCTCCGGGCGAAAAAAAACAGGTCGATCAGATGATCGAGGAACTGCACCAAAAACTGCACGGAGGTTCTGCCACCAATAACTCACGAGCCGTCAGCACCTTGCAGGCCATTCTCAAAAGTTCAAAGGCGACCTACCAGTATTACATGGACTGCATAAAGGAGGCGCAGTTCGACTCTGTGGGTAAACGCGAGTCGGAATGGCGACAGTGGCGGGAGCGCAATGAGGATCGGATCAAAAGTCCTGAACACGTGGCAGCCTTGCAATATCAAGCGAAGTTCCTCCTGCTTACCCTTGCAGTTTCACTTGAGAACAGTGAGGGGGCGGGAGTGAAAAAAGTAATGCCAATGCTGGTCGATTACTACGACGATCTGACCAGGGACTATGACAAACTCGGAAGCCAGCGCGGAATGCTGACCACCCCGGCACTCGAGTCTGTGTTTGCACAGCGCCTCAAACTGGGGCTCACAATGCCCTCCCTGGACACCTGGGTCGAGGCGCCGCTGCCGATCAGTCGCGCTTACGAATGGGTTATCCTGCCGCACTTTCGCAAGGAAAAAAACCATCCGGCGATACAGGCAGCCTGGGACAAGCGGATCATCCACGAGAGCAGAACCCTGGAGGTTTCGGGCCGCGGAAGAGCGGTCAATCTTCCGATGGACCTCCCTGCAGGGATCCCGGAAGATCTTATTCGGCGCTTCGGTCTGGACGGCCGGGACCGCAGAAGAGGGGAGCGGCAAGAAGACAGCCGCCAGAAAAAGCTCTCGGAAGAGGACTTCAGTAAAGATCGCCTCCCGGTCCTGCATTGGGGGAAAAACCGTGATGCCGTGCTTTTTGGATCGACCCCTTCGTCATCACTTCAGGCTCTTGGACGTATTATCCGCGAAAATATAACCCATCCAGAGGCACCAAACTGGTTGAAGGAGTTGAAGGGCCTCGCAGAGGCAGAATCAGCAAAGGCGGGAGAATCAATTGCAGAGGAAAAACCGAGGGTGGAGAACGATGGTCCTACCCTGAAGGTTCAGTAGGGCACATTGCGTCCTGCTCCTGATGGTCGCAGTCTCTACTTCAGCGTCATCAGGTAGGCCATGACGTCGGCCAGTTCCTGGGGTGTCAACAGGACTCCCATCGGGGGCATTGGCGAAACCTGACCCTGAAAGCCCTCCGCTATTGCTGCTCCCGGGTCGACCAGACTCTCGAGAATATAGCCCTCCTGCTTGCGTGTCGCGATGGAGTCAAGAGCGGGTCCGATCGGACCACCCTCGCCCTTTACTGCGTGGCAACGTGCACAGTTAGCGATCGGATGGGTCTTGAAGATCTTCCTGCCGCGTTCGACATCGCCTTTTGTGACTTCAGTCTCATCCTTCGTAATTGTTTCATATTCGACCTTTCGAAGGCTCACATCATCCCACCAGGCCTTTCCCGTCGATACTCCCCATCCGCCAAAGAGGCAGTTGATACTGGCGACCTTCTGCGAACCCGAGTTGAACCTTACCTTTATCTGGGTCCAATCCTGCGTGCCCTTTACTCCATTGCTTCCCGGCGCATTGGGATGTGCGCTGACATAAAGAAGGGCACCACGTCCGCCCCCGGCCACATTTTCGGTCTTCACCCAGGCGCTGAACTCGTATTCCGAGTTCATGTCGACCGGGACATCCATGGTGACGCCCCACTCGGCGGCCGTGTTGGCCGAAATCTCAATCGAGTGTTTTCCTGTCCTAGCGACGTTTGCCAGCTTGTGGGCTGCAGTGCCGCGGAATGAGCGGCCACTCCACCCGGTCGCGAAATCTCCGCTCAGCTTTTCGAATGAGCCATTGACCAGAAGTTCCTTGCCGAGTTTGGAAGGACCTCGCTCAACCGGTCCGGCCCCGGCGTTGCGAAGGCTTTGTGAGAGCCATGGCTCACTGGCATTTGAAAAGTCCTTGATCAGTTCCTTGGCAGCCTGCGCGATCGTTTTCTGGTCGTCGAACTGGACCATTTTGTTGAAGGCTGCGAGGCGCACTATCAATTCCTCGTCCTGCACCACCGCAGTATCGAAGAACAGCTGAAGCGCGGCTCCGTCGTTACCCAGGGCATTGATCGCATTTCGACGCAGGGCCGGGTCTTTGCTCATGAGGGCCTTCTGGTGTGTTTACGTATCGAGGGCACCAAGACCACTCAGGCTCCAGAGTGCCTGAATCGCACCGGTCCCGCCTGCGTCGATTTTCTTCTTCAATGCGGGAGCTGCCCCTTTCTTTCCTCCGTCAACGAGAAGCCGTTGGGCGGTGTGTCGCCAGAACAGGTTGTCACTCTCCAGCGCTCCGACAAGTTGAGAGTCGCTGGCTCCCTCTAATGATTTGATTTTCGATTCCGCAGCACCTTCCCAGACGACCCGGTAAATTCGGCCATGCCCCCTGTCGCGGTTCGGATTGACGTGCGCGTTACCCCTGCCCCGCTGTGCATCATAGCCCCCGCGTCCCTTACTGGGCGTGGGGTTGTGCTGAATTATAAAGTTATACCAGTCCGCCACCCAGAGGTGCCCGTCCGGGCCGACCTCGGCCGCCACCGGCGAGAACCACTCGTCAGCCGAGGCGAGGAAGGCAAAGGCATTCCGCGCCTTATAGCCTGCACCGGTTGGAGAAATTTCGTACATTCCCAGGAGATGGCCCGTCGGTCCTCCAATAAAGGCCATTTTCTCTCGATACGATTCAGGGAAGGCTGCTGAAGTCGCCAGTGCATGACCCGCTCCCGCGGTGTAGTTGTTAAATGCATCGACTTGGCGGATGTTCGGCGTGATGGGGTGAAATGAGCGGTCGGTAGCAATCATTTTGGCAGTGATCCCCTTCTTGCCGTTTCGATATGCGGTGGCAGGAATGCCGCAGAAGAAGCTCGGGTTGTTGTTGGCAGTAGAGCCAAACACATCACCAGAGGAGTTGAACCCGAGTCCCCAGGTGTTGTTGTTGAACTGATGCATGAATTCGAGTGCTGACCCGTCGGGCTTCATGCGAAAGACACCGGACCCGAACCTCTTCTGCTCGCCGCTAACCGTTCCACTGTAGGAAGAGTAGCCAACCGCTCCCCAGATCCAGTTGTCGAACCCGTACCGTAGATTGGACGGTCCGGCATGCGTATCGCCCGTGCCCCATCCGGTATTGATTACCTCCCGTATGTCTGCCTTGTCGTCGCCATCCGTGTCCTTCAGGAAGAGGAAATCTGGCACGTGAGCCACGATAATCCCGCCGCGGGAAAAGGTAAGCGAGGTGGGAATATTCAGCCCATCCGCGAAGACCGTCACCTTGTCACACTTACCGTCACCGTCGGTATCTTCGAGAATCTTGATCTTGTCGTTTCCGACCCGGTCCGGGGTCATCTCGTTGGGATAGTCCACCGTCTCAGCCGCCCACAGGCGTCCACGCTCATCCCAGGCCAGGCCAATGGGATTGATGATATCCGGCTCGCTTGCGAAGAGTTCCAGACGGAACCCAACCGGCGCCTGTGTGTATTTCATGCTTTCCGTGGCAGGCAGAGGAAATTGATATGGAAGGGGCTCGGGACGGTTCTCGTAGTTGGCAATGTCCCCGCGCTTCTCATATTTGAGTGGGGAGCGTTCCGCGATGAACTTATCGTAAGACTGCTTTCTCGCGTCGCCTACGGACCAGAGGATCCCAGCCTTGAGCAATTGATGGAATCCGGACTGCTCCCAGACCCTTTCGTCGTGTCCTGAGGCTGTGTAGAAGACACGCCCCTTCCCTTGTGTTCTCACCCAGGTCCAGGGCTCCGGCTTCTTGATATTGTCCCCGGCTCCGGCCACTTCGCGCACCATCAGCACTGTGCGGTCCTTTTCATTATGGTTCCGGTGCTTGTAGGTCTCATCCCATGCCTCGAACTCCTTCACCCCGGACATCGCAGGATGGTCCCCTTTGATCACCTTTGCGGTAAACGTTCCGCCTCCATGGCTGTCAAAACGCCCACCCACCAGTTGGTCAAATTCGGGCTCGTTGCCAAAGCACCAGCTGGCGCAATGCACAGGGACAAAGCCACCACCCCCCTCGACGTATCCTTTGAGGTTTTTCCATTGCTCCGGAGTGATTGTCCCGTGATTGGCGTAAAGGAGAACGGCATCGAACTTATTGAGGAAGTCCACATCATCAAAGGCCTCTCCAACCGTCGTGACGTAATCAAAATAGATTCCGTCCTGTCCGAGTCCCTTTGCGAGCATCGGATAGAATTTGTTGCTGTTGTGATGCTTGCTGTCATGCCCGAGAAAGAGAACCCGGATCGGCCCCGTTTTTGCCTCCGTGTCTTGGTTGGTTTTTTCCCTGGGCTTGGTCGCAGCAAGGGTTGCTACTGCTGCACAGAGAATCCCTGTTGCGAGGAGAGGAAGGAGAGATTGGGTTTTCATCTGGAGAGTCCTTATCTTTACCGGATATAAGGACTCTTTCGGCGACTCGCAACGTCCGAATCATGTGACCTTCCCCAGATTCCCGGCGCGCTTCAAATTACCGGAAACGATCGGGTAATCCGCGCACACTCTCCGGCAACTCGGGAGTCTCCTGGATCCATTGCTCTGCTGAGGAACGGTCGCTACGCAACCAACGCGGCAGGATACTGTTGTAAATTTCGTTCCGTCGCTCGGGACTTTGAATCTGCCCAATCCATTCTGCGGCCAGTTCTGGTTCAGCTCCCAT
>MDTA01115666.1_pt1 | contig 15736 bp, 14 predicted proteins | sample 811151 | NCBI WGS metagenome assembly MDTA01 (sample SAMN05326648, study PRJNA326480) | marine metagenome | isolation source: seawater | place: Indian Ocean: South | collected 2010 | reverse complement strand
TTATGACATTTGTCCAATGTTGCGTTATAGTCATTTAATTTATTGAACTCCTCTTTAAATCGATAAATATAATGAATACTATTATCAACAGCTATACCAATTGTGATAGCAGCAATAGTAATTGTCATCATATCCAAAGGAATACCCATCAAACCTATAATTCCTAAAATAAAAAATGCAGCTAAAAAGTTAGGAATTACACCAATAAATGACAATACAATATTTCTGAATAATATAAAAAACATTGCAAATATCCCTAAAATTACTATTCCCAAAGTTAAAATTTGAGATTTAAAAAGACTTTGTAATAAGTTGTTAAACAAAATTAATACTCCAGCCAATTTATATTCATCTTTTCTTAACCCTAACTTTATATTTAAGTCATTATTTATTTTTTTGATTAATTCATTTCTTCTTAAATCCTTTAAAGAATCTTTTATTCTCACAGTTATTCTTGCTTCATCTTTATCAACAGATATGTAAGGAGAAACAATTTCACTTTTGATTTCTTCAGGAATCTTACTATATAAAACAGCTATTTCTAAACTTTGTAATTCTTTATTATTAAGATCTTCAGCTACTCTTAAAATTGAACCAAAAGATAAAACTTTGCCAATTTCCGGAAGAGAATCTAGATAATCGTGAACTTTTAATATTTTATCCATTTTATCCCTAGTAAACCAATATTTTGATTTATCCTCTTCACCTTTTTCATCTTCATCCCACTCTGAAAATTCATCATCGTCATTTTTAGTCAGTTTATTTGTTGGAAATTTTATTATAATATTTAATGGTGTCGTGCCTCCAAGTTCCTCGTCAATTTTTTTCATTCCTTTATAAATCTCAGTCTCTTTATTAAAATAATTTATAAAACTGTTCTCGACCTCAAGCTTTGAAATGCCAACAATACTTGCCACGATTATAAAAAAGGTCGTGATAAAAATTAAGATCCCCCCTTTTTTTGCCACTCCTCCAAGTAGAGAGGTGATAAATGATTTTTCCGTATCTTTGATGTCTACCTCATTCTCTTTAGAAAAAATATTTAATAAGGATGGAAGAAGAAGAAAAGTTACTAGTAATGAAATAATTAAACCTAAAGTCATCATCCACCCAAAATCGATAATTGGTTTAATTCCACTAAAGATTAAAGAAAGAAATGCACAGATCGTTGTTAGAACAGTATAAAAAATTGGTAACATCATTTTTTTACTTGCCTCTAAAATTGCATCCCGTTTTGAAATTTCAGGAAATTCTTTTATCATTTGTAAAAATCTTACGGTAACGTGAATATTCATTGCCATATTCAAAATAAGCATTAAAGCAATAAAATTTGATGAGATCACGGTCACTTTCCAACCAATTAGACCTAATAGACCAATCATAATTATTACAGATGTAGCGCAACCTAATAATGGAATAAATACCCACTTGATATTTCTGAAAATATACCAAAGCGTAAAAACTATAAAAATAAATACACCTACTCCGAAAACAACAATATCGCTTTTAATAAAACTCATCATATCATCAGCGATCATTGGTATTCCACCTAAGTGAATTTTAGCATTTTCACCATATTTATTTATAACATCTCTGATTTCAGCTATGTTTTGATGGTTCCTTAAATTATAGAGATTTTTATAATTTTCATATTCTTTAAGAAATATTTTATAGTTTTTATTTTCCTCATTAGTTAAGCCTGTTTCTCTAGTCTGATTAATATATTTATCTTTAACTCGAATAAACTCAGCTAACCTTTCATCTTTCTTTAAATAAACAACGATTCCTGAAGTCTTACCATCTTCGCTAATTACATAATTCTTATAAATTGGACTATTTTTAATTTCATCGAAACCTCTCTTTCTATCTATCTCAGGATAGGCCAAAGTTTTATAATTTTTAATTCTGTCCATTAAGCCTTCATCTGTACTTTTTAATAAAGGCACATCAATAACGGTTATTACGCTATCAACCCAGGTAAGTTTTTCAATTTTTGATTTCAATAACTGTAAACTTAAAATGGTCTCTTTTTCAGTAAAACTTGTTACCGGGGTATAAGTAAGGACTAAAAAATCTTTTGATCCATATCTATCGTTTATTTCTCTTAAATATTTTAAATCTTTATCACCTTCTAAAAGAAGAGCATCTGATGAAGCGTCTAAGTTAAAGTTTTTTGCATGATAAAGTGAAAATAAAATTATCATACTTAAAAAAATTAGATTTAACTTAGAAAAATCTATGACTAACTTTTTATAAATATAAGACAGCATCAGGATATTTCAGATATATCTTAATTTTTTTATAACTAAAGAAAAATCAAATCTAATTTTTGCTTAAATCTTTGAATTTTGTGTAAATTCCTTCAAACTCAACTTTAATTGTACCAGTTGGACCATGTCTTTGTTTTCCTAATATTATATCCGCAAGACCATTAACATCATTCATTTTTGATTGCCACTCAGCATGTTCAATTGAACCTAATTTCGGCTGTTTTCTCTCTAAATAATATGCTTCTCTATAAACAAACATTACTACATCGGCATCCTGTTCGATTGAACCCGATTCTCTTAAATCAGCCAACTGAGGTTGTTTGTCATCTCTTTGTTCTACTGCTCGAGATAGTTGAGATAAAGCTAAAACTGGTACGGAAAGTTCTTTAGCAAGTGCTTTTAAACCTTGAGTTATTTCTGATATCTCTTGAACTCTCCCCTCATTTTTTCCTAAGTTAGATCTCATTAGCTGAATATAATCTACGACTATTAAGCTTAGACCAAATAACCTTTTGATCCTCCTCGCTCTATTACTAAGTGTTGAAATTGTAATTGCTGGTGTTTCATCTATATACAATGGAAGATTATAAATATTTCTTGATGTTTCAATATATCTATTTATTTCCTCCTCTGTAACTTTGCCCCGCCTTATGTCATCAGATTTAATTCTTGCTTGCTCAGATAAAATTCTGGTAGACAATTGTTCAGATGACATTTCTAAAGAAAAAAAAGCTACCGATGATTTTTCTTGTCTCTTTAAAATATTTTGAGCGGCATGATATGCAATATTTGTTGCTAAAGCAGTTTTACCCATTGAGGGTCTACCTGCTAAAATAATTAAATCTGATTTATGTAGACCACCCAATTTTTCATCTAAATCTTTTAAACCAGTTGGAACCCCAACTATGCCTTGATCGTTCTGCATTGCTAATGTAGCCATCTCAATAGTTTGATCAAGTGCTTTACTAAATTTATGAAATGATTGAGAGAAAGTTCCTCTTTCTGCTAAATCAAATAGAGATTTTTCCGTATCTTCAATAATATCTTCAGCATTTAGCTCTTGTTTGTTTGCATTTAAAGTGTCAGTCGAGAGCTTATCTGAAATTAATACTAACTCTCTTCTCAAATACATTTCATGTATAATCTTAGCATAGTCCACTGCTTGTTTTGAAGATCCAGAAAATCTTGTTAATTTAACTAAATACTCTGTTCCACCAACTTCATTGAGCATATTATCTTTTTCAAAATAATTTTTTAATGTTATGGGATTTGCAATCATTCCTTTATTATTGAGACTTTCAATCACCTCATAAATTTTTATGTGCGCTGGGTCATAAAATATATTTGGGTTTATTATGGTTGAAACTTCGTCAATTATATCGTTATTAACTAGTATCGAGCCTATAAGAGCTTGCTCTGCTTCTAAATTAGATGGCTGTTTATTTTCTGGTTTATTTTGGACAGATTGAATTTCTTTCACTTAAATATAATAAGTAAAGTAATTGATTGATAAAGGAAAAAGTTACTAACGTTTTTAATTAGGTTGTGGAAAAGTTATTTTGACTGAATTTTATCAACTTTAATAGTAATTATTGCTTTCACTTCAGAATGGAAATTTATTTCAACTTTAAATGAACCAATTTTATTGATTTCATCTTTTAAAATAATTTGAGAGGGACTTACTTCAGCATTAGCTTTATCTTTGATGAGATTGGTTATTTCTTTTGGTTTTATTGAACCATAAAGTTCACCATTTTCTTTACTTTCTTTATTAAATAAAAAAGTTTTATTATTTACTAACTTCGCTACTTCCTTAAATTTATTTTTAATCTCAATATTCTTTTTATTTAATTCATCTTTTTTTTTATTAACAAAATTTAAATTTTCTTTATTAAATCTTAGAGCTTTTCCTTGTTTTAGAAGAAAGTTTCTACCATAGCCGTTTTTGACTTTTACTTTATCACCTATATTTCCTAGATTAATTATATTTTCTAATAATATTACTTCCATTAGATAAGCCCTAATATTTTTGCCTTTTTTATTTCTTTTGTAAGTTTTTTTTGTTTATTAAAAGATACCGATGTAATTTTCGAGGAAATTATTTTGCCGTTATCAGAAACGTATTTTTTTAGTAGACTAACATTTTTATAATCAACCACTGGTGCATTCTTAATTGATAACGGGCATCTTTTTGAGAATTTTCCATCATTTTTTTGGAATAAGCTTAATTTACTTAGTGAGTTATTGTTTTTTCTTTGAAATTTTTTGTTCTTTCTTTTCATTTATTACTTATCTTTTTTAAAAAACTCGCTTTTTGTATCTAATTTTTTATATTTAACAGTTAAGAACCTAATTATTGACCCGTCAACTTTTATTTTCTTTTCCATTTCACTTAAAGTTTTAGCGTTTCCTTCAAACTTAAAATGTATATAGAAACCTTTTTTATAGTTTTTAATTTTATTTGATAGGTTTAATAAACCCCATTCTTCAGTTTTATGTACTTTGCCTGAAGAAGTATTTATTAAATCAGTATATTTATCCTTAATTGATTTCAAATCTTTTTCAGCTAAATCTTGCCTTGCAATTATAGTATTCTCGTAAAAAGCCATAATGTTATCTGTTAATTAAGTTTAATTAATTGTTTTTAAAATCTGGGTTATACTATAATGAATAATTATAGCAATACTAATAATTATTAGTTAAATTTAGATAAAATGAACGCTTTATTATTTCCAGGACAAGGATCTCAAATAGTTGGGATGGGTTTAGAATTTTATAATAATTTCAATATTGTAAAAAATTTTTTTAAAGAAGCAGATGAAAAATTAGAATTTCCAATATCAAAAATAATATTAAAAGGACCAGAAGAGGATCTAAAATTAACAAAAAATACACAGCCAGCTATTCTAACTGTAAGTTTTTCAATTTATAAAGTTTTGGTAGAAGAATTTAATTTTGATAAAAATTCTTTTAAGTATTTAGCAGGGCATTCATTAGGTGAATACAGTGCTTTAGTTTGTTCAAATGCATTAAGTTTTAGTGATGCTTTATATCTACTTTTTGAACGTGGCAAAGCAATGCAAGAAGCTGTTCCAGTTGGGCAAGGAAGTATGATTGCTGTACTCGGTGTTGCAACTAATGAATTAAAAAATTTGTTAGAATCAAGACCAGATAAGAGCGGAGTTTGTGAAATTGCTAATGATAATGCAGATGGTCAAATAATTATGAGTGGAGATATAAAAAGTATAGATTCTTTTAAATCTTTTTTAAAAGAAAAAAAAATTAAAACTATTCCATTGAAAGTGAGCGCGCCTTTTCACTGTAAATTAATGAAATCTGCAGCAGTGAAAATGCAAGAAAAAATAAATAATATTAAATTTAATAAACCTATATTTGATATAGTTACAAATGTTACAGCCAATCCAGTAAATGATACTGCTAGTATAAAAAAATTACTTATAGAGCAGATTTCCTCTACTGTTAAATGGCGGGAAAGTATGATTTTTATGAACAATCAGGGTGTAAAAAATTTTATAGAAATAGGACCAGGCAAAGTTCTTAGTGGAATGGTAAAAAGGACATTAAAAAATGCAAATCCCTTTTCAATCAACTCAATTGCTGATATTAAAAATCTCATAGATGAATTTAAAAAATAAAAAAGTTTTAATCACAGGGGCAACAGGTGGTATAGGTAACTGTCTTGTTCAAAAATTTGATAAATATGGATCCAAAGTGTTAGCAACCGGCACTAATGAAGAAAAATTAAAAAATCTAGAAAAAAATTATAATAAGATCTATACTGAAAAATTTAAGTTAGATGATCATGATAAGATCGAGGAATTTATTGATAGAGTAGAGAAGAAACTGGAAGGAATTGATATTCTTGTTAATAATGCTGGTATAACAATGGATAATCTATCAATAAGGCTTACCCAAGAAAATTGGAAAAAAGTATTAGATATTAATTTAACTTCAACTTTTTTAATGTGTAAATTTGCAATAAAAAAAATGTTGAAACAGAAAAAGGGTAAGATTGTTAATATTACATCAATAGTTGGACATACTGGGAATCTTGGACAATCAAACTATGCTGCCTCTAAAGCTGGTATAATTGCTTTTTCAAAAAGTTTTGCAATTGAATACGCTAGAAAAAATATCAATATAAATTGCGTTTCTCCTGGATTTATAAAAACAGAGATGACCGAAAAAATCAGTGAAGAGTTTAAAAAGACTTTAATTAATAAAATTCCATCAGGAAATCTAGGAACAGGTGAAGATGTTTCAAATTGCGTAGCTTTTTTAGCTTCAGATATGTCAAATTATATAAATGGAGAAACTATCCATGTTAATGGTGGAATGTATATGGCTTGACAATTCTATTGAATAATTTATTAAGAAAATATACATACGAAAGGATTTCATGTCAGACGAAGTAAAAAATAAAATAAAAAAAATAGTTGCAGATCATTTAGGAATTGAAGAGGAAAAAGTAACTGAGGAAGCCAGTTTTATAGATGATTTAGGCGCTGATAGTTTAGACACTGTCGAGTTAGTGATGGCTTTTGAAGAAGAATTTGGTTCAGAAATATCAGATAGCGAAGCTGAAAAAATTTTAACAGTTGGTGATGCAATTAAATTTATTGAAAGTAAATCTAGTTAAAAATTATTTAATATAAATGAAACATGATGGAGAAAATATCATGGTTATACTTTCTTCTCCATCTGGCGTAGGCAAAACCACATTAACAAAAAAAATTCAACAAAAGTACCACAACTTCAAAATCTCTGTTTCTCACACAACACGCCCACCAAGAACTAATGAAGTTGATGGCGTCGATTATAATTTTGTATCAAAAGAAAAATTTCAAGAATTAATAAACCAAAAAGAATTTTATGAGTATGCAAAAATATTCGGAAATTATTATGGTACCTTAAAAAAAAATGTAGATGAAGCAATCTTAACTAATGATATTATTTTTGATATTGACTGGCAGGGAACTAAACAATTATCTAAATTTAAGAGTCTTAATTTAATAAAAATTTATTTAATTACTTCAAATAAAGATGAGCTCAAAAAAAGGCTTATTAATAGAAATCAAAATACAAATCAAGAAGTAGAAAAACGATTTAATTCATTTGATGAAGATATTAAACATTGGAATGACTATGATTACGTGATTATAAATAAAAATTTAGACAATTGTTTTAAACAAATAGAAAGAATTATTCTTTTGAATAAAAAAACTAATGTTTTTTCTCAAATAATTCAGTAATTTTATAAAAAATTTCAGGTTTTAATTCTGAAGGTCTGCATGTAGTGTCAAGATTTTTTAATTCTTTAATTTCATTTTTATTTAAAATTTTTTTTATATTTTTATTTATCATCTTTCTTTTGTTAGAAAAAAAAATATTTGTAATTTCTTCTAAATTTTTAAGATTTTTGATTTTGTAATATTTTTGAATTTTCGGAATAAAATGAATAACAACTGAATTAATCTTAGGTTTTGGAAAAAAACAGTTAGGAGAAACAAAAAACTTTTTCACTATATTAAGCCTGTATTTTGTTATAATTGAAAGTCTACCGTATTTAGATGAAGGAAATTTACTATATATTTTCTCACCTACTTCTTTTTGAAACATAAATATGATATCTTTAAATTTTGGCGGCCATTCATTAAACTTTAAAATTTTAATCAATATCTGAGAAGATATATTATAAGGCAGATTTCCAAAAATTACAGAATCTTTTTTGTTCAATTTTTGCAAATCAAAATCAAGTATATCATCATGATAAATATTTATAAATTTTACTTCTGAGTATTTTGACTTCAATCTTTTAACTAATTCACCATCTTTTTCTATAAGGGACAATGATTTTGGATTATTCTTTATAATTTCATTAGTAAGAGCTCCTTCACCTGGACCAATTTCTATAATATTTCTATTATTTATTTTTGTTAAATTTGTAATTTTTCTAATGATATTTTGATCTATTAAAAAGTTTTGACCTAAGGATTTTTTAGTAAATTTCATTTACCAAATTTATTTATAAAATATATGCATTGAGTCAAACTTTCATCATTAGCTTTATTTTTTCCTATTAAGTTTGTAGCAGTACCGTGGTCTGGTGATACCCTCAAGTATTTTAAGCCTAAAGTTAAATTTATTGCGTTAAATTTAAATATTGTTTTAAAAGGAGTTATAATCTGATCATGATACATGCCAATTATTACATCGTAATTTTTATAATCATTAATAAAGAGTGTATCAGATACTAGTGGACCATTGACTTTCATGCCAAGCTTTTTTGCTTTTTTTATTGCAGGCACAATTATTTTTACTTCTTCAGACTTCTTTCTTAATTCAGCGTTATGGGGGTTAAGTCCTAGCACACCAATTCTTGGTTTTTTTTTAATATTGAGTCTAAACCACGAGTTTATAGTTTTTAATTTATTAATTATTGCTTTAACGCTAATTTTTTTGTGTACATTTTTTAAATCAATATGTGTAGTAATTGGACTTACTGACAAATGATCAGATTTGATAAGCATTACTTCTGATTTATTTTTTATATTACATTTAGAAGCTAGATATTCAGTAACACCAGTATTTTTACGTTTTAAGAGCTTTTTATCAATACCACAATTAATCAAACCCATAATATTGTTTTGTAATGAAATTTTGTGGGCATAATTTAAACATTCTATTATAAAATTTGATGACTCTTTTTTTTTGACATTAAATGGATCTTTAAACTTAAGTTTAAAGTCTAAAACCTTAAGGCTGTTAGTTTCAGTTTGTTCTTCGATACTTTTGACTTTAATTAATTTAGTAGAAAATTTTAATTTTTTCTTTTGTTTTGTAAGTAAATCAAAATTTGAAATTAAGTAAATTTTTCTTTTGATTGAGGAATTTAATTTTTTCCAACTTTTGAAAATGATTTCAGAATTAATACTATTAGGATCTCCAGAAACAATTATAATCTTATTTTTCATTTATACTCTATATAACTGTTGTTTTGTAATTTAGAAATATGACTTTTAGAGTACAAATCAAATAATTCATTCCTTTTCAAATTAACAATATTTTTTTTTAATTTTTTTTTGTCAATATCATCAGATTTTGATATTTTTTTATCATTTAGTTTTAGTATTAAAATACTATCTCCTCTTTTAATTGGATTTGTTATTTCACCGATATTCATTTTATTAATAGTATCATAAATTTCTTTAGACAGAGATTTTGCATTCATCCAGCCTAAATTACCCTTATCTTCTGCAGAATTAGAAACACTATATTTTAATGCAGTATTTTCAAATCCAATTTCCTTAATTTCATTTAATATCTTTGAGATTTCGTTATCGTATTCACTATTCTTATCTAAATATATTTCTATTTCAGAAATTTTAAATTCTTCAATATCTGCTTTATTTTTTATAAAATTATTTAGCTCTTTATTAATCATTTTTTCATCAATTTTGATTTTGTTAACATAAATTTGATAAATCAATTTTTGCCATTTAAATTGCGTTTCAATTTCCTCTAAAAAAAAATCATAATCTAAATTATTCTCTTTAAATATAATTTTTAATCCCTCTATGTTATTTGATGAAACAAGATTCAAGTAAGAGTTTATCTTACTGTCGTCTTTTTTAATATTATATTTTGACAACTCTATTTTTTTTAATTTATGTTCAATAACAAGATCTAAAGATTTCTTTTTAATCTTATCAATATTTTCTTGATTAATTTCTTTACGGGCTAAAACTAAAGAAGTAAGTATTTTATTTTTTACTTCAAAATTAGTCACTATTTCATTTTCGACTTTTAGTATAATGTTTGACTCAAATTTAGCAAAAGAAATGTTTGAAAAATTTACAAAAAAACATAATAAAAATATCTTAAAAAAATCTTTTCTCATTGAATAAAGGAAGGTGAGTTTACATCACCAAAAGGTGTGAGTGTAATTTTAAACATTAAAGAATTTTCTGGTTCTAATTCTGAGTCATTATAAAATTCTCTTCTATAGACCAAACCAGCTCTTAAACAATCATTAACATACTCGTAACTTAAATTGTAAAATTCGGAAGAACTCGTAATCAAATTTCTTTTAGTTTCAAATGACAATAAGCCACTTTCATTATTTGCTAAGTTAATTTTTGTGTTAAAGTATTCTTGATTTCCAATATGCTCAGATTCTTTCAAGTAATTAAAATTCACTTTTATTGGATTAAGATCTAACATTGCACCAAATTCATTATAATTTAATTGACTATAATTTTGATCTAGCGAAAAATTATAATTTAAACTCACATTTTCATTTAATTTATATTTTGTACTACCAACTAGATCAGAAATTTTTTCATCTAAGCTTGTCTTAGATGCCATTTTTTTATTTTCTTTCTCATTTATAATTTGAGCAACAGAGAAGTCTAATTCTCTGTTATATTGTTTTACCTTATAGTCAAAACCAATCGTAGTACTTAAACCAGTTTCAAAATTATTTGAATTGTTCAGTCTATCCATACTAAATGCCCCAACAGGATCCAGTTTTGAACCCTCGGTTTCTTTTCTCATGCTTCCAGGAGAATATCTAATCAACATCTTTGGCTTGAGCAAATGAGTAGCATCATTTTTTTTCTTTTTAAAATTGATTTCACTCAAATATCCAATTGCCCCAAATATTTCACTTGTTGTATCTTTTTTGAATAACGCTACGTTTTTAGTTTCATAATTGATATTTTTTATATTTCCTAAAAATTTACTTTTTAAACCTATATCGTGATAGATATCATTTGAGCTTAAGTCAAAATCATTGATAAGAAAATGAGTAGACTTGTTCGTATCATATTTGTGTACCTTTAAGTTAGTTTGAAAATCTACAATTCCTAATTTTTCGTTACTAAACAACTCTTTATTAATTGTGATTTCAGGTAAAATATATTCATATTTATCATTATATTCATCTTTTAAAGTTTCATAAATACTAGCATTGAAACCTAAGAAAATATTTTCGTCATCTTTAGTAAAATCTACTGAATTAACTAAAGTACTTGTGCTGTAATCGACTAAATCTGATTTAATTTTATATAATTTTAAATATTTATCGTCTGATACTTCTTGTAAAGAAACACTTAAAGTATTTTCTGAATTTTTATCGTTGAAACTTTTTACAAATCTAGTGAAAATGTGAGACTTTGATCCTGCTTTTTTCTTTTCAGATGTATTTTTATACCCCTTAGTATAACCAAAATCAGTAAGAAATTTTGAATTCTTAAAAGCCTGATGGTATTCAGCTATTACCAAAGGATGTTCATCAACAAAAACTCTGTTTGTGATAGTAAAATTTTTGTCATCATTTATAGCCCAAAAGTAAGGAATTGAAATTCCTGCGCCTAAATTTTTAGTATCTGAAAATGCGGGAGGCAAAAATCCTGATCTACGATTTACAGAAGGATCCGGGTGAGAGAGTTTTGGTAAATAAAAAATTGGAATATCATAAACTTTAATTAGAGCATTATCGTAATATATAGTTTTTATTTTGTTATCGTGTAAAATTTTGCTTGCCTGTATAGTCCAAGGAGGGCATTTATCATTTTCTCTATAGTCACAAATTGTAAAAATGCTTTTGTTAAATATTTTATCATTATTGTTTAATTTGATTGTATTAGCAAAAATACGCGGTTTGTTCTTTTTATTTACTTTTAAAGTTTCGTCGTTCATGAAAGCTTTAATGTCTGTTCCCAGTATTTCTTTTTTTTTTGTATCAATATAAATTTGTGAAAATTCATATTCGTTATTCGTTTTATCTTTAATTTTTATATATCCGATTGACTTGAAGATATTTTTGTTTATTTGGTATTCAAAACTGTTTAAGAAAATTTTATTTTTATCAGAATCTGTAATAATCGTATCTTTTTCAGATTTAATAAATTTTTTGGAGTCATCAAATACTATATCTTCACCATTAATAATGTAGTCGTCTGAAGTTTTTACCTCAGTAGGTCCAAAACTTTTAAATATTTTTGATTTTTCAAAATATTCAGCATGATTTGTTTTAATTGTATTTCCTTTTATGTCTATAACTTCAATATTATCCTTAAGTTTTATTAAACCTTTTTCCTTATTATACTCAGCATAATTACTTTTAATTTTGTTATTTTTCTCCGTCAAAATGATTACATCTTTTTCAAAAACTGTAGATTGCTTATTTTTATCAATAGAGATATTTTTTGAACTTATTTGTAGACTCTCTGCAAATGCAAGTTTGCTCAATAAAAAAGATATAAGAATGATTATAAGTCTATTTTTCATTAATTTGAAGAACCCCTATAAACGTGAATAAACTTAAAGCAATAACAGGCGCCCAAATAGCTAAAACCAAAGGAATCCTATCGGTCTGCCCCAAAGCTAGAGATAAATCTTTAAAATAAAAAGTTAATACGCAAGTAATTAAACCAAGTGTGATCAGTTTTAAATTATCTGATTTTTTTAAAGTATTCATCGTGAAAATAGAAGCTAATGCAGTCATTAAGAATAAAAAGAAAGGTAGTGAAAGCATTGAATGAAGACTTTGATTTAAAAAGACCTCCCCATAACCATTGCTAATTAAAATTTTATAATTAAATATTAAATCTAGAAACGAAAGTGTATCAAAATTTTTAAACAAACTGTTAATTTTCTCGTGATTATAAATAGACTCAATATTGTATTGTGAGTGCTCTTCAACAGAAATAATTCCGTCTTTTGCTTTGGAAATTCTTACATCATTTAATATCCAAACGTTATTTTTTATATTTGCATTTTTAGAGTAAATTTTTTCAATTAAATTTGTATCTTTATCTAAATGAAAAATTGTTACATTTAATAGATAAAATTCATTAGGTTTATCTGCAGCTATAATTCTTTGTTTATCTTTCAAATTTTCTTTTATCCATAGACCATTCTTGTTAAATGAAACTAAATGATCAATATCTCTTGAATAATTAGATTTTGTTTGTTCATAAAATTTTGAAAGAGATGCAGTAACAGGGTTTGCTATAATAAGAACTATCCATCCAAGAATAAAAGAAGTAAATGCTACAATGAAAAAGATTTTTAAATTTGAATATCCAAAGATTTTTAAAGTCAGTAGTTCTTTGCTATTTCTAACCTTCATCATAAAAAGCATACTAGAAATGAAAATAATAAAGGGTAGCAATTTTATAATCATACTAGGTATATAAATACTTGTTAACATTAAAGGAGTAAAAATACTTACATCTATATTTTTAAAAAACTCTATTTCTTCAAATAAATTAAGTATTACTCCAAAACAATAAGCTACTATTAAAACAATCAAAAAAGTTTTTAAAAAATTTTTTAATATATAATTTAGTAAAATTTTGTTCATACTACTTTTGTTTCTTTTGAGAATTTATAAATCAATAATAGATAAAAAATTATAATTAAAAAAATAGGAAGGGTTATGAATGATACTAAGATTAATTTACTTATACCCGTATATCTAACTGCTATTTCGGTAAATACTAGTAGAGAAAAACTATAAATAAAAATACTCAACTTGTTCAAATAAAATCTTTTTGACTTGATTAATAAAAATGCACAAAATAATGACAATACAGGAATATAAAAGGAAATTATTATCCTTCTATTTAACGCAGGTAATATTTCTTTTTTAAATCCCTCCGTACAATATTTTTCTTGTTTTTTATCAATTAAACAATTCAAAAGTTTTATAGTTGAAGTTTCCTGAATTTTCGGTTTCTTAATAGTAGTTGTGCTCAAATTACTTAAATCAATACTAAGTTGTTCAAAAGTAATAATCTCATTTTCTGAATTTTTTTTAGAGGAAATGATTTGACCACTTAGCAAAAGCATCCGATTATTATCTATCACACCGTTTTTTGCTATAATTGTTGTTGAACTCGTATCTGAAATATTAGATGATAAATTTTTTAAATTATTTCCCTTATCGTGTAAAAATATATTTTGTATTTCATTATCAACCTTTTTTTCTACGATAAACGTAAAACCTTTAAAAGTATCACTAAACTGTTGTGTTTTTACTGTAGGTAAAAAACTATTTAAATTATCATTGCTTAATAATTGTCTTGATTGATTCAAAGCAAATGGAGTCAAAAAAGATGATAGAAATAAATAAAATATTAAAATAAAAAATGAGGTAAGAATAAATAAATTAACAACCTCAATTTTTTTTATTCCAGAAGTCCACAAAATAACAAATTCACTATCTTGAGTATGTCTAATTATGAAAAAAGTAAGTGCAAGCAAAAATGATAATGGCACAAACTTAGGTGCTATTCCAAAAAGATTTAAAAGAGAATACTTGAAATATGTAATAACTGGGTAACCACTTTCAACTATTAAATCTAAAAAACTTACAGCTCTAACCGTTAAAGCTATTAAAGATAGACCAAATAAAATAACAAGAAATGTTTTAAGAATCTCAAAAATAAAGTTCTGATAAATTTTGTTTTGAAGCATTTGAATTATCGTATATAAATAATGCATCCATAAGTTAAATTCAACTAATGGTTTAACTATGACCAATTTTCCATTGAAATTCGATATATTCAGTCATATATACCATTAAACTTAATCAAATTTATTAAATTATGAGCATTAAAATTAGTTATTTAAAAAAAATAGGAAACAAATCTTCAACAAACCAAGTTTTCTTCACTAACGATAAATTCAATATTAGTGGAATTAAAAAGTACCTGTTAGACTCAGATTTTTCATACATTAATGATTTATTAAAAACAAGCGATCTAAAAAAAAAATTTACATATTTTTGAAATAAATTCTAAAAAAAAAATTATTTTAGTTTCCGTTAAAGATAAAGCAAAAACTTCGGATATTGAAAATTTAGGAGCAGAATTATACGGACGAATTAATCATGGAAAAAATAGTGAGTATTTTGTTATCTCGGACAGTATAGTAAGTAATCAAAATAATTTTTTAGGTTTTTTTCTACATGGTCTTAAACTCAAATCATACGAGTTTAACAAATATAAAACAAAAAAAGAAACAAGAGTTATTTCTATTTTTGTAGTAGGAAATAAAAATAAACCCACACTCTCAAATCAATTAAGATTTAAAGCAATAGAAGAGGGGACTTTTTATGCAAGAGATTTAGTTTCAGAACCTGGTAATGTTCTTCATCCTGATGAGTATGCAAAAAGAATAAGTTCTTTAAAAAAAGATGGACTAAAAATAAATATCTACGACGAAAAAAAATTAAAAAAACTTGGTATGCATGCTTTACTTGGAGTTGGTCAAGGAAGTATCAGAGGCTCTTATCTAGTAACAATGGAATGGAATGGAGCAAAGAATAATTCTAAACCTTTAGCATTTGTTGGCAAAGGTGTTTGTTTTGATACTGGTGGATATTCATTAAAACCTGCAAAATTTATGGAAGATATGACTTACGATATGGCAGG
>MDTA01207868.1_pt1 | contig 15738 bp, 16 predicted proteins | sample 811151 | NCBI WGS metagenome assembly MDTA01 (sample SAMN05326648, study PRJNA326480) | marine metagenome | isolation source: seawater | place: Indian Ocean: South | collected 2010 | reverse complement strand
CACCTAAAAGGTATGAAAATCGTTTTAGATTGTGCAAATGGTGCAGGATATAAAGCTGCCCCAAAACTTCTACGGCAATTAGGTGCAAAAATAATCTTAATTGGCGATAAACCAAATGGTTTAAATATAAATAAAAATTGTGGCTCAACTCATCCTTCAAGAATTAAATATGCAGTTAAAAAAAATAAAGCTCATGTAGGTATTTCATTTGATGGAGATGCTGATCGAGTAATTATGTGTGATGAAAAAGGCAAAATAATAGATGGGGATCAAATAATTGCAATGTTAGCTCTAAGATGGAAAATGAAAAAAATTTTAAAAGGGGGAGTGGTAGGAACTTTGATGTCTAATTATGGATTAGAAAAGCTTCTAAAAAGACAAAAAATAAAATTTTTTAGATCTAAGGTAGGAGACAGGTATGTTAAAGAAAAAATGAAAAAATTAAATTTTAATTTAGGTGGTGAACAATCTGGTCATATTATACTAGGTAAATTCGCAACCACAGGAGATGGATTATTGGTAGCCTTAGAAGTATTATTTTCACTTAGAAAAAAAAGGAAAGCTAGCAAACTACTAAATGTTTTTCGACCGATGCCCCAGATTTTGGAAAATATAACCGTTAAAGACAAAGAAGTGATAAGCAAAAGCAAATGTAAAATTGCGATAAAAAAGGCTAGTCAAATAATGGGAAGCAAGGGTAGAATTTTGGTGAGAAAATCTGGAACTGAGCCAAAAATAAGAATTATGGCAGAGTCTGATAATAAAAATTTAATTCTAAAATGCATTAAGCTTATTAAGAAATCGATAAATTAAATTGAAAACTAGATCAAAAATTTTAATTATAGCAGGATCAGACTCTTCAGGAGGAGCTGGTATTCAAGCTGATATAAAAACAGTCACTTCATTGGGAAGTTATGCAATGACAGCAATAACAGCTATAACTGCACAAAATACTACTGGGGTAAAATCAATTACAAAAATAAATCCAAAAAAAATAGAAGAACAAATATTATTTACTTGCAAAGATATTTATCCTGATGCAATTAAAATTGGAATGCTAAGTTCTTCAGAAGTGATAAAATCGGTATTAACAGTTTTAAAAATAATAAAACTTAAAAAAATTATATTAGACCCGGTTATGGTTGCAAAAGGTGGAGCTAAACTCATAAATGAAAAAGCAATCAATTTATTAAAAAATAGATTAATAAAAAAAACTTATTTAATTACACCCAATATACCTGAGGCAGAAGTACTTACTAATATGAAAATCCGAAATCAAAAAGATATGATAATTGCAGGAAATATTTTATTGAAATTAGGCGCAAAGAATATTTTGTTAAAAGGAGGTCACTTAAATTCAAAATACGTGAAAGATATCTTATTTATTGGAAAAAAAATAAAAATATTTAAAAATAAAAAGATAAAAACAAAAAACACTCATGGTACTGGATGTACTTTATCTAGTGCAATTGCAACTTTTTTATCATGTGGAAAACCAATAAAGAAATCTTGTGAGTTAGGAATTAAATATGTTAACCAAGCTATAAAATCAAACCTAAAATATGGAAAAGGACATGGGCCAGTAAATCACTTGAATTCTTTTAAATTAAATAAGAAATTTTTATAATGAAAAATGTTGTAGTCGTAGGTTCACAATGGGGAGATGAAGGTAAAGGCAAAATTGTTGATTGGTTATCTAGTGAAGCTGATGTAGTTGTTCGTTTTCAAGGTGGGCATAATGCAGGACATACATTAGTAATAGATAAAAAAGTATTTAAATTAAGGTTGCTTCCATCTGGAATAGTGAGAGAAGGAAAGATTTCTATTCTTGGCAATGGAGTGGTGATAGATCCGTGGGCTCTTCTTGATGAAATTAGTGAGATTAAAAAAAAAGGAGTAAATGTAACACCAGAAAATTTTATGATTTCTGATACCGCCTCCTTGATTCTTCCGTTTCATAAGGAGATGGATGAAATAAGAGAAGATGCAGCAGGAAAATCAAAAATTGGCACCACAAGGAGAGGTATAGGTCCGTGTTATGAAGATAAGGTAGGCAGAAGATCTATAAGAGTGATGGATCTTAGATCTGAAAGTAATTTAGACAATCGTTTAGAAAATGTTTTAATGCATCATAATGCCATTAGAAAGGGTTTAAAAAAGAAAATTTATAAAAAGGAAGATTTAAAAAAAAAACTACTAAGTATCGCGCCACAAATTTTAAAATTTGCAAAACCTATTTGGTTAGAATTAGACAAGTTTAAGAATACAAGAAAAAAAATATTGTTTGAAGGAGCACAAGGCATACTTTTAGATGTTGATCATGGAACTTATCCATACGTTACCTCATCAAATACAGTTCCTGCGATGGCAGCCACTGGCTCTGGTTCAGGACCAGATAAAATTGGATACACATTAGGAATTACTAAAGCATATACAACACGAGTAGGAAGTGGACCATTTCCAACTGAATTAAAAAATAAGATAGGAGAAAGTTTAGGAAGTAGAGGAAAGGAATTTGGAACTGTAACAGCAAGAAAAAGAAGATGTGGTTGGTTTGATGGGGTTCTAGTTCGTCAAACAATTAAGATTTCAGGTATCAATGGTATTGCTCTTACAAAACTAGATGTTTTAGATGAGTTAGATGAAATTAAAATGTGTGTAGAGTACGAACTAAATGGAAAAAAACTTGATTACCTACCCGCAGCTTCAGAGGATCAATTTAATATAAAACCAATTTATAAAACATTTCCTGGCTGGAAATCTAATACTCAAGGAATTAGAAATATGAAAGATTTACCTGAAAATGCAAAAAAATATATTTATGCTTTAGAGGATTTCATTGGAGCTAAAATCTCTAGTATATCTACTAGTCCAGAAAGAGAAGATACAATTTTAATTGAAGACCCTTTTAAAATTTAGTTAGCAGGTAATAAGTTTTTCGAATTTCTTTGGTTAATCATGATCTTTTGTAATTTTTCAAAAGCCTTAGTTTCTATTTGTCTTATTCGCTCCCTACTTATATTATATTTTTTACTTAATTCCTCAAGTGTCATTGGATTTTCCGATAGTCTCCTAGCATTAATTATTTCTTTTTCTCTGTCGTTTAAACTATTCATTGCACTTTTTAACAAATCTTTTTTTTCTTCAAATTCTTGTTTTTGAGAAACAGCTAACTCTTGATCTAAACTTTCATCTGGAAGCCAATCTTGCCACTCATCTGGCTGACCTTGTTTAATTGGGTCATTAAGGGATTTTTCTTGACCCATCATTCTTCTATTCATATTTACAACTTCGCTTGAGTCCACATCTAATCTTTTTGAAATTTCTTTAACCTGATCCTCTTTTAGGTCCCCTTCTTGACCAGGTGCGATTTGATTTTTTATTTTTTTTAAATTAAAAAAAAGTTTTTTCTGCGCAGAGGTTGTGCCCATTTTTACTAAACTCCATGATCTTAAAACATACTCTTGTATCGCTGCTTTTATCCACCACATTGCATATGTTGCTAGTCTAAAACCTTTGTCCGGGTCAAATTTTTTAACTGCTTGCATTAAACCTAGATTACCTTCAGATATCAATTCATTTACAGGTAAACCATATCCTCGATATCCCATAGCTATTTTAGCGACTAATCTTAAATGACTTGTGACTAGCTTATGTGCTGATTGTAAATTTCCATTTTCCCTCCAATTTTTTGCTAGCATATATTCTTCTTCTGCATCAAGCATTGGAAATTTTTTAATTTGAGATAAATAAACAGACAAACCCCCAACAGACGGTGTCGGCAGATTGCTTATTTGATTATTTTTTTCCATAAAAAATAAATATATATTTTATTTTTTTTTTCAACTAGTAAGATTTTTAAGTAAATTCAACATTTTTTTAAAGTCGCTAGGTAAATCTGATCTGAATTTAGTCCACTTATTTTTTGTTGGGTGCATGAATTCTAAAGTTTGAGCATGCAAAACCTGACCCGTTAATTCATTCAATAGAGTAGAAAATTTTTTGTTAATTTTTTTAAATTTAGGCATTTTCTTTCCATATTGTTTATCCCCTAAAATTGAGACTCCTTTGTGTTTTAAGTGAACTCTTATTTGATGAGTTCTTCCGGTTTCAAGCTCACATTCCACAAGACTAATTTTTGGAATATCTTTACCAAAAAATGTCATGACTGTTTTATAGTTAGTAATAGCTTTTTTACCAGATATCTCACTTACAGTCATTAGTTGTCTATGTCTCTTATTTCTTGAAATTAAAGTTTCTATTCTTCCTTTTAATGGTCTTACTACGCCCCACACTAAACACATATACTTTCTTTTAATCGTATGATCACTGAACTGTTTTCCCAGATTAGAATGTGATAAATTATTTTTGGCTATTACTAAGAGACCACTCGTATCTTTATCAATTCTATGCACTATTCCTGGTCTCTGACTACCACTGATATTTGATAAGTTATTTTTATATTTGAAAGCTAAAGCATTTGCTAAGGTATTCTCTAAATTTCCAGCTCCTGGATGAACGACTAAACCTTTTTGTTTATTTATAACTAAAATATCTTTATCTTCAAAAATAATATTAAGATTAATTTTTTTCGGAACAAGTTTTTGCTCCTCTTTATAAATCAGTTTAATTGTTACATTATCATTAATTTTTAATCTTGCTGATGGTGACGTAATTAATTTTTTATTTATTTTGCAATTACGCCCCTTTATTAATTTTTTTATATATGTACGAGTAAATCTTGTAATTTTTTTTGATAAAAAAACATCAGCTCTATCCCCATCATTATTTTTATTTACTAATAAACTTATTGTATTTTTCATAAATTAATTTAAACTTAAATTTTGCGCCGGTAGCTTCAACTGGATAGAGCGCCGGATTTCGGCTCCGGAGGTTATGGGTTCGACTCCTATCCGGCGCACCAATTTAGACAATCCATTCTATAAATTTATCTTTATTTTCAAGGATATAAGTAGGGAAAGTTTTATCTAAATCCACCTTTTTTAATGTTTTTCCTCTGCCAAATATATCCTCATTTTTTTTAATTTTTTCCTCTATTTCTTTTAAGTTTATCTCCTCTTTATTATATTCACCATGCGAGAAAGAGTTAATCTTTTTAAGAATCTGATCCGGCGACTGAAGGAAAGAAAAATGCCACCCACCTTTAATAATTTGCAAATCTTTTTTATCGAGTCTCCAAAAAGGATAATTTTTAAATTTTAAGTTTCTTAAAGATTGCATTGATTTAATATATTTCTTCTTAGTGATCCTGGTACCAATCCAATTACTTTCGTCAATATTTTGAAGGTTTAACTTGTACATAAACATTTTTTGAGAAAATGCTATGAATTTTTTACCTTCTTTAATTTCACTTAGTTTATTCAAGTCCGGAATTTCATCAGAGTCAGATAGAATTATTATATCATTTTGATCTGCATTTTTTATTCCATTAATTAGTTCATTTCTTTGATGTTGTTCTATTGGAGACTCCCCACCTACATGTTTATCAAATTTTATTTCTTTATCGTAATTTGCAACCACAAATATTATTTTATCTTTAAATTTAGAAAAATTGTTAATATTAAAATTAATTTTTTTATCTTTTCCTTGATGTGTTTTATTTGACTCAGAGATAACAAAATAGTCTACAAATTTATCGAGAATATTCAAACGAAGATCAATTAAATGATCTTCATTGTAATATTGAAAACAGTCATATATTGCCATTAGTTAAAATATAAATCCTCATATTTGTTGATATCTGTTGAATCTATTTTTAATTTTTTCAAAATAAGTTTAAGCGTATTAATCTGACCAAAAATTAGTAAAAGTGCTTTAAATTTCTCTAAATTATCTATTATTTTTTTTTTCCCAGTATCATTATAAAAATTATTTATAAATAACATATCCATTTCAGCAGGAACTCTAGTTTTATGTTTTCCTATTTGTTTAAAGTCTATAAGTACGTAGTTTAAATCATTTAAGCGATCTACTAATTTTGTCCATGCAGGAGTGTCTTTATACATTGAAAATATGTGGGCCTCAATTTTTATTAATAAAGGACGATATTCACCGATACCTTTTAATATTTCTAATTCTGCTCCTTGAGTATCAATTTTTAAATAATCTAAATTATTAATATTAAGACTTTTCAAAGAATTTTCTAAAGTATCACATTCAACCTCAACAGTTTCTGTAACCTTAAATTTTTCAATTTCTTTATCATTCATATCATGTAAATCTAGCTTTTCAGTATCTAGTTTGTACATTGAGGAGCTACCAAGTCTGTTACCCAATATATAAATTACTTTTTTTCCCTTTGAGCTCCATAAAGCTTTATCAATTATATTATTTTTTCTTTCTAACTTGTCTGCCTCAGACTTTATTGGTTCAACTAATATACAATTAAAAAATTTATTATATTTTACTGGAAAAAAGTTATCTGAATTAAAACCTCCTTGCGCACCAACATCTAAAGAAATTAATTTTTTATCTTTAAGAATAGCGTTAATTAAATTTGAAAAGTTATGAGAATCGTTACTAAAATAGCTTTTTTCATTAAGAAAATTAATTACCCTTCTATTTAATTTAAGTTTGATTAAAATTTTAAAAAAAAACGGTAGCAATAACTTTATTATACTCCTAAATATTTTTGATATTCTTTTTTTTAACATTCAATTGTTAAATTATTTTTTAGTAAAAGTAGCTATTCCTATTTTTTTACCTTCAATTATTGATGATGAACAATGTAAATGAGTTCTGTCAAAAATTAGCATTGACCCAATTTCCCATTCATAAATCAATTCAACCTCTAATCCCTTTAAATTATTTATATTTTCATGTTGTAGATATTTTTTGTGTATTTTTTCGTCAAAAGGTTTATCCCCGTATAATTTAAGATGGGCATTTGACCTTTTGTTTTGACCATATCCTAAATTTTTTTTGCCTAATTCCTCAGGATCCTGAGTAAAATTAGTTGATCCATCGTAATATCTATTTTTAAAAATTATAGTACTTCCTACGGAAGATAAAGGTATTAGGGTCTGTTTATAAATTTGATTACTTAAATCAAATCCTGCATCTACATGTAATCCTATGGGATTATAACTTTCTTGTATAAGGCCTAAAATGTCTTCTCCTTTTTCATCTTTAAGATTATCCATTTTAAAGCTACCAATCTCTTTTTCCAATCTCTCATAAAATATTTTTTCTAATTTTTCATTATATCCCTTAAGCCATCTTTTTTTAATAACATTTTGTTTTTTGTTATGAACCGTTACTGGTAATTCATTATAAAGATTTAAAAATTCTTTAATTTCATATTCATTGAAGATATTTTTAATTATTTTAGGTGATGACTCGAGTTTTTTTATGTTTTCAATTTTTATATTCATAACTTATTCACCCATATTTATTAAAGTTCCCCTTTTTTTTGCACCAAAGTATGAAATATAAAAAACTATAACACCTAATACAAAATATATTCCAGATATAGAAATTGATTTTAAAATATTTGCATAATTTACCACGTTGTTCATCAAAATGCTTCTCATTTCCTCAAAAATATGAACCAAAGGCAATCCTTTAGCAATAATTTGAAGTGTTTCTGGTAATATTTCAATTGGGTAATAAATGCATCCCAAGGGAGCTAAGAAAAACAAACTAGCCCAAGCAATGTTTTCGAAAGATGGACCATATCTCAGAAGTCCAGATGTTACTAATAGTCCTAAGGTTATACCAAATAAGTATAAGGCAAGTAATAAAAAAATTAAAGGCATGCCAAGACTAAGCACTGAAACCCCAAACAAAGGAATTGCAATTAAAACAGCTGGAACCAAACCAATTAAAGTTCTTAAAATAGCTGTCAAAGTTAGTGCAGCAATTATCTCTCGAATTCTAATTGGCGCAATGAATAAATTTGTAAAGTTTCGGCTCCAAATTTCCTCCAAAAACATCATATTAAAGCTAATACTGGCTCTAAATAAAAAGTCATATAAAATCGCTGCAGTTAGTATTACACCAACAGTGTTGCTATAATACTCAGAATTTAGCGTAAAAAATTTAGATATAAATCCCCATAAAAAAATTTGAACAGTAGGCCAATATATTAAATCTAAAACTCGAGGAAAAGAATTCATGATTAAATAAAGATGCCTCAAACCTAAAGCATAAATTTTTCTAAAATTCATCTTTGCTCCTAACTAATTTTAGAAAAGTTTCTTCTAAATTATTTCTACCATGTTTTTTAATTAAATCTTTACAAGTTCCTTTATCTATTATTTTACCACTACGCATCATTATTACACTGTCACAGAGTCTTTCAACTTCACTCATATTGTGAGATGCGAGTAATATCGTTACTTTATTTTTAGATTTATATTCTTGAATATAACTTCTAACAAAATCTCCAATATCAGGATCTAAACTTGCAGTTGGCTCATCTAAAAGCAATATCTCTGGCTGGTTGATTAGTGATTTAGCCAATGAAACTCTATTTTTCTGTCCAGAAGAAAGTTCTCCAGTTTTTCTATAAAAGAAATTTTTTATATCCAAATCACTTGAAATATCATTTATTCTTTGATTGAGATTATTCAAACCATATAATCTGCCATAAATTTCTAAATTTTGTATTACAGTCAACTTCTTTGGTAATTCAACATATGGAGAAGCAAAATTAAATCTATTTAATATTTGATCTCTAGGAAATGAATTTATATTTTTATTATCTAAAAAAATTTCACCACTTGATGGAGTAACAAGGCCTAAAATCATACCTATCGTTGTTGTTTTTCCACATCCATTTGGCCCTAAAAGACCTACTGTTTTATTTTTTTCGATCTGAAAATCAATTTTATTAACAGCTAAATATTTGTTGTAAGCTTTAGTTAGTTTTTTTATTTCGATAAACATTATTTTGATGCCCTGATTAATCGATCATTGATAGCAATTCCTGGGCCTGTATTAGGAATCTTTGAAACAAAAATTTTCTTAAACCCTTTCTGTTTTATTTTTCTCATAATTTTATATAAATTAGCAGCAGCTTCTTTCAAGTCTGCATTTTTGCTTAAATTAAAGTAATTTTTTTTTACTTTATACCCTTTACCAAAGACTATATAAGCATAATTTAAATTTTTTGGTTTTAAACCAATTATCACTGGAATACCTGGAGAGTAATGTTTTTTTAACATACCTGGAGACCTAATACCAGATTTTCTTTTTGATAATTTAATTTTTAAAAATTTTTTTATTTGCGCTGAACTAATCACACCAGGTCGTAATATTTTTGGTTTACTTGTTAAATCAATCACTGTTGACTCTATTCCAATTTTCGATTTACCTCCATCTATGATAATAGAAAGTTTTTTTTTAAAATCCTCAAATACATCTCTTGCATAAACTGGACTCAAATTTGATGAAAGATTTGCGCTAGGCATAGCTAATGGAAATTGTAAATATCTTAAAATTGATCTAGCTATTTTGTGTTTTGGAAATCTTACTGCAAGCGTCCCTAGATTTGCAGACGCTATTGAAACAACTTTAGTATCTATTCTTCTTTTTAGAATAAAAGTGATCGGTCCTGGACAAAACTTTTTATAAAGTTTAAAGAAATATTCATTTAAAATTACGTCTTTCTTAAGGTCTTTGAGCCTATAGTAATGAATAATTAAAGGATTCTTTTTTGGTCTTTTTTTTAATTTAAAGATTTTACCAACTGCCTTTTTTGAATATGCACTGGCAGCTAAACCATAAACCGTTTCAGTTGGCAAAGACACGATATTTCCAGCTTTAAGTGAATTAACAGTTTTTTTAAGGATCTTTTTGTTAAAAGAATAAATATTTGAATAGATGTTTTTCATAATGTAATTATTATTTAGTTTATGAAAATCGAAAATATTCCAGCTGATATAAAAAGTAAATCACTAAAAGAGGCTAAAGATGAAATAAATGAAATTCTTACTAAACTGGAGAGTAAAAATGTTGATCTAAGTAGTGCTGAAAACTCTTTCAAAAGACTTTTAAATCTTAATAAGCATATAGAGAGTCTTTTAAAAAAAAAGTCTAGATCAATAACTAATGAAAAAGTTAAAAAAATTAATGATTAAAGAAAAGCTCAATAGGAATGCAAAAATAATTGATAAATTTTTGATCAATTTTCTTAAAAAACAAAAAAATTCCCTTTTGGTTGCACCTATGAAATATGGAGTTATTTCTGGAGGAAAAAAAATTAGATCCACAATTATATTTGATACCGGAAAATTGCTTAATGTAGATAAAAAAAAACTTATAAATATTTGTGCCGCTGTCGAATGTATCCACTCATATTCTCTAATACATGATGATCTACCTTGTATGGATAATGATTCTTATAGAAGAGGTAAACTTTCTACTCATAAAAAATACGGTGAAGCCACTGCAGTACTTGCAGGAAATTCTTTACTTACCTTAGCGTTTGAAATTATTTCAAATCAAAAAAATCTTATTTCTATTAAACATAGAGATGAAATTATAAATCTTTTGGCTAATTGTTCAGGTCATACTGGCATAGCTGGCGGTCAAGAATTAGACCTTAAATTTGAGAATAAAAGAAAAAGTTTGACTCAAATTATTGATATGCAAAAAAAAAAAACCGGTAAACTATTCAATTTTTGTTTACAGTCAGTGGCTTTAATCTCAAACAAAAATAAAAAAGATAAATTATATTTTGGAAAACTAGGTGAGGAAATAGGTTTGTTATTTCAATTATCAGATGATTTTTTAGATCTAAAAGGTTCCAAGAAATTAGTTGGTAAACCAATAAAAAAAGATAGAAAAAAAGGCAAATCAACTTTAATTTACCTTTTGGGCTACAAAAATGCATACAAGTACGCAGATAATTTGAAAAAAAAAATATTGCTTAAGTTAAAAAAACATGGAAAAAATGCAAAAGACTTAATAGATACTATTGAATTTATACAAGGAAGAGACTTTTAATGGGTAGACTTATAAAACAAATTAATTTTCCGTCTGATTTACGAAAATTTCCAAAAGAAGATTTAAATCAAATTTCCAATGAATTGAGAGATGAATTAATAGATGTGGTATCCGAAACTGGAGGTCATTTAGGTGCTGGTTTAGGAGTAGTAGAGTTAACAGTTGCGCTACATTATGTTTTCGATACTCCAAAAGATAAATTAGTCTGGGACGTTAGTCATCAATGTTACCCTCATAAAATAATTACTGGCAGGAGAGATCGAATAAAAACTTTGAGAAAAGGTGGTGGTTTATCAGGATTTACAAAAAGAACCGAAAGTGAATACGATCCTTTTGGAGCAGCACATAGCTCAACCTCTATTTCATCAACATTAGGTATGGCTGTAGCCAAAAAATTATCTAATAATTCTAACAATGTAATTGCAGTGATTGGAGATGGAGCAATGAGTGCTGGTATGGCTTATGAGGCAATGAACAATGCCGGTGCACTAAAATCAAATCTGATTGTTGTTTTAAATGATAATGATATGTCCATTGCAAGACCTGTAGGAGCGATGAGCAAATACTTAGCTAATCTTCTTTCTGGAAAACTCTATTTTAGTTTAAGAGAGACTCTAAAAATGATCATTTCCTCATTTTCGAAAAGATTTAGTCAAAAAGCAGGAAAAGCAGAGGATTTATTAAGGAATATTGTTACAGGTGGAACTTTATTTAGTGAACTTGGTTTTTATTATGTTGGGCCCATAGACGGGCATGATGTAGAGAATTTAGTTCGTATTTTTGAAAATGTGAAGAATTCTAATCATCAAGGACCAGTTTTAATACATGTTAGAACTCAGAAAGGCAAAGGTTATAAGCCAGCCGAAGACTCAGGAGATAAGTATCATGGTGTTTCAAAATTTAATATATCTACGGGAGAACAGTCAAAATCAAAATCAAATTCCCCCTCATATACAAAGGTTTTTGCAGAAACCTTAATTAAACACGCAGAACAAGATACAAAAATTATTGGTATTACTGGCGCAATGCCATCTGGAACAGGATTAAATTTATTTGAAAAAAAATTTCCCGAAAGAACTTTTGATGTCGGCATAGCTGAACAGCATGCAGTTACTTTTGCAGCTGGATTAGCTACAGAAGGTTATAAGCCATACGCAGCTATTTATTCAACTTTTTTACAAAGGGCTTATGATCAGATAGTACATGATGTGGCTCTACAATCCCTGCCTGTTAGGTTTGCTATAGATCGGGCAGGATTAGTAGGAGCAGATGGACCAACACACGCTGGGTCTTTTGATATTACATATTTGTCTACTTTACCTAACTTTGTTGTGATGGCTGCAAGTGATGAGTCCGAACTTGTAAAAATGATTAACACTTCAGTAGAAATTAATGATAGACCGTCAGCATTTAGATACCCAAGAGGCAATGGCTTGGGTGTTCAATTACCTTCAATCAAAGAGATTTTAGAAATTGGAAAGGCAAGAATAATTAAAGAGGGGAAGAAAGTAGCTTTGTTAAATTTTGGTACAAGATTAGAAGAATGTAAAAAAGCTTCAGAAAAATTGTCAGCAAAAGGTATTAAGTGCACAATTATTGACGCGAGATTTGCAAAACCCTTAGATGAAAAATTAATAATGGAAGTTGCTACTAATCATGAAGTTTTGATTACAATCGAAGAAGGCTCAATTGGAGGATTTGGTTCACATGTAATGCAATTATTATCCGATAGAGGAGTATTTGACACTGGTTTAAAATTTAGGTCAATGATTTTACCAGATATTTTTATTGATCAAGATACTCCTGAAAAAATGTATGAAATAGCAGGCTTAGACAACTTGTCTATAGCAAGTAAAGTTGAAGAAACTTTAAATTCAAAAATTATTTTAGCTAAAAATAAAAACAAAATATCTAGTTAGCTACATTGAGCTCTGTGTAATAGAAAATGATCTAATAATACACAATTAATCATTGCTTCACCTATAGGAACCGCTCTTATACCAACACAAGGGTCATGCCTACCTTTAACAGAAATTTTTGTATTTTTACCTTTTTTGTCTATTGTGTTTCGACTTGTTAGGATAGACGATGTCGGTTTTACTGCAAATGAAGCTAAAATATTTTGTCCAGAAGAAATTCCGCCTAAAATTCCGCCCGCTTGATTAGATTTAAATTTAATTTTACCTGTACCTTTACTCATTTCGTCAGAGTTCTCTTCACCACTTAAAAAAGCTGCATTCATACCTGCTCCAATATTTACTCCTTTCACAGCATTAATACTCATAAGTGCTGCTGCTATATCGGTATCTAATTTAGAATAGATAGGAGCTCCGAGTCCAACTGGAACTCCAGTTGCTCTTAGTTCTATTATTGCTCCACACGATGAACCAGCCTTCCTAACTGCAAGAAGATATTTCTCCCAAAGTTTCACAGAATTTTTATCGGGACAAAAGAAAGGATTCTTCCTTATCTCGCTATCTTTCCAATTTGATTTGTCACAGGACATTAATCCTAACTGGGTTACTGCACCAACTACATTAAATTTTGATCCAATAATTCTCTTCAAAACAGTCTTTGCAACAGCTCCAGCAGCAACTCTACACGCAGTTTCTCTTGCAGATTGTCTCCCACCTCCTCTGTAATCTCTAATTCCATATTTTTTGAAATAAGTATAATCAGCATGGCCAGGTCTAAATTTGTTTTTTATAGTTTCGTAATCTCTAGATCTTTTATCTTCGTTATAAATAATAATTGATATCGGCGTTCCTGTTGTTTTACCCTCAAATAATCCTGATAAAATAATAGCTTTGTCAGACTCTTTTCTTTGGGTGGTAAATTTGGATTGTCCAGGCCTTCTCCTGTCCATATCTCTTTGGATATCTTTCTCGGATAAAGGTATATTTGGGGGACAACCGTCAATTACGCATCCAATTGCAGGCCCATGAGATTCGCCCCACGTCGTGAACCTAAAAATTTTTCCAAAAGTATTAAAAGACATAGATATTTAATGTATAAATTATTTTAGAGAAATTATGAATCAAAAAAATGGCAAAAACTCACTTGGCATCGACATTTGCTTTGAAGATTTAGATAATCCTATAGAATTGTTCAAAAAATGGTTTTTAAAGGCAGAGAAAAGCGAAATTAATGACCCAAATGCAGTGGCTGTAGCAACTTCAAATAAAAATAATCAGCCTAATGTAAGGATGGTTCTCCTCAAAGGTTTGAGTGATAAAGGTTTTGTTTTTTACACCAATTTTACAAGTAAAAAAGGAAACGAGCTTAAAGAGAATCAAAAAGCTTCAATGTGTTTTCATTGGAAAAGTTTAAGGCGTCAAGTAAGGGTAATAGGCGAAGTTGAGGAGGTGACAGCTAAAGAGGCTGATGATTATTTTAAAAGCAGACCGTACAAAAATCGGATTGGAGCTTGGGCGTCTACACAATCAAAAATTTTAGATCAAAGAGAAACATTTTTGAAAAAAATTGAAGAATTTGAAAAAAAATTTCCTGATCAAAAGAATGTTCCTAGACCACCTCATTGGTCAGGTTGGAGACTATTGCCTGAAGAGATAGAATTTTGGTTAGATGGTGATGGAAGAATTCATGAAAGATTAAATTATAGAAAAAAAAATGGTAAATGGGAAAAAGAACTTCTTTATCCTTAAAAAGATCTATTAAGGCTAAAGCTTGTTAAATTTTGTAGAATCTTTTTATCCTCTGAGTCAGAAAATATTGCAAGAGCATCGGAAGAAACATTTACAAAATACTCGGCTTTTTTGAATGTCGCTTCAACAGCTTTATATTTGTAAATTAATGCAAGTGTTTCACTAAAATCATCCTCTGTTCTTTTCTCTTTTTTCATAATTTCATAAAGGAAACTTTTTTCTTCATTATTTCCTTTTTGAAATATTGTTATTAACGGAAGAGTTACTTTGCCTTCAAAAAAGTCTTTGCCGATTTCTTTACCGAATAATTTTTCTTTAGCATAATAATCAAGAGCATCATCAGCAATTTGAAAGGCTAATCCCAAATTTCTTCCATATGACTCTAATGCTTTTTTTTCTTTTTCATTTCTATTAGATAAACAAGCTCCCGTTTTTGTTGCTGCAGAGAAAAGTGAGGCAGTTTTTAAACTAATTATATCTATGTAAGTTTCTTCTAATAGATCAGCCTCTCCTTTATGCTGGAGCTGTAATACTTCGCCCTGAGCAATCTTAGCAGAAGTAGACGACAATAGTTTTAAAACTTCTAAATCTCCGTCCTCTACCATCATTTCAAAGCATCTGCTTAATAAATAATCACCGACTAAAATTGATGATTGATTTCCCCAAATGGAATTTGTTGTTTTTACACCTCTTCTTAGTTCACTTTCATCTATCACATCATCGTGTAACAAGGTTGCCGAATGAATCAACTCAACACAAGCGGCTAAATTAATATCTCTATCGTCTCCTTTGTAGCCTGTAAGCTTAGCAGACTCTAACGTAAGCAAAGCTCTTAATCTTTTTCCTCCTGAGTTCAAATGATGATCACTCATCTTCTCGATAAGAGTGACATCACTTTTTAACTTCTGTTTAATAAGGCTTTCAACTTTTTCAAGTTTTTCACTTAAAAGGTTTTTTAGTTCCAAGTACGCTGAATTTGCTGATTTTTTTAGTGGTATAACTGATCCCATAAACAATCATTATATTTGTTTTATGCAATAATAAATTTTTAAATGGTAACTTGGTGACGCACCCACAATTCAACTATAAGTAGCGCAATTAT
>MDTA01136037.1_pt1 | contig 15740 bp, 17 predicted proteins | sample 811151 | NCBI WGS metagenome assembly MDTA01 (sample SAMN05326648, study PRJNA326480) | marine metagenome | isolation source: seawater | place: Indian Ocean: South | collected 2010 | reverse complement strand
TATTCATGCAATAATGGTAAAACAGATTCTGGTTGTCCTGATGCTTCAGGATAAGCATTACCTATAATAGTACACTGATACTCTGTGTTAACGTCTTTTGCAGAAGCAAAAGTTGTCAATGGAAGCATAGTCGCTGTTTCAGTACCTTGAGCACCTCTAACTGTAACATATGCCATGTCACCATCTGCAAATAAAACAATATCACCTACTCGTAATGGGTGGTGGTTACTGAAGTCATTTGTGTCAGTGTTAGAAATTGCTTGTAAGTCGATAGCGTCTGTACCGCCTGCTGATGCTCCTTCGTTACCGCCTGATGCAACAACTTTTACTGTTAAGTCATTATGAACAAATGCTTCTTCATAATGCTCAAAGTTTGTTTGAGAAACAGGAGCTTTCGATCCCATTAACTCTAGAAGACCAGTAATACCTTGATCTCCATATCTTTTTATTAAATTCTCGGACACGTCTCTTTTGTGCAATTCTCCTGATGCTGTTGTAAGAGAACTAACGTAGTTCTCCTGTGTAGCTTGCATTACCGAAGAAGGCTTAAGAGTCATAGTCCCAGGAATATTTACTGTAGCCATTTTATTATTTTTTTAAATTATTTATTTATTAATTATCCAATTGTTAAACCCTCGTTCTCTCCAAAAATAATATCCTCTATTGTTTGCTGAATTGACTTTTCACTTCCTGTAGCTTGCTTAGCTTCGTTATTAAACGAAGGATTTTTTATATCTCTAACTACCTGCTCGGTACCTTTGGATCTGTATTGATTGGCTACACTTCTTACAATGTCTTGAAAGTTGTTTAATATAATCATGTCCATATTAAGCTTATCAAAGTCCCAGCCTCCTTCATCATCAACATATCTATCAAAGTAACCATTTAAGTTGGAGTTAGACTCCATTAAATCTTTTCTATGATTATCATTTAATTCAAAAGTAAACTGCTCTCCGTTGTCGTTAATGTCAAATGTTATAGACTCAACATCATCAACCTCTTTGGACATGTTCTCAACCCATTCTGACCTTATAGATTCTTCTTGTTCAGCACTCATCCCTTTTTCTTCAATAGGCATTTTGTACTTGTTTTGCATATCTATAAGCTCTTTCCTAGCTTTAGAAACGTCTTTCTTCATTTCAATCTTTCCTAGAGTTTGATCCGCTTCGCTATTCTTATCTTTGTTCAATTTGTACTTGGACTCCATTAAAACATTAACTTCATCCATTGTTAATTCGGGATTGTTTTGTTTCATACTCAACCTCATAACATCCTCATTGGACATTTTAGAATAATCAATAGCTTGCGTTCTGATGTAATCAGCAATAGTTCTACCTGTTTCGCTTACAAAAGTATTCATCTTCTCTATCTGCTCGTTAGCAAAAGATGGTTTTTGTCCACGTAAAGTAGACTTTAGGGAATCCATAGAGTCAAAGCTTGTTTCAAACTGATCGTTTACAAACTTTAAAAACTCCTTTCGAGTCCTGTCAAGATTATCTCTGATTTCATCCTCCGAAAAAGATTGATCATTAGATTCATTATTTAAAGAACGATTGTTAGTATCTTGTGTTTCTACTACAGTCTCTGCTGGAGCTTCCTCCTTTACAGGTTCTGTTGTAGAATTTTCACTAGATTCATTTTCTACTGGGGTTTCCGCTTGTGACTGTTCTGCTGGTTCTGAACTTGGAGTAGTTAAATCTACAACCATAGCTTCTTGAGCTGAATTGTCGTTAGGAACCACTTCTCCGCCAAACTGTTCAGCGAAGATTTCACCCATTTTATCTTTCATATTATATTAAATTAAATTATTACTATTTGCAAAAATAATCATTTATATATATAAATCAAATATTTTTACCTTTTTTTAAACTCCCAGCATCATATCTGGATCCTGTATAGGTCCTTCATTTCCTTTTCTTTGCTCTATCATCTTAGATTGGAAGTGTGCACTTTTAGCTACTGTCTTCTCTCTAGACTTACCTTGAGCTCTACCAGCTTCTATTTTTCCAGAGTTAGACATTTGTATCTCTCTCATTCTTCTTTGATGCGATGCATCTTCAAATTGATTCTTCATCTGAAACTCCATTTGCATTTTCTGCATTTCAAATTGTGCATCCATCTCCTTCATTTTAGCGTCTATCTGAGCTTGCATTTGCATTTCTCTTTCTTTTAACTGAGCTGTCATAGCTGCTGATTGTTGTTGCTGTTGTGAGTTAGCTTGTATTTGTTGTTGAGCTATCATCATCTGTTCAGCTTGATATTTCTTCCTTCTTAGAACGAGCATTCTATTTGCTAGCTTAACATTGCTAACATCTCTTATAGCTATAGCGTCTTCTAGTCTTAATTCTTTTTGAGCTAGTGAAACTTGTATAGCTTGCTCTAGTACAGCTTTATCTTCTACATCTGGCTCTACATCTATGGATATACCAAACTCATGTATAGATATGTTCTTGTTAACTGTAATATTTTTCATTACAGACTCTCCAATAGCTTTTATATAGCCTTTTACTGGTTTATGATATTCTACTATATCTTGTAATTTTAAACATATGGAAGTTCCAGTATCCTTAACTATCTTTAGATACCCATCGTTTATAGCTCTAGTAGCATTATTAGAAGCCATTAACTGCATTTTTTGAATACCCACAAGTGCTTCACTAGATGGTTTAGCACCATCTCTAGCTTCATTAACACCTGTCACATCACGTATCATATTTAGATTATGCTGGTATATCTGTATTAATTGAACCATATCTCTACCTATACCATTCTCAAGCTCTTGAATAGGTACAGCATTTGTTGCGTTACCCTCATCATCCATTCTTCTATAATATATATTACCAGTTTGATCGTATATTTCTTGAAGCTCTAGTGGTGTAAATGTTCCCCCATCACCCTTAGATACATTTTCTAAAGAACCTATTTCAAAAGCAGCTCCCTTTGGTCTAGCTTTAGCCATTACCTGCTGCATTTTTAAATGAGCTAATTGTATCTGATCAGCAAAAGGAATCATTCTCTGAACTAAAGATACGTTACGCATCTTGTGTAAATTTGGAGAATATACTGTATAAGATAGTTTTGTTTCTGATAAATCATGTTTAGGTCTAGACATATTTCTAGCAAGTCCGTAGTCAAAGATGTAATCAGATCCCACTATGTATTTACCGTTGTAAACAACCTTCACCGTGTTGCTAATCTGCTCTCTTTTATGTTTTGATTTTTTAGGAGCTTTATAATTACCTTTACGTTTTCTAACTGAAAATCCTCCAAAAGCATTTTCCTTTTTCTCGTAATTAAGCTGGTGAGTAGATATAAATTCAGCGTCCATTATTTCAACAGAAAACTTATCATAATCATTTGAGTATGATGTATGTCTATGATAGCCTCTTCCGAATAAAGTATCTTCATCTTGCTTCTTTCCGTACTTTTCAGCCATCTCTTTATACTGCTCTTCAGTAAACTGATCTCCAGCCATTCTTTTTAATTCAGCTATACTTACAGTATATATCTCCCCAGCGTGCTGTATGTTTCTGTAATCTGGAGACTCTGAATATGATGTTACTAAATTACTAGGATTAACATATTTTATTCTTACTCCATATGCAGAGTCTATGTATGTTTTTACAGCAGCTGTTCCAATAACAACCAAATCTCTAACCAATCTCTTCTTTAATTCATCAAAGTCATTTTGTTGTAAAACAAACTCTATACCGTTTTCTAAAGATACTTCTTGAGCTTGTTTATAATTCATTTGCATGAATAGTTCTAATTCCTCCATGTCTTGAGGGACAAATCCTTTCCTGTTGTAGTCTACTCCAGTTTTTTTAGTCATAAAGCTTCTAAGCTCTGCTGTCATCATATCTGCAAAAAGCTCTCTAGCATCTTCTTTTCTTTTATCTATAGACATTGTGTCAATAGCATTAGCTCTGATCATAAACTCTTGATTAACCATACCTCCACAAACTACATCTACAAATTTAGGTACTATAGATACTGGGGTCCAGTCTATATTCATATATGAAGAATCGCCCTCAACATCTAGCAAATCTTTATATTTAGCAACACTTTGAGTTCCCTCAGCATAAGATCTTAATTTTTCAAAGCTTCTTTTCCTGTCTTGATAGCTTAGGTCTGTGCTGTTTTTCCAGTCGTGATACATCCTTTTAAAATATTGCAAACCATATTCGTTTGTTAACTTCTCTTCATTAGTTGCAAATATTGTAGGATATCCTCCTATTGTTTCAAATTGAGTTTTCATTTATATTTTCTTAGACATTAATCCTATATTTCTATATCTTTTTACAAAGTTAAGATTTATTTTTTTCACTTCCTTTTTTCTTACGTGTTTTTGTGACGCTAAAAGAGCTAAACTAGAAGCAACCGTAGCATCGTATTTAGTTCTGTTATCTGGCTCAAATCTACTCCAATCATCTAACAATCTGTTAAAATAACATTTACCCATTTCTCCTGTTTCATCGTTTAATCCTATATAGTCATAAACATAACTAGCCACAGCTTCTGTTTGAGCATTTAAGACAGCAACACCAGTAGAAGGTATACCTTTTGTTTTTTGTTTCCTACTGCTATCTGTGTGAGTAGACTCTGGTCTATCCATTAAATATTCATAGTAACCTCTTCTCTCAAAGTATTTTATTATACCCACCTTGTTATTTTCTACAAGAATAGGGCACCCATAATACACGCAAGTTTTAATAACATCCTCGTAAAACATTTCTGCTTTAGGAGGTCTAGCTATATACTCACATACAAACTGATTTGAAAAATCATCCATCATGCTAAATTTCTTATAAACATAACAAGCAGCATCGGATCTTCTTCCATCAGTAGTTGTGTCGTGATCATAAGGGTCACACCCAGCCACCATCTCTAATTTATTACCAGGGTGTTTTCTCTTATGTACCACTCTTGTGTTGTTTCTTCTATCTTCGGGTGGCAACCAAGATATTCTCCATTTTCCTTGAGAACCAGGTCTCCACTGAACAACTGTATCTTTTAATCCTCCAGCCCAAACAAAGTCCCCTCTAACAATCAAACCTTCAGCTTCCTCATTGTAATCCATTTGTTGATATATTCTTTCAACATCAAAAGGACTATATCTTGAGTCACTTCTAAAAGCTTCCTCTATAGTAAAAGGTCTTTGCCTTTTTTCTTCCGACAACTTAGTGGTGTTCTTTTTATAAGCATCTCTAACATTTTGAAGATACTCTTTAGCACCTATGTTTTTTCCTATAAACTTAGCCTGTTCTTTAGTTGGTGTATCAATAACAGAAAAACCATATTCATCTATAAACCCCTCATATCCATCGTAAGCTGGAGTAAAGTAAGAATACATTCCTGACCTAGTTCTTCCGTTAGCGTCTGTTTCGGTTATATCGCTATCAAACCATATATTCTTAAAGTTTTCTCCCCCTGAAGTTTCAAGTTCGTTAACAGTAGAAGGCATAAAACATTTACCAATAATTCTATCTCCTAGCGTCAAACAAGACCTTACAACTTCCCAGTTTTTTTCTACACTTGCCTCTGTCCACTTACCAGCCTCATCACACAGGTATCTTATTAGCTTAACTGAGTCATATGAATTTTCCCTAGTGTTTCTCCAATCTATCTTACTATTCAAAGCCTCTGACTTTGTAACTTTTGAGTAGTTCTTAGTTATCTTTTGACCTGGAGTATTAAAACTAAGAGTGCTCTTAGGATTATCACTACCATCTATTATAGGTTGAAAAAAGAATGGTAAACTCCTAAACATATAAACAAGCTTATCTGTAAATAAAGACTTAGCATCAGCACCAGTCTTGCTTGTTATACCGCCATGAGAATTATATCTAGATGTTATTTCATGTAATAACATAGATGCCCCCTTATATGAAGCCCCCTCTCTACGGTGCTTTACCATAATCATTCCAAAACAATTAGGATCTTGTTTACATATTTCCCAAAAAATAAAGAACCTTCTATCTCTATCTCTATACTCAGGATATCCAATATCCATTTTACACCAGTTCAAATAGTAATAGTGCTCTCCAGTAATATAAGTAGGTTCACCGTTATTCATGAACCAAACCCCATTATTTCTTCTTTCAAATTCCTGATCTATAAACCAAGAATATTTAGATACAGTATCTTCATTTAAACCATCAGGCATTTCAGTCCTTGTCCACTTTTGATCTTTCTTTTTTAGATCTGAAAATAATATATCTTTTTTCTTAGGCTTAACAGGAAGCTTAAATTTTAAACCACTTACTTTTATATACCCTGTCATAATAAATTTTAGCCAATTATGCAAATATAATAAAATAAATTGTACTGTCTATTTTTTGGCATACTTTTCTGAGAAGCCCGCTTTGAAGGATTTTTCTTCTAATTCTACTTCTTCTTCCTCCTCTCCTGATATTTGATTCTGTATTTTGTGGATAGCCATTAGAATGTCTTGTGCATCCATAAAACACTCTTTTTTTGCCTTCATAGCATTTCTAGCCTTGTCATCTTGGAGATCTGGATCTATAGGTTTTTTAACCTCTTCTAACAAAAGATCAAATGCTCTATTCCCCGATGCTATTAACTTCTCTAATTTTTTGTTGACATCTATTTCTTTCATTTAATTTAATATTTAAAAGCACTGCACACCTTTCGTAATACTCTATTTCCTCATAATACTCTATCATAAAATCTATAAACTCATCTAAATCATCCATATCTAAATCTTCTTCCGATACATTCCATAAAAAATAAGGAGTGTCAGTTGAGTCTAATATTTCTTCTATGGATTTTTTACCTGTTAATAAGTCGTAAGAATTTTTAACACATATGTTTATTATTTCTTGAGCATTAATCATTTTCTACTTTTGCTAATATATCAAAGTTACGCATTCTTAATAACTTTTCCCCCTCTATCTGCATATCATATTCAGAATTTTTAGAAAATATTACCTCATCACCCTTCTTAACACCCATATTTTTCATTTCATCATTCATATATTCTATATATCCATAAAGCTCTTCATCTTCTGCTTCGGGTTTTGTGTATATACCAGACTTAGTTATATACTGAGATTCATCCTCTACCTTTTGTTTTACAAAATTCCAATGATGAAGCATTTTTAACTTTCCGTTTCTTACCCTAGCGTACATATGGCTCCAGTGAATACTGTATATGTTTTCTTCTTCGTGAAATCTTACTTTATTGTTTTCGCTAACTAAGAAATGATGACAATAAACTTTATCACCCTTTTTAACATCTAGCTTTAAACCTTTGGGTAAACCTACAGGTAGTGCAACAACTGTGCCATACTGTCTGGCTAATTTCAATTCATTAAATGACGTATCTAAAAACAACTCTTTGCCATTTAATATTATGGTATCTTCTTGTGTTTTTTCTACTTTTACAAAGTAGCAATCTCTAATTGGTCTCATATTAATTAACTTGGTAATGTTCTCTTTCTTGAATATCAAATTCTATAGCTGTTGGTTGATCAAAAAACCTCTTCCAAGGTCTTGAAAACTCATCCCCCTTAGCTTTTACGTATACATCATAAACAACCTGCTGATGTTTATACCAAGCTGCTTCATCCTGTATAATAGCTGTTATTTCTATATTCCCAGCGTTCATTAACTGACCAACCTTATATGTAAGTCCCTGTTTTAAATCTCCTATAGTTATCTTTCTAATAATAGGATTTATAGATTCTATTTCACTCATTTTAAATTGAATTATTGTTATCTTCTGTATCTAGATCGTAATGATATTTTAGATCCTCAAGGTTATCTATAGGAGTTCCGCTTATATTGCAAAATCCACCCATTTTTATTGATGTAGCCATCTCCTCATATTCATCGTTTTTTTCTTTGTGTAAAGCTACTTTGAGTAATATTAGATAGCCTATAAGATCTGAAACTGTATCTTCCGTCTTGTCATTTATACCTTTATTCTGTATACGCATAAGCTTATCATCTATACGTGCACATAAAGAATCTACTGGTGATCCTGAAGAAAATACGTTTGATGGGTTAGTGGCTGAGTCGCCATAGTCTCGGTTCTTCTGTATAAGAAGATTTTTCATAGATTCGCATATCTCCTCTATGAGTTGTTCTGTGTTCTTCATAATATTGTATTAAATTTAATTTCCACTAATATAGTGAAAAATTTTTATTCAAACAATATCCTGCTAATTTTTTGGTAATGAACTGTTAAATCAGATGTTTTAGATCCTGCTTTTTGCTCTACTCCAATATAAGGTATTAGATCCTCATTGTCTTTTAATGCTAGTGATTTTGTTGTTGTTGAACTTTGAGTTGCTCCACCAGCTGTTGCTGAGGTAACTAAACCATATTGAACATCATTTACAAATACAGAAACCTGTCTATTTGAGTCTATCTCTATTCTTAATCTGTATATGGTAGAAGCCGCTACCGCTATACCTAGGTCAGTAACATAATCAACAACAGATCCACTTGCATCTGTAGAATAAACAAAATGTAAATTAGCGTTTGTTGTTAAAGCACCCTGCTCATCATCAGTGCAAAATAAGAAAAAGGCTTGATCAGTGTCAGTTGTGTACAATGGATCCAATGAAGCTTTTAATCCAGCCCAAATAGAATAATCAGTTATAGTAGCACTTGTGCTAATAGCACATTCCCACTCTACTTGATTTTCAGTTCCAAACTTAATATTTGTCCAGGCTGATTGGTTAGAATCTAAATGTGGAGCTATTACAACTTGATCTTCATCGGTTCCGTTTGTTGTTAGAACTATACCAGCTCTAGTAGAAGAAAATGTTGCATCACCAGTTACAGCGTTAGTTCCTACTAATTCAAAGTCTGGATTAGCTATCATTCTATGGGCTTCAGAAGCATTTTGAATATCAGCGTTTGCAGCAGGTAATCTCTTAAAAAACTCTTCTAGATAATATCTTTCAGAACTTCTTCTAAGGTTTCCTTTTACTTCTACGTCTGCATTAATGCTAACTTTATCGTTAGTAGTATCTACAACAAATAAACTTGTATTGCCACTACGAGTAATTTTAAAAGCGTCTGTGCTTGTTCCTAAAGAAAATAAAGCTGTACCAGAATTACTTCCAACATGCAGAGTGCATTGAGGAACGCTTTGATTTATTCCAAAGTAATTTGACTTAGATGTTATTCTAGATGCTTGATCTTCTACATATAGGTGAGTATTATTACCAGGAGAAGTAACATCAATATCTCCAAGCCTAACATTAAAAGAGCTTAAAAAATCACCTACGTAAAACTTGTTAAAACCGTTTGTGTTTTGAATCAGCATAGATTGAGCTGCATTTCCTACTATGTGCAGGTTAGCCCTAGGGACTGATGAGGTTGAAAGGTTTAATGATAAACTTCCAATTACTCCAACTGTTTCTTGGCCTACAAATAAAGCACTTTGATTACCATCACCATCTTCTATTCTGGCGGGTGAAGAGGAGTTAAATCCACTTGATATTTCAGTTTTTAATAAACTCTTATAACTGTCTTTTACCTTTTGTCCTGTTAGTGTTGCCATATTATCTATTTATTAATCCATTCCGAAATATTCTAAGTAAACAAGAACTCTACCTGATGTAGCATCTGTCGTGCCATTATCTCCCTCAGTGCAAATATATAGGTAATTATCAGCTGACAATTCATTATCTACGTAAAGTGCATCATTTCTTTTAACATTTTTCCATATCTTTTTTAAGTTTCCAGATCCCGAACTTAGGTCTACCTCTGATGTTAAAGAAACATCAACAGTGTTTGATGTGTTTGGTTGTCCAGCACCTATAATTTCCTGTCTTGATGCTGGTACCGTCCCAGCAGAAACACCACTGTTTGTTCCTATTGAAAGATTTATTTTATAGTTTGCTAAGTTACTAAGCTCTGTTACTATTAAATGTGCTCTATGTATAGTTGCATATTGAGGTATTTTTACTGTTCCTATTTGCTTAATAACTCCGTTGTCAGTAGCATTAGCGTCAAAAACATCTACCTCTGCTATAATCATATGATAACCAGCACCCATACTTACTACTTTTACATCATCAGAAGATTGTACCCCTGTTATATCAGCTGCTAAATTAACATCTCCTAAACTGCTAATAACAAAATCTCCATCTACAGTGAATGTTAGGTCAGCATTATCACCAGCAGTATCTATAGTTCGAAATGCTGCATTACCATCAGTACCTATACTTAATCTTAAATAATCATCTAGATTGCCATCTTTATAAAAAAATACGTCACCTCCAGCAACATCAATTTTCATATCTCCATCTACATCTAGAGTTAAGTCAGCAGCAGTAGTATCTGCATCTACCGTTGTTATGGTAGTAGCTCCTTCAGCACCTACAGCTATAGTGGCATAATCACTTGTATTAGCAGAGCTTTGAATTTTTATATCGGGATTCGCAGCTCCATCCTCTACTGTTAATAAAATACCTGCGTTAATATCTGCATCTGTAACTATCAATTCCATTCCAACACCTACAACATTTCCGCCAGTGCTCGTGTAATCAACCGAACCAAAAAACGCTGTCATAGTTTGAGTCCCCACATTGGTAGCTGAGTCCGACATATTAGCAGAAACACCTATAACATTCGTAGTTTGACCTGATGCTGTAGCTACAGCCTTATCATAATCAGCATTTATTAGACCGTTAGTACCCCTATTAAGACTGTCAGTATTTACATCATCAAAATCAACATGAATTATACCTCCACCAGCTAAATACGAATCTGCATCTATATAAATAGCTGAACCCGTAGTTAAAGTTCGAGCGTCAATATCTATAATGTTAGCTGTTCTGTTTTCTGCATCTATATCCAAAGCTATTTGATCATTGTCATCGTTGTCAATTAATAATGCTGCATTACCAGAAGCGGAACCATTTTCTATTTCAACCCCTCCACTATCAGTGCCCGCAGAATCGAATTTTACAAATCCATCTACAACAAAAGTTAAATCAGCAGCGTGGTTATCATCATCAATAGTAGATATTGTAGTAGCACCCGCAGCGGAAGTTGCTATAGTGAATTTATCTCCAGGATCAGCACTACTTCTAATACTAAAGTCGACACCTCCATCTTCTGTAGTAACAATGATACCTCTGGTGTTTGCGGCATCAGCTCCAGTACAGCTAATAATTAATCCATTTTGAGTTATAGTTCCTTGATTGCTAGAGTTTGTTAAAGTTATATTTGCCCCAGTCAGTGTAGAAGAACCGCTAACACCATTTGTGGCAGCATCATTCATGTTTACATTAATTGCACTCATGGTAGCAGAACCGCTACTTATAATCCCAGATTTATCAAAATCTATATTTATTATATTTCCTATTGCTGCGGTTGTTGCTGAATTATTTACATCCATAAACAAAGCGGAACCAGTTGTAAGGGTGGAAGTCGATACATCTATAATGTTAGCTGTTGTATTATTAGCATTTATGTCTAACGCTACCTGATCTACATCAAGATTGGATATTGTAGCTGCGGCGGTACCTCCAGCTGTTGGATTTTCTATGAATAGTTTTCCCCATGATTTTGCTGCGGTTCCAAGACCTCCTTCCTGGTCGGCTCTAGGTACTACGTTTGGTGTTGCCATATTATTTCTTTTTTATATATTATTTATATTTAACCTTCACTATTGTAAGGATTAGGGAATACTGTAGTGTCTATTGGTTGAACATCTCCTCCAGAGTCTACATTCCAGTACCCCTCGTCATATGTTAATTCTAATTCAGTATCAGGATCAGCAGGCATGTAGTCATACATATCATTTATTAATCCAGTAGCTGTATCTAAGTCCCAAGTATCATTAAAGTCATACAAGGTTGGTATAGGTGTTACTGCGTCATATGTGCTTCCAGATAGAATTGAGGTTGTTGCCTCCCACATGTAATCCTCTATAACCACCGCTACAGAAGATGTTCCAGCACCCGCTAAATCTCCAAAAACTAATGAAACTCCTAACCCTAAAGCCATATTTTAATGTTTTGGTGCTAGATAACATATTACTCCTCCATCAGCATCTCCTGCTGCCATCTGAAAAGTTGTCCATCTCCCATAAATAGTTAATCCCTTAGGAAAAATAGTTGTTCCAGATCCAGCGTTAATCTCTTCTCCTCCTGTACCTTCATCTCCCACTCCTGAAGAATGAGAACCAGTTCCTGTTGTTGTTATATAAATCTGAGAGTTTTCATCTGCGTTCTCACAAGTCATAGCAGAAACAGTTGTATCTGCCATAAAAGTTATAGCACATATTATCTTGTCAGAAGGTGGAGTTACTAGATCCGTGTCGTTAACGAATATTGATCCGTATTGTCCTAGAGTAGCTTCTTGTGCTTTCGTTCCTGATAATGCCATTTTATTGTAATTTAAATTGTTCCGTACAAATATAGTAATTAATTCCAAATATAAGAAATATTTAGTATATTTGCTTTAGTTTAATTAAATTTAGTAACTTGAATCAAGATAATTACTTAAAGCATTACAGACCTACTCTGTATTATTTTAGAGATAATTATGAGCTTAAAACGTCTGATATAGAGTTTCTATTCTTTATTTACGATGCAGAAAGCTTTACTTGCATGGATGTCATGGTTGAATATAGATCTTCAAACAGCTTTATCACCAGGAATATTCCAGAGTTATTAAACAAAGGTTATATAAAAATATACCTTGAAAGAGCTCATAACAGAGCTAGGAGATATATGATATCTCAAAAAGGTAAATTATTAGTTACTAGATTCTATAGAATCTTAAAAGAAAAAGAAAATGGCTTATTTAAATAAAAACAAATATCAAAGTGGGGGTTATAATTTTATAGGATCTTACGTTCCTTCCCAAAAACGTGTAGATGAATATTTACAGCAAAACCCTAGACAAGAAAGGGTTCAGTTAAGCGAAGCGGAAATTAGAGAGCTGTCAAAAACAGCAGAAGGTAGAGAACGTCTTTTTAGAATGAGAAATCCAAATACTTTTGTTACTAGCGAACAGGCTAAAAACATGCCTAACTGGTATAGACAACAGAACCCAAACTTAAATAGAATTATTATAGATGACAGCTTAGAAAGAAAACTAAGAAGTAAAAGCTTTAGAGATAATCTTAGTAAAGAGGATAAATTATACGTTGAAGAACTTCTACGAACTAAAAAGGGAAAGGTTCCAGCTGTTATAACTTATAATCCTACAGAATATTACAAAGGGGATAAAGTTGGAGCTATGCTTTTTGACTCGCTACCAGGAAAAAGTTTTCAAGATGAAAAGGCTAGAGGGTCTAGATCTGCCTCTAAAAATCTAATACAACAATTAGAAAGTCTTATAAAACAAGAAAACATAGACAGTGGAAAGGTTACTTTACCGATGAGACCTGGACCTGAAAAAGTAGGTACTGATAAGCCCGTAAAACTACCATCTTTCAAGGAACAAACAAACCCTATGACTTTTACAGATTCAGATAGAGAGCAGCAAGATATAATGAATGCAATAAACACTGTTTCTGTAAATCAAGAAGAGATGAACAGATTGAATGCTCCAAAGAAAGTGGAAGTTGTTAAGAAAGATGCTCCTGTGATTAATCCTGAAATGGAAAAAATAACTGGACCTAAAACAGAAATGGTGGATAAAGATTCTACCAATATAGAAAAAGCTCAGGCTACTATGGATAGTGTGCGTGAAATGGTTAACATGACCAGTCAGTATACAGATCCTAGTTCATATGAAAGATCAGAAGAAGAAGAAGGATACATTCCTCAGTCAGTGAGAGAGAGAGAAGAAATAATTCCTCAAACAATGCAATATGAAACAGGAGGAGTGAACCTAAACGATCCGCCAGCAGATCCACCAGCAGATCCACCAGTAGATCCACCGGGAGAGCCTGGTAATGGTAATGGAGAGACCGATGATATTACTGCTCAACAGTTAGAGGAAATAAAGCAATTAAGAGAAGATATGCTAGCAATGCAGGAACAACTTAATGCACAACAGAATCCTCTAACTATAGTTCAGAAGAATAAGAGTAGATACCCTAATCTTTTTCAATTAAATCAAGCAAAACTAGCTAGAATATTTGGATAATATGAAAGAAGGAATGGTAATAATAATAGGTGGCCCTGGCCACATGGAGGAAAAGAAAGACATGTCTATGGGCGGTGGAGAAATGAACGTATACGGATATGATACTCAAAACTTTCATATATGTCCTGGAGCTAAAGAATCGTTTGAACAACTCGTAAAAGCTGGGTATAGAGGAGAGGAAATGGAAGAGGTTATCAATATAGCTATGCTAGTAGATGACTACCTAGGAATAGAAATACATATAGTAAACCATGGGGCTGACCCAGAAAGCATGAGAGCTATGATAGATAAGGGTAATGCAGCTATGTTCTACGCAGGCTGTTTAGCTGAAAAGGTGGGTGATGAGTATATGATTCGACTTTTTGACTTTATGCCAGATCATCTACTGGTAGCTATGGGAATGAAAAACAACGAGTTTAATGGTATGACCTCAATGGGAGAAGAGTCCTGTTAAGTTAATTATTAAAATAAAAAATTATGGCACTAGCAACTAGAAAATCAGGAGATATGCATAATAAAACTGGAGATACATTAGCACAAATGAAATCCAAATTCGATAATGGTAAACATCTAGATTATGCTGTTTTTGAAGAATTTGGAGCATTAATGTATCAGATACAATTATTAAGAGAAGATATTGATGAGCTAAGAAGATACATAACTAGCAGTGAGTTATTATTGCCAAACACAATAGGAGATTCATTACCTACATTAGATCCAAGATCTTCTGGTCAATTATGGAACAATAGAGGCGTTTTAGCTGTGAGTGTAGGTTAATCCCTTACTTTAGATCTATTCTTTCTATATTCACGTCTAGCGGCTTTACAACCTTCACAACGACATCCTTTTCTATACGCTGTAGTTGACGGACATGGAGCCCCTTCTTTTTGCCTAGCAGCAGCATAATTACAAGAAGAGTGTGAGAACGCTATATTATCTAAGCTAAAGAAATTACCTACAGGATCATCTGAGTCTAACCAAGGAGTCTTATGCTCTATAGTCATTCTCTTAGCCGTTTCTATTTCTGCACCACACTGATAACACCAGTTAACCTTAAGCTCTTTAGCTAAGCTAAATAATAATTCTTTCTTTAATCTGTTTGATGCGGTGCTGGGATTCATCCCTAGCTGTTTAGTTTTTTTGGCTTTAATGCACATTACCTTTTACGTTTGTTTAACTTGGTCCCCCTAGCTTTACGATCACCAGGCGTTCGGGTTTTGTTACCCCTATTCTTAGATGGCCTTTCCAACACTACAGATCCGTCAGACATATGAGAAACATCCTTATCATCACCATTACCGTATGTACCCTTGTCCCTGTTAATCTTATTAAGCTTAGCACGCTTATTCTTAGCCTTAGGGCTACTGTGAAACTTCTTGTATTCTTTCTTGTAATTTCTAGCCATGAGGCAAATATATAAAAAAAATGTGAGATAAGTGTAGGTTTGGGATAACTATATAATATACACACGCGTCTTCCACTACCGGAATCAATATATTTTTAGGGGGTAGTGTCTATACCATACACATACACAATTACAAACGTCGATTTTTTGCGTCTAGCCGTCCCAAAATTTTGTAAGCATACCACCCCCCAACCCAACCCAATAAAATTTATTACATGCAAGGTCAGTTATCTTAATCATGTTGCAT
>MDTA01085010.1_pt1 | contig 15740 bp, 15 predicted proteins | sample 811151 | NCBI WGS metagenome assembly MDTA01 (sample SAMN05326648, study PRJNA326480) | marine metagenome | isolation source: seawater | place: Indian Ocean: South | collected 2010 | reverse complement strand
TGATTTAAAACTATTTCTGAAACAGACAAATAACAAAAAGTAGATTGGGATGTTTCTGTAACAAATTGGGTACTTATCAAAATTGATCTGAAATTTTCTAGATTCAAAACTTTAGCTTTTACATATTCGAACAAGAAAAAATCATTACAGCCTGATATAAAATATAAAAAAAACGTGAGTCCTAAAAAATAACTAGTCTTGCGATAGCTTTCTTTCATTAATTTTAGTTTGTAGATAACTGACTTAAGACACCATTGTCTATTGAAATGCTTGACCCGTGTAAAATGTGTCTGTGATTATTAAGAAGATCTAATATTAAATTTCCAACTTCGTCAACCTCTAAAATTTTTTCTGAAGGTAGCTTCTTTTCAAGATTACTTATTTCTTTTTTACTAATGCTATTTAGTAACATTGGAGAGTCCATGGCTCCAAGCACAACTTCAAAAATTGACATTTTGCTTTTTTGTTCAATGGTTAATCCTTTAACTAGACCTGTAATTGCTGATTTGCTAGATGCATATAAAGTATTATTTTCAGTTGTAGCTTTTGAATGTACAGAAGACACTATGCATACACTTGAATTGTTTAAAAAGTTATCTTCAAGCATTTTTATCAAAATATAAATTGATTTAACATTTACTGAAAAAACTTCATTAAAAACTTCTTCAATATCTTTTAGATTGTTTCCAGGAAATTTTTGTTGAGCTGCGCAATGAATAATTGAATTAATCCCAATATCATTAGTTATGTTTTTTATTTGATCAATATCTTTTGTTGTAATTTTTGATAAATCAATTTTTAGATTTGTATAATTTCCCTCGTTGATATCAATTCCCAGAAACTTTAAACCTTGCTTATCTAACGTTTTACAAATACTTTCACCTAATCCGGAACTTGAACCTGTGACTAGAAAGTAACTATTATTTATACTCATTAAGCCATTTTAATAAAATTTCTGTTACTTGAAGGTTTACAGAATCATTTGCTTCATTTGTGTTTGAGGCGTTGTGAGAAGATAGTATGACGTTTTCAAAATTTTTGAGTTTGCTGTTTTGTTCTAAAGGTTCTGTCTCAAAAACATCTAGTGCACAGCCAGAAATTAATTGGTTTTCTAATGCATCTATTAAATCATTTTCATTAATTATCTTACCTCTGGAAATATTGATTATTATTGGAGATTTTTTTAAAGATGTAAAAAAACTTTTATCTATCAATCTGTAAGTTTGATTATTTAGGGATGATGAAATTATTATTACCTCACAGTATTTTTGTATATATTCGAGATTTTGCTTTTCAGCATTTTTATTATTTTCATTATTTACGTCAGGATCATAAAAATATATATTTGTACCAAATGAATTTAATATTTTTGATACTTGTTTTCCTATCATTCCATAACCTATTATTCCAATATTTTTTCCAGCTAACCTACTGCCAACTGGCTTGAACCAATTACTCGTTGTTTTCAAGTTAAAGTCAACAATTGGAATTTTCTTATACAGAGAACCGATTAAAAAAATAATATGCTCTGCAACATCGATATAAATATCAGATGGACTGTTTAAAATTGTGAGGTTTGGGTAAAGTTCTTTATCCTTAATTTCTATATTATCAATGCCTACTCCCCATTTAATAAGTAGACGTAGTTCACTACATTTTGACAAAACCTCATCATTTATTTGATCATCTCCGATTATTGCAACGTTTGCTTCAAAAAGATTAGTTTTCATTTCATTAGCACTAAAGCCTTGATCTTTTGGTGTAAAATAGTTGATTTTATATTTATCAGAAATTTTTGACTTCAATGTGTCAATTTCTGAAAAATAACGAGGGCAGGTTACGACAATATTCATTTTTGATTACTTAAAATAATTCCAGCAAGTTTAAAATCGTCTTCATTATCTATGTCAATGTTTTCAGGAAAAGTAGTTTCAAAAAATTGTGAACTAGGTGTAATTCGATTTAAATTGACTTTAAAATTATCTTTTGTAAAGATATAAAAACCTGAATTTTCAACAAATATTGGTTCTAAATCTTGTGTTTGAACTAAGTCGTTTGGATCGTGATTGATAGGATCGTTCGTACTACTATAAATCCTTTCTTGCATTTTAGTTACAGAAAATAAATCGACGTTATTTTTCATATGTTTTTCTATTGCTAGATTAATTGTGCTTAATTTGAGAAGAGGATTAGTTGTATGTGTTTGAATGATTGAATTATTTTTACATGAATCAAGAGTAGATTGAATGATTTTATTCATGGATACTTCATTTCCTCTAAGATGTTCTGGTCTATAGTAGAATTTTACAGAGTCAAAAAGTCCACTCACTTGTTCTTCTACAAATTTAGTATCACAATTAATTATTATTTCATTTATATATTTAGAAGATAGCAATGATTCTATTATCCATGCGAATAGTGGTTTTCCGTTTATATGTTTAAAGTTTTTATTATCTACTCTTTGAGACTCTTATTTAATAGGCAGTATTGCAGAAATCATATTTTTGGTGGATAAAAATATAAGTCTGTCATTTTATTTTTGTTCATGTCGTTTTTATATCCCCTATAGGTTCCTAAATATTGACTAAACCTATACCTTAATATACTAATAATGTCACTATTTGGTTGAAGACTTGCTTTAGAAGTTTTTATATCATATTTAACTCCTCTCAAAAATCCTTTAAAACAATAAAAAAGAGTATTTTTAATTACCTCACCATCAGATTTGAAGTTTTTGTTTATATTTTTCATTGCCTCAGATTCTCGTCTGTATCTGTTTAAAATCGTCTTATAATTTTCCCTGTGTAAGTGCTCCACATCTGCTTCTGCGCAATAATATATTTCCCAACCATTCATTTTTGCTTTGTTTCCCAATTCAACATCTTCAAGTCCAGTGAGTTTTTCATCAAACTTGTTTTCTTGCCAAACTTTTTTTCTATATGCAGCATTACCGTTATTTAGAAAAACACCTGAAATAATTTTAGATTCACCACTGAACCATGTTTTTTGAACCGAGGATTCTGAATGCATTGTTTCAGGATGGGGAGATTGGCAACCATAAACAATCCCAATATCTTGATTGGAAAATGAATTAATAATATTTTTTAACCACTCATTATTTTTTGGGAAACAGTGTGCACTTAAAGAAACGATAATTTCTCCTGAAGTTTCGGCAAAACCTATATTGAGTGATTTTCCAAAAGTAAATTCATTCTTATTGATATGATGTAAAAAAATATTGTTATATTGATTTAAATAATACGAAATGGTTTCAAGTGTTCCGTCATCACTACCTGAATCAACAAAAACTATTTCAAAATCATTTACTGTTTGATTTAAAAGAAGAGGTATTAAAACTTTAAGATTCTTATTTTCATTTAAACACCTAATAACTATTGAAACTTCTTTGCTCAAATTACCTCAATTGTATACCATGTTTTATAATCTGTTGAATTAGGCAAATAAATCATATTTTTATCTGATGCTTCTTTTAAATCTTTTATTCCAGAATTACATGGCTCGAGAACATTTACATTTAAATTATTCCAACCACCCCTTGATTGAAAAATCCAAAAATAAGGAAGTGTTGTTGCATCATACTCAACAATACATTGATTGTTGTTTTCATTTGTGACTTTTACTTTTCCATCTACACCATAGAAATAAACAAAATCATTTTTATTTTGATTGGGGTTTACTGGAAATAAGAAATCGTTTAACTGATCATTAAGTACTATGTTCCCAAAATTTTCTTCAACCTTTTGAAAATGATCAAATTTAAAACTAACACTATGGTTATTGACCGGTAGGGCTAAATGAAGTTTAAACAAGAAATAATCTAAATCTATTTTGCTTATATTGTAAGTTACAAAAATTTTATTTTTTTGAATACTTATTTTTTTACTTACTTCTGAATTTGAAAAGTATCCTTTACATGACAAATCAATGCTAAATTCAGATTCGTAGTTTATATCCCATTTAGAAGACCAAAGCTCTCCATGGTCAGGAGCTTGCTTGTTGTTTAAGGTTTCAATTTTATCGTTTGGAAATAGCTCTTCAAAACCACCAATCCATTGTGCGTCATAGTCAGAAAATTGATCCGGTTTAAAATTAGAATACTCTTTCTCGTTAAACCAAACCCAATTAACATTATTTTTTTTATCTAAAATCTCAACTATTTTTCCTCCAAATAATGTATCGATTTTTATTTTTAAATATTTATTTTCAAGTTTTAGAAATTTATCCATTTATAGTTCTTTCGTTTAATATATCAATATTTGAATTTGTAACATTGTATATTTGATAACCTTTTTTTTCTACGTCATTTATTTGTTTACTAAGATTTGATACATGTCTTTTATAGTATTTGTCTATATTTCTATCATTAAAAAAGCTAGGATGATTTTCTTTGTGTTCATCAAGAGTTTGAACAGTCTTTTCTGAATATTTCCAAAAATTTTTTTCATTCAAATCTCTTCCGTCAAACCTACCTAAGTATATTTTTTTTGAAATCAATGCTGATATTGGAAACATAAATTCTGTAAGCACATTACTAGTATTTGGCGAAGATAGCTCCGTATTGTCTCCAATATTAAAATTTTTTGATGATGGCTGTAATCCAATAATAAAATTTTTATCTATTTTCCAGTCTTTGGATAATATCGGGAATGCAGCAATTGGACAAATGATATAAAATTTATTTTCATTAAATCTTTTAATAACCATGTCTTTGAATCTATATGCTTCTGAACTTGTTCCAAAATGAAAAACTGGATCAGCGAAACAAAATATTTTACATCCAATATTCCATAGTTCGTCATCATAAATTGCTGAATTACATGAAACTATTTCTAAATTATTTTCTTTATAATAATCTCTTGCTGTTTCATAAGATGGTCCTGTACCCAAAATTCCAATAATTTTATTATTTGTCATATTTTTTAATGTTTTAAAATTCTCAATTGATAAATCTATATAATTTGATCTTTCTACTGAACTTGAAAAATCATAGTATTGGAATCTTAGTCGTGTAGATGCTTCGGAGCTCAAAAAAAAGTTTTTGTCTATCAACCTTATTTTGGGTAACGAAAATAAGTATCTTATAAAAGTAACTAATTTAAAATTTCTTATCAAAATTAATGTATCGTCTTCAATATTTTTAGTAAATTTAATGTCTTCTGGAATCAAAAGGTTAGAAACATCAGATTCACTAAATTTATGTAAATAAATTTTTTTATATTTTTTTTTATTTCTTAATTGAAAACCTCTCAACAAAAACCATAAAAAAGCTTTCAATATATTGATAGGATTTAAAAATTTAGTTTGAGTAAAACTAATGGGCAGCATTTTCATATTATAAATTGATTTGATAAGTAAAGATTGTTAATAATTTTTAAAAATAAAATTATTTGTTTCTTGCATGGAATTTTCAATATCACTTTCATTGAAAAGCTCCTTTAAACTTTTATTTTCTAAACAAAAAATCTGATAATTCATATCTTTCAAACAGGAAAATACATATAAATAATCTATATTGTGACGTTTTTCAATTTCTATTAGTAAAACTACATCAAAACTTGAAAGCATATTTAAAGCTCCATCTATAACTTTGTTTTCATAACCTTCAACATCTACTTTTATAAATAATTTTTTTTGGTTATATGAATTAACTTGAGACAAAAATGAATCGATAGTTATTCCTTTAACCATTCGTGTCTCATAATGTTTAAATTTATTTTCAACGGATGACTTTCCAAAAACCTGTTTTGAGTTTATTTTGGGTATATTTAAATTAATTTTTTTATTTTTATTTGAAGCTGCTTTATTTATAAAAGTTGCATTATTAAATCTATAGCCTAATTTAATATATTCTATACATTCATTTATAGGTTCAAATATGAAGCTGTGATGAGCATTTTTACTAAACAAAAATGTATAGATTCCATAATTTGCTCCTATATCAAAAAATATATATTGCTTATCTAGGTCTTTTAAAAATTTCCTGATAAATGGTAATTCTTTTTCTCCAAAATAAAGATTGTAAAAAGCTCTCAAAGGCCCTGTTATTTTTGGAAATTTTAGTAATAATTTTCTCAATTACTATCTCTCAAGCTATGAATTTATCAGTAGTCTTAATGCACATAGTAGAATGTTATTATGAAAAAATTTGATTATCCAATTCCATATATGAAACATTTAATAACAAATGAAGATAAAGAGTTTGTTATTAAAGCATTGGAAAGTGATTTTATTACACAAGGCCCATTTGTTGAGTTAGTTGAAAAAGAAATGGCAGAACTTACTTCAAAAAATTTCTCTGTAATGTGTGCTAACGGGACGGCTGCTTTACATTTAGTTGCCGAAATGTTAGATAAAAAAATTACAAAAAATAATAAAAATATTGTTACAACATCTTTAACTTTTGTAGCAGACGCAAACTTCGGAAGATATATAAATGCAGATGTAAAATTTGCTGATATTGATAAAAACACATGGACAATAAGTCCTGAATCCGTTGAGTCAACTATAGATGAAAATACAGTTGCTGTTGTAGCTCCACATTTTGGTGGATTAATGTGTGATATTGAGGGAATTGCTGAAATTTGCAAAGATAAAAATATTTATTTAGTTGAAGATGCTTGTCATGCTCCTACTGCTTCAAGGAATAATATAATTTCCGGTTCAATTGGAGATGTCTCAACTTTTTCTTTTCATGCTACCAAGCATATTGGATCTGGTGAAGGTGGTGTGATTTGCACAAACTCAATCGAAGAACAAGAAAAATTAAACACATTAAGAAGCCACGGTCTTCCTCATTGGAGTAAAAGAACAGGCTTTGGATACGATATTGATGAAATGGCATTCAATTATCGTCCCAGTGAAATGAGTGCAGCTCTGGCTTATTCACATATACAAAGACTTGAAGAGCTAATTAAGTCTAGATCAAAATTAGCTAAAATTTATGATAATAATCTAAATTGGAATTATTATTCAAAACAAGTAATTCCACAAAACAGTACTCATGTTTATCACCTGTACCCTATTGTTGTCCCAAAAAGTGACGATAGAGACCGTTGCCTTCAGTTCTTAAAAGATCTAAATATTTTTGCCCAAATTCATTATCCACCAATAAGCAAAATGACAGGGTTTAAAAATTATTATTCAAATTCATCAATTGCAGAAGATATTGGTTCAAGAATAATTTCCATACCTATGTTTCCCCAAATGAAAGATGAGGAAATCAATTTTGTAGTTGAACAGCTAAATAATTTTTCAAATAGTTGAAAAAAATTGCTTCTTTCACTCGTTCAAGTCTAGAAATAGGAAACGGACACTTGGTTAGAATGTCACAATTTATATCTTGTCTAGACACTAATGATTTAAATATCGACTTTTATTGTGAATACGAGCAAACTCCTAAATGGTTTTCAAACGTTGAACATACAAAGGTAGCAGCAAAAGATTTTTTTGAAAAAGACCTTAGTAAGTATGATTTAATCATTTACGACAGTTATTTAAATAGAGAAAAACTAAAACTTATAAAAAATAATATTTTACTCATCGATGATTTTGCTTACCATGGCCAATATGGGTTTGTTAAAAACATTTTTGACTATAACTACGGAACAAGTAAAAACAAGTATACAAATAAAAATTTATTCTTGGGAACAAAATATTTTCCCATTGGAAAAAAAACTTATCCTGAATTTATTGAAAGAAAAAACTTTAATATAAATTCAAATAATATATTGGTTTCTATTGGTGGAGTTTCAGATGATAAGTTGATAAATATTGATAATCTTTTAAATCAAATTTCAAAATTTGGAAAAATATTTTTGATGGATCCTTTATCAAAACTTAAAGATTACGAATCCTCAAAAATTAAAGTTGTTCAAAACAAGAGTCTTTCATCAATAATGAATAATGAAGATTTTAAGTTTGGTATATTTGCAGGTGGAACATCCAAATATATAGCATCAGCATTTTGTCTTCCCTCTTTTTTCATTGGAAGAAATGAACTAGAAAATATATTGATTAATCAATTTGAAAAGGATAATTTATCAATCAATTTAAAAAATGAGATTAATAATTTTAATTCAAAGAATTTAGAAGAAAAACTTTTTGAATGTCATAAAAACATGGGGGGATTAATAGACGACAATAATCCTATTCGTATAAATCAAACAATCAAAAATTTATAAATATTTTTCTATATAATCTTTAATTTCATTTACTGACAGATACCAAGAGTTATTGTATGAGTCATATTCAAAATTATCTGCAACCTTGTTTCCAACTTCTCCACTTTTTGAAGTAGTGTAGTCTATACTATCTGAAAAAAATTGAATAGCTGGAGAGATTGCAAAATAATCTTCAAACTCAATTACCCTATGAGATTCATCTGATGGGCACATGACTTCATGCATTTTTTCTCCTGGTCTTATGCCTATTTCTTCAAATTTATAATCATTGTCTATTGCTTTAAGAACATCCAAAATTTTTACAGATGGAATTTTTGGTACAAACGTTTCTCCACCTTGCATTCTTTCAAATGTATTTAGAACAAAATCAACTGCTTGGTCTAAGGTAATCCAAAATCTTGTCATTCTTTGGTCAGTTACTGGATAAACTTCTCTGCCTTTATCTTTATAATCTAAAAATAAAGGTACTACTGAACCTCTTGAACCAAAAACATTTCCATATCTAACTACAGAAAATTTTAAATCATTACTTCCAGAAATATTATTTGCTGCAGTAAATAATTTATCTGATGCCAGTTTGGTTGCACCATAAAGATTTATAGGATTGGCTGCCTTATCTGTTGAGAGTGCAACAACTCTCTCAACTTGGTTTTCAATGCAAGCGTCAATAACATTTTGAGCACCTAAAATATTAGTTTTTATACACTCCATAGGATTATATTCAGCAGCGGGTACTTGCTTTAAAGCTGCTGCATGAACAACATAATTAATATTTTTCATAGCCATTTTTAACCTATCAGAATCTCTTACATCACCTATAAATAAACGTATTCTGTTGTTATCAATGTCTTTTTTGTTAGAAGTTTTTAATTGTTCAAGTAATTGATATTGTTTAAGCTCATCTCGTGAATAGCAAACGATTCTTTTCACATTTGTATCATCAAGCAGTTTGGTAATAAATTTTTTACCAAAGGATCCAGTGCCTCCTGTTACTAATATGTTTTTATCATCTAATGTCATAAGATTGTAAAATTATAAGTTTTATTATATACCTAACTCCACTCAAAATTTAGAGGAAAGTTGTTTAATATTGAATTTTTATTTTTAGTAGGTGGGTTTTTTTCGTTGAAATAAAGATTCTTATACTCTTCAGAAAATATTTCACAATCATAATTAATTTCATGCTGTTCTTGTTCCCAAATTGGATTGTTTAACTCCCAGACGCCTTTTGAATTTTTTGACCAAGCTATTTTATCTCTTTGTGGTTCCATAATGCTATAAAAATCATTTTTTGAAATTTGCATAAAATCTAAATAACTTTCAAGCGTCCTTGGTGTAGTTGTATCATATTGTTTTACTAAACCAATTCCAGACTGTCTATCTAATCTTCCTTTTCTAATTTCAGTTGTAGCATCATCAGTTGCTCTTCCATAACCAAATTTTAAATATTTAAGATAATCATGTATTTCATCGGCATGATCATCAAGCTTTGCATAAAGATTAAATGTCCTATCTCTTTTATAGGAAACCGTATTGAATCCCCATACATCGATAACTTTTTTAACCTGTTTTAGAGCATCCCAGTCAAAATAGTTGCTCATATAAATACCTCTTACTTCGGTATTGAGAATCTCTTCATCTGATGGAAATATGTAAGGGTCTATATCTTTTTCTGTAATTTCATTATGCCCTATTAAGTCCTCTGGATTTACGCCTCTCATGTCATGTTCAATTCTCTTCCAATTAGTAAATTCAACGAATTCTTTAAGTGAAACTATTCCTGTTAATTCAGCAAAACCGTGTTCTCCCCATATAATTACCGGAATATTCTTTTCTACAGCAACTTTAAATGGTAATGTCATAATGCCAGCATGGTAATGCCACTCAAGATCCCCTACTCTTTCTAACATATGTTTTGCTATCTTTCTTGATGAATCTTTACCAACTGTTAGTCTTATTGCGTCACATCCTGATTTTTCAACTAAATTTTGCAAATTTAAATTCCCAGAAGGGTTGTTAAAGCCATGATTGTAAGTCACAAGAAGTGGATTTAATCCATAGATTTCTTTACATACATAAACTTGAAAATGAGAGTCTTTTCCTCCGCTAACAGGTATTATGCAATCGTATCTATTATTTCTAGATATCCTCTCTTCTTTAGTTTTTTTAACTAAGTCTTCAAATAATTCTCTTCTTTCATCCCAGTCCACATCTTCATCCTGACGAGATTTGTTGTAGTTACAACCACTGCATAATCCATTTTCATCAAAAAAGATTGTTGGCTTGGCTGTTTCAGGGTATAAACAATTTTTACAATACTTCATTTCAACTCTCTTACATTGTAATTACGTTCTAGGAGATACTTTCGTAATTTTAAAGATGCTAGTTCCTTGTAATGAAAAATATTAGCTGCAGCAACTCCAGATGCTCCAACATCTAAACCTTCAGCAAAGTGATCCCAATTCATAGCACCGCCAAATAATATAATAGGTACTCTTATAGTTTCTTTTAATTTACTAATAGCATCAAGGTCATATCCTCCTCTTTTGCCATCAAAATCAATATTCGTTACGTACAACTCTCCGGCACCATTCTCAATACAGTTTTGTGCCCACTCCTCCAAAGAGTAATTGCTTTCTCGTCTCCCCCTGTCAAAAAACACTCTGGATACTCCGCTTTTTATTTTGTAATCAATTGATGCAACTATACATTGTTTACCAAACCTTTTACTTAAATTTCTAGGAATTTCTGGATTATCTGAAAAAGAGGTGTTAATTATCAATTTTTCTGCACCTAGCCTAATAATTTCTTCTCCTCGAGAAACAGAATTTATCCAACCACCAACTGTAATTGGAAGTCTTGCTTTTTCAGAAGTGTCTCTGATGATTTGTATAAATTTTTCAAAATTGTTATCTTCTCTTGAAACATTTATTATAACTAACTCATCTACAGACCAACTCAGAAAGCTTTCAATAGCAAACATTGCATCAGAATGTATGTAGTGCTTAAATTCAAAACCTTCTGTTTGAACTACTTTATCAGTATCGACTATGACAGAGGATATTATTCTATTTTTTAACATTTAAAAAGTTTTTAATTATTTGGGTGCCTTTTGCTTGACTTTTTTCCGGATGAAATTGAACACCGAAAACGTTCAAATTATTAGACACCACAGCTGGAAACTCTTTATTGCCATGCTCAAAAGTGGCAACAATAGATTTCTCCTCTACGTTACAGAAATAGCTGTTAGCAAAATAAAAAGAGCTTCCCTCACTAATCTCATTAACAATATTACTGTGAATGTCTTTGATAGATAATTCAGACCACCCCATATGTGGAACTGGTATATCAACATCCACGAAATTGCTCAGATCAAGTACATTTCCACTTAATAGTCCTAAACCTTTAATGTTTTTAGAAGCTTCTTCTGATTGATTAAAAAGCAACTGCATTCCCAAGCATATTCCCAATAAATCTCGTTTTTTATTTACATGCTCGATAATCGAATCAAAAAATCCAGTTTGATTTAATTTTTTAACTGCTGCTTCAAAATTTCCAACTCCTGGGAGAATTATTTTTTCGTAATTCTTAATTTCATCAGCAGAATTTATTACCTTTACATTTGAAGTTACATCGTTGCAGGCAGAATAAACAGAATTTATATTACAGAAGCCATAATCAATAATGCCTAAATTTATGTTTGATTCCATAACAATTATAAAAAATGATCAGGATTTATTTGTTCATCTTTGTTGACATCAACATTTAAGGTTTTACCGATAAAATCTTCAAATTTTGAAGGAGAAATACCTGTTCAAGGTCTTTTTGCAACAATCATTTCTTCCTTGATTGTCATCCCTTTGGAGTAATTATCAAAATAAACTAATGATCTTCTTGCATTTTCTCTGGCAGGAAGCTCTACTTCAAGAACTTCTTTTAACTCTTTACCAGTAATAGTCCTTAGTATTCCTAGTTTTTTATTAAATTCTGTTAAGTCCCTTTCATCATAAGAATGATAATGGTCATTGCCTGGCATGCTTTTATCTAAAGTAAAGTGCTTTTCCAAAACAGACGCTCCAAAACTAACAGCACAAATTAATACTAAGTGTTCATCATCTGGCACAGTGTGATCGCTGTAACCGATAATATTCGGAAATTCTTCAGACATATTTAATAACATACCAAGATTTGCACTGCTTGTGGGTGCAGGATATGACAAAACACAGTGATTTAGAATTATATCAACTTTATACTGACTTAAAAAATTAATTGTAGATTTGATTTCACCTATCGTGGAAGCACCAGTTGATAATATTATCGGCTTCTTTTTTTCTGCAATTTTCTTTAATAATTGATAATTTGTTAAGTCCGCCGATGCTACTTTATAAAAATTTAAAATTTCATCTAACTCATCAACAAAATCTACATCAAAAGGTGTTGTAAGAAACTCTACTTCATTTTCTTCACAAAATTTCTTTAGGTTAAAATAGTCCCCTGCTTCAAACGAGTCATATTTTTTGAAAAGTTCAAACTGAGAGTTTGTAGACTCTTCGCTTTGATCCCAATAAGCAGGAGAGTTTTGAATAGTAAGTTTTTCAGCTTTATATGACTGAAATTTGACAGCATTGGCTCCTCCATTTTTAGCCGAAATTATTAACTCTTTAGCTTTTGTCAAAGAACCTTCGTGATTTACGCCTATTTCTGCAATAAAGTAAGGGTTGTACCTAAATGTTTGATTATATAAAGATTTGTCTTTATTCCATATGTCAATTCGATCTAAAAAATTCATACCTTTAATACTCTAATAGTTAAATGACAATTAAACTTTACTGAAAAGTGAAAATAATCCCTAGAAATTTTGTATTTAGAGTCTCAGGAAACTCGAGAATAGGTTCTGGTCATCTTTTTCATTCAATGACACTCAACAAAATTTTACAAGATAAAAATGATATCTCGACTTTTTTACTGTACGAATGCGATAACTTTGTTGAAGAACAGTTGAGATCAAATAAATTAAATTACTTATATGAAGACAATCTAGATGAACAAATAAATTCACTATTTAAAAAAAATTATAAAAATATATTAATAAATGATGTTCTTGACACTACTGAAGAGACTATTCAGTTACAAAAAAATTCTGGATACAAAGTTGTAAATATTGAAGATCTTGGAGGTGGTATATATCATGCTGATGCAGTAATAAATGCACTATACGCAGAAATTGACGGGTTAAAAAATCAATATGTAGGACCTTCTTACACAATCTTAAGAAACGAATTTAAAAACGCATCAGAGAAAATTCAATATAAAAAAAATAAATCAATCATTATATCTTTTGGTGGTGTTGATCCAAATAAAATATCTGAAGCAATTTACTATGAAATTTCAAAAACTAATATTCCTTTTTATATAATTGAACCTCCATTTAGGTCATTAAAAATAAAGAGTGAGTTAATACTGAGAAAACCAGTGGAAATGGCAAAAGTTATGTCGAAAGCAAAAATAATAGTCTCGTCAATGGGAAGGACTGTATTTGAAGCAGCTTCTTTGGGTATTCCTGTTGTATCAATAGCCCAAAATGAAAGAGAAGCTCAGCACATCAGTCAATATCTTAATTACATTAATTATCTTGGAAAATTTGAAGATCTTGATATTAAAACTATTGTCAATCAAATAATTGATATATACAATGACCAAGACGAACTTAACATACAAAGAAATTTGTTATTTGACCTTGTCGACTTTAAAGGTGCAGATCGAATTAAAGAAATCATAAGTAACTTATCATAATGAAGAAATACAAATTTTTTATAAATTACATTTTAAAAAACAAAACCTTGTTTGTATCTTCAAACATAATATCTGTTTTATCTGCTATTTTCGGCGGATTAACTATAGGAATAATTATTCCATTAATTGAACCTAACACAGAGGGAATATTTTCAGATATAAATTTAGGATTTTTAGGTAATTTAGATGATTTTTTAGCCTTTTTGAATAGTTTTTCTGGAGATACAAAGATTAGAACTATTTGTTTAATTATTGTAGTTTTTGCAGTTTTAGAATTTTTAACTATGTACTCCACATTCCTAATTTCATCAATAATACAAATTAGAACTTTAAAAACCATTCAAGACTATTTGATAACAAAAATAAAGAGAATTAACTTGTTAACATTTATAAGTTTTGAACAAGGAAGACTTTTTTCTATGACAGTCAATGAATCAAAAGTTTTATCAAGAGTACTCGCAAGAATAATAAATGGAATTAGAGATATTTGGTTATTAATTACCTTTACTGGAGTATTAATACTTGTATCCCCTGTTATGGCAATATCAGGACTTTTTCTACTTGGGGTTTTAACAAATTTAATTAATGGAAAACTTGGAAATATGCTGAAAAAAAGAGAGCAGTCATATGTTGAGTCTACAGAAACCATCTTTTCCGAACTTGATGAAACTTTAAAAAGCTTTAAATCAATTAAGGCTTCAGGATATGAAGAAAATCACTTTAACAGAATACTAGATCAATTTGAAAAATGGAGAAAAACAGAGTGGGAAGTTTTAAAAATTAGCATTTTACCCCAACCAGTTTTGAATTTATTAAACTCTTTATCCATTGCACTTTTGCTATTTATAGGAACTATATTATTCCCTGATAATAAAAATGACTGGTTGGGATTGATGGTTCCTTTCTTTTTGTTTATTTTTAAACTTCTACCAACAATAAATAATTTAAACACATTACGAATAAAACTAAAAGGAGTCTCGCCTTATCTTGAAAGGTTTCATAATTTTGAGTTAATCAGTAAGGAGAATGAAGAATTTTCAGGAAAATCCGAAATCAAAAAAATAAGTGATAAAATCGAAGTCAAAAATTTATCTTTTCAATTTAATGACTCAGATGTTTTTTCTTTAAAAAAGATAAATATATTATTTGAGAAAAATAAGATGACATCAATAGTAGGGCCTTCAGGTAGCGGAAAAACAACGTTAGTAAATATTTTATTGGGCCTGATGTCACATGATGAAGGCGAAATATTAATTGATGGTAAAAATATAAAAGGCTTAGATATAAATCAATATAGGAGAACAATTTCATATGTTGAACAAGATACATTCTTTTTTAATAGAACTATCAGTGAAAATTTAAAGTGGCAAAATGAAGGAGTTGAAAAGGACAGGATTTTAAAAGCCTCGGAGTTATCAAATTCAATTGAATTCATAGAAAATATGGAAAAAGGGTTTGAAACAAAACTTGGGGCTGGAGGTAAAGATTTATCAGGTGGTCAAAAACAAAGACTTGCAATTGCTAGGGCATTTTTAAAAGATTCTGATTTTATAATTCTTGACGAATCGACAAGCAATCTTGATTATTCTTCAGAAGTTGATGTTTATAAAAGCATTGAAAAAATGCTAGCAACAAAAGGACTGATAGTCATAGCACATAGATATTCAACAATTAAAAACTCTGACAAAATAATTTATATGGAGGATGGACAAATTTTAGAACAGGGAACTCATGATGAATTGATAG
>MDTA01208102.1_pt1 | contig 15744 bp, 4 predicted proteins | sample 811151 | NCBI WGS metagenome assembly MDTA01 (sample SAMN05326648, study PRJNA326480) | marine metagenome | isolation source: seawater | place: Indian Ocean: South | collected 2010 | reverse complement strand
GACGGGTTGGACTCCAGCTGAAGTTCAAGAACAATTCACTCAAAGTTGTCAAGATGGACTGGCTGCCCCGTGGATACCCAAAGTGGATCCTTTACCCACACTTTGCGATGTAGGAGCTTGTCATCCCGAAGACGAATGTCTGCTGTGTTCCGATGTAATGAGTTCGTGTGATAAAACGGCCTCGGTGCAGTGCACAGCTCCAATCGCGTTCAATTATAGAGATGAGAACCGTTGTCAACACGGAGGAACCGCCTGGCAACCATTGGCAGTCCAATCAAAGACGTATTTTTGTGACTTTCAAGACAAAGCTGTAAAGGAAGTACACGTCAACGGACACATGTACAATGGCCACATGACAGCTCGGGGTCTATTGACTATTGAAAATGCCAGTGGTATCGCGTCTCCGCCATTCACAGTCTCAATCAATACGTCTCTTTCGGGAAACGAAACCAAAGAGATTTCTTCTTTTCGTTCTGTAGGAAATGACATCACTCTGATATGGTCTGAGCAATTGCCTCCAAAGCGTACTTTCTTCTTGGAAACACTAAAACCTTGCAACGAAAACTTTAATTGGTTTAAGTATTGCTCAGAACAGGATTTAGGGACGCCTCTAGATTTATCGGGAGGGTTTGGCCTGAAGGAAACATGGTCTGGCCACGCCACGCTCATTTCGCCAAACACGTTGTCTCTGTATAGCGCTCAATTCGAATCCACGACAAATAGGAACGAAATGAATATTACGATGCGTGCCAATGACCGGCTTCGAGTTGTTTGTGGGGAAAAGATAGTTGAATCGGTATCTTTTATTCATTTAGATGCGACGTTTAAGTCTTGTACATTGGAGTCGATTTACGGAAACGTTGAAATATCAAGTTTGACAGTCGACGGCGAAGAACAACTTTTAGATTTCGATTCGGCCACACTTTCGGTTTCAGGGCGCTCATTCCCGGTATTAGAACGTAGTCGCAATGTGTCGGGATTGATGGATTGGTCCTTTGAAGATGGTATTGCTTCGAAAAATACATTTGATTACGACAACACTGGCATTCGGTACGATCTTGGAAAACAACACGACGACATTCGAATAACGGGTTGGTCAAGTATACCGGATGACAATGGCCAAGTACTCAACTTGCGAATTCTAAACGAGGAAAACACGTCTATGTTTACGGCCTACGTTTGGTCGAAAGGACTATACGTCAAGACAGGTGAAATTGAAGGCCCTTACGGCGAGCGAATAGCCTCGGTGCCCGCAAACAAATGGTGGTATTGGTCGATACAGGCGGAACATCATGTTGAAACAGAACACATAGCCGATGATCACCCCGTATTTAACGATAATGCGACCTATTTTAAACAAGAGTGGAAATTTACTGTCCGAGTAGAAAATGAAGTATGGACTGGTATACAACCTGTGGAATCTGGTGTCAAGTTGCGAAGTCATTTCTTAAAAGCGGCGCCGTCTTTTCACGATATTCCAAACCAAGAAAGACACGAGTGTGCATATCAATGTACGCACCATGGTACTTGTCAGCAGTGGTCTTGGTCTCCCGATGATGGTCATTGTTATTTGCATGCGAAACGTTGCCATGAGGATCCAGAATGCGTGCACGGTACTAGACTTATGAATAGTCTTCAGTCGCATAAAGTAAGCCACTTTGAAATATCGGCAAACGAACCAAAAACCGTGAATAGATTGCCAACCCGTTGGCGAGCTATTCGTGCACAACCTTTATTGCAAAGCCCAACATGCGCTCCTATCGATATGACAAACATAGATCCGCGTTGGCGCGCACCTTTCCAAGATCAATACATACCGTTTTCTCCTGACGCCACGGCTATATGTAACCATTTACAAGAGTCTTGGGTTCTTATGCCAGGGTATGAATCAAAAGTGTGTCAAGGAGAATCTTGTGTGTATAAACCTCATGATTTAAAAGCTTGTGGGGATCACTTGGAAACGTTGGTGCCGGAAGTTCCAGAGAATTGTGACAGCAAAAAATTTTGGAATACGAATTGGACGGCTTATTGCCATTATGTAACGTCGTTTGAAACCGTTCGCTCGGGTGGTGGTGTGTACCGGGTTCCTTTTCTAGGAGGTCTAGAAGCAAACATGTCTGATATGTGCGAAACACCGTGGCATATTTATGACGATGCAAGATCAACTTGCCCTCGTATATCTGCCTCGTGGTTTAATGAATGTTTTGAACGGACTTCTGTGTATTCTGAACATTGTTCCGCAGAATGCGTAAATAGCATAGATGATATGTTATCGAACATTAATGGTTCAGAAGGTATCTGTAGCTTACGCGAAACATTTCTAGATATCCAGTCAAACGCTTCTGGAGATTCAACGGGAATGCCAAACGAGTGTGAATGCAATCTTGACAACATTGTTATTTCAGATTTTTGTCTCATGCAAAATGCATATCACGAGGGACGTCACATCCGAATTCCAGAATTATTTCATTCAGATTGCTCTTATGATTGTAAAGAAACATTGAAACAATCACTGAATCGTACGGAATGGCGAACATGGTGCTATGATTTATCGAGTGGCGATATCGAGGGCGTCTGCTCCAAAACAGTGTGCGAATGCGACGTCGAAAAAAATATAGGCGTGGCGGGAGGTCGGTGCGAACTGTCGTGTCCATCGGGAGTTTCAGACGGGCTAGAATTGGCATGTTCAGGGCGTAATGGACAATGTTTTGCTATACAACCCAACGAAGCGATATCCGACGAACAGGAACAAATCGCACAAAAAGAAACGCGCTTAGGATCCAATTTTAGTGGAACACTGATACCAGAATGGATCAAAGGACCTGCACCCACAATGGAAGGTCGATGTCAATGTGCGCTTGGTTCTGGAGCAGCTTGTTCCATACCATGCGACCGTTGCAATAATGGCACCTATGGCTCACACATGGCGTCTCAATATGGTATATGTGATTCATTTAATGGCATTTGTCGCGCACTGCCTCCATTCATGCGCTACAATACCAAATTAGAACTCGATGATATTGAAGTTTCTTATAATACCACGGCATTCGAGGCTTCTCAAGGCGTATATAGGTGGAAACACGAAGACAGATTTTTATTCGAGTCTGATCGAACGCTACTCTTAAATTCATTGGTGGAGTCGATCGATCCAAAAGGAGATTTTTTGGGACGTAAAATGGCTATGGACCAAAGTGACTTAAAGATGCGTGAAAACGTGGACACTGTTTTGCGAATTTTCCGAGATTTTTGTTGGGCTCCAAAAGAAACGTTTGAATATTTGGACAATGCCGAAAAAGTGACATTTAACGGCAGTGTGATATACCCAAATGGGTCGAGTACACTCAAAGAAATCGACGTTCCTTCTTGGGGCCAATGTACTAAAATTTCCATATCTTCGGATTGGTATTTTTGTTTCTCAAACGGTCACTTGTATGCTTGGAATCAGACAAGCCAGACACCATTGATTGTGCGTGAGATGGGGGTTTCCGAACGCCCTTTGGAAAAAATGACATTTACAAAGCGCAATGGCAATACGATATACGGCTATGGTGGAGAATATCAGTATACAAAAACTTCACAAACGTTTGATGAAATGTACAAGATTACATTTTATGAACGCGAATGGCATCCTTACAATATTATTTTTGCAGAGTGGGAGTTGGTCGATACCATTGGGACACGCCCGCCCGCCGCTGTTTGGGCACCGATGGTTTCTTTCTTTGACGAATTAGCATTGGTGGTTTCAAATGGAGATCAACATAAATTGTATTACATGCGATACCAAACACCGTCCGCAAGAGCCGAGTGGCGCACATCGACATCCTTACAGTATAATGCTGCCGTCACGAATATCAAAGCGCTATCCTCAAAAGGTGTGCAGATTTTTTTCGATGATAATACCACAAAAGTACTCATAAATGGGTCTTGGACTTCCGGTGCGTTTGTAGAAGTACAACCTGTATCAACCCTAGTATTTGGATATGCAGCTCCTACAGGCACGAAAATGCCGTGTGAAATGAGACTGACCAACCAGAGTCTTATGATAGGCGAGCTGGTGGTTGCAACGTTTGATACGCCGGCACAATATGCACGAGTCTTTCTTGAAGAGTGGCTTACGATCGATATCTTTTCAAGAGCAGATATCATACAAAGATTTCACAATGCCATTCACTGGCAAGCCTTCCCAGAGAAAACGCTACATGAAGCGGTTTCCTTAGCTTCTCGTGGCCAAAAACAATTTGCACTAGACAAGATCACAAGACTTCATATGCATCAATCCAGATGGAGTTGGTATCGCGATATAGCCATGCGATACCAACTGTCAAGTGTTTTGCAAGAGACATTTGTTCGTTACGTTCGTGTCAATTCCGAAACGTCGAACAGTTTTTTGAATGTTTCAGAAACGTCTCAAGAGTTCTTAAACTTTTTTTCTTCCGTGCCTGTTTCTTTCTTTGGAGAACATCCAACATATAGTCCATCCGAACTCTCCGTTCGTTTGGAAGGGGATATTTACAAGCGCTGTGTAGTGGTCACGGGACACTATAGCTCAAAACTCTCGGATTACGAACAAAAAATTAATTTTGAAATCGACCAAGTCGTGATACGAGTACAGTGGTCCGAGACCTCGTTCCGCGCGATTTTGACTCGTTCGAATGGACCTGGCCGGATGGAGTGGAATATGACGGGAGCATTTCGAACAATGACACTTGTGATGCATTTGGAAGAATGGCTGTACGACACGGCGGAACCATTTCAACCATTGTATGTCGTCGAAGAAGCCGAAAATTGGGAAGCTCTTTTCCAAATGTTTGTCATGGAAGACAGTATGTCAACGTACAGCATGCTTTCGCAGACGAACGACTTTTTGAGATATACGGCTTCACATTGTTCAATCACGGCTGGTAAAAAATGCCCAGGTATGACTCTGTATACGGACATGCCGTGTTCAGGACGGGGTAGATGTTCCTATTCGTGCCAATGCACTTGTGAAATTGCAAAGTCGGAACTTGCTTCCTCTGATTCGGCACTTTCGAGTATCGATTGGACAAAGTCGCCTTATCGAGGACCGGGATGTGAAAAAGTTTGTCCGGGATATGATGGTTTTAATTTAAGTTCTATTTGCAATTCAAATGGTGTATGTCAAAGAGACGGAAAGTGTACTTGTTCTCAAGGATTTACGGGCGACGCCTGTCAATTCAGATGTCCAGTAAATTCAAAAAATGAAACGTGTTCATTACACGGTGGTTGTGGGACAAGAGCGTATGGCATATCTACATTTCAGTTCTCGGGCGATCAATATATGGACATACTGACCTCCAAAAATAAACAACACTTTAAAGATGCTCTTCGCGCATTTTATGGAACGTGTGAACTGGAAAATTACGTATCAGAGCCTTCCAGTTTTATTCCCGCCGCTGTGACATTAGGCACTGCAAGTTTGACACTCGAACAGGCGCAAAAAATATGCTCTGAAACAAACAAAAATATTAATCTTGATTTTTCAATACGGGAAAATCGATTCTATCCGTCAGGCATGTGTGTAGGTGTGCAAAAAGACCAAGAAGAATATCAACCTGTTATGCTTAACAAGTCTACAACCGAAATACAAACACTTGATATATTGGAACTTTTCGAATGCAATCCATCCGAATGTTCTATAGAAATAGCACCAGACAATGATCGTACTGTTTTGGGGTTAAAACACGAGTTGGATACACCAGAATATCATTTTTATATGGATTACGTGCATGGGAATTCAAAAGGCCAATTTGATTATATTATCAACGGCGAAACATTTGTGATGGACATTGATTGGACTCCCACGTCTCTGGTTCTAAACATTGGAACGACATTGTCTACTCACGTTCTAGTCAATACATCGATCCCTATTGAACACGTTGAGTTTTCGATTCTTGGAAAAACGATCACAAGTCGAGTGTATCCTTCCTTCATGTCGTTAGGTTCTATAAACAATACCATATGGTTAGCACCGCAGTACGAGAAAAAATACCGACTTTCCAACACAATACACAGTGGTTACTACTACAATGTTCCTTCTTCAGATACTGGAGCAGACCGAGTGTTGCTGAATAGTTTTGTTGCGGAAAGGGAATGTGACGATCAAGACAACTGTTTGGGAATTGTACGTTGGCGCAATCTATTCAAAGAAACGTTGTATTCGTTGCATTCAATGGTTGAAATTCAAGGTTATGATACTTTTGAGCTCAATACCGCGCCTCCATACGATTACTATAGACGCATGTCAAATGTATACAAGGGCGTATTTGGCGTGCAGAAAAAATGTCAAACGATTGAACCCGGCCTTTCTGCGTATCCAAAGGTGAAATTTATAGAAAGTTACGACATTCCTATTCAAAATGCAGATGTGCGTCTCGCTTTGGACGATACCACAGGTGCTGTGGAAATAGGAACAGGTATATGGACTAAATGTTGGACGCGCGCTCCGAACATCCATACAAAGTTGGCATGTTACGAAGAAGCCAAAAAGAAAAACTACGGGTTTGCCTTTTCGGAGACCACTCAGGTATGTTTAATATACAGTGGTATCACAGACCCCACGAAAATTAAACTAGATAAATATAACAGTAACACGCGTCTGTCGCTCGATGACCCATGCGACGAAAATGCCGAGTGGTTCGCATAATTTACACATACGAGAAGTTTTTAATTACAATGTAAAACAAATGTATTTAAGGCGCAGAAAGCTTATTAATTAAATGTTTTTTCTATTCATATTTTTTTCCATGGGACTCGCATGTAATCCGGGTACCTTTTTAAATGGGTCTACGTGTTTAGATTGTCCGTCAGGTTACTTTCAAGAACATTCAGATATTGATTATTGTCTAGAATGCCCTCGTGGATCCTTTTCTGGGGTAGCCGCTCAAACTTGTACAGAGTGTCCTGCCGGTACATTTGGTGAACAAAAGAAACAAGCACAATGTATCGGTTGTCCTAACGGATGGACTCAACCATTGAACGCGTCAGTAGACTGTAATTTATGTGGCCCAGGGCACCATATAGTAGGATTCAGCTGTGTCCCGTGTCCGACAGGGACATATGAATCGGGCTCTACCTGTATTCAATGCCCAAATATGATGTACCAACCAGATACGGGGTCCGTCGCGTGTATAGATTGTCCTGCGGGGCGCTGGCAAGACCAATTAGGGTCTGATCAATGCAACGAGTGGGAACATCACAACCGTGTTGCGATGGTTATGGATTAAACGGTGGTATCTGTTCCAAATGTAGTGTTGGACTATATTCAAAAAACCAGAATTGCGAATCGTGTCCTCATGGTCATGTGCCAGCAATACAATTGGGCGACATGTATTCTTTTGCAAAAAATTGTTCCCATGTATGTTATGCATGTGAAAACGGTACAAATGCTCAGAACAACCGATGCGTGGCTTGTTCGAGTGGAAAATATGAATCAGATTCTACATGTCAAATGTGCGAAGTCGGACGTTATCAACCAAACGAACGTCAACAACAATGTCTACTGTGCGAGGCCGGGTTTTATCAAAATGAGACGGGTCTAGATTCGTGTAAAGCTTGTCCGGAAAATCATTACTCTAGTTCTGAAGCATCTAGTTGCTTACCTTGTCCGAACAATACGAAAAGTCCGTTGGGCGCTGCTACCTGCGACGCCAACTGTCCAAATGGCACGTTTACGACCGGATCGACTTGTTCACACTGTCCGGCCGGTACGTTTAAACCGAGCGAATTGGACCAAGACGATTGCCAAGCATGTCCATCCGGTCATATAAAAAAATATTCCTTTGAGAGTTCGTGTTACGAATGCCCAAATGGCACGATACCGAATAACGATAAAACAGTGTGTGAAAGCTGTTCTGCCGGTACATTTTTTCAGAATGGTGCGTGTGAGGATTGTCCTGTGGGTACATTTACAACCGAATTTCAGGATACGTGCCAGGAATGTTTTCCAGGCCAATATCAAAATGCTGTTGCCCAACAAAGTTGTACATCATGTTCACCGGGAACATTTTCGGACGCAGGCGCATCTGCATGTACGACATGCCCTGCAGGTTTTATTGCTCCGGATTCATCTACATTAGCCTGCCAGATTTGTCCGCCTGGCAAGGGAGTAGACGCCAGCGGGCCTGTATCAAATATAGCATGTGAAGATTGTCCAACAGGCAAAGAATCGTTTGAAGGTCGTTGTGTTTTATGTCCGGCCGGAAAAGAAGCATCGGGTACTTCAGGATGTACTTTGTGCACTTATGGTAAAGTTTCTCCTGCGCTCAACACATCTTGCGAACTTTGTGAGGTTGGAAAGTACTCTTTTAGTCGCTCTGAATGTCGCACGTGCAATACCACTGAAAATTTTTACCCCAACAAAATCGGGATTGGATCGACGCATTGCATACTGTGTTTACCAGGCGATATTTGTCAAACGTGTGACCCTGGTACTTTTAACAATGCCGGAGCTTGTGAACAGTGCCCATCAGGATACGTTAATGATGGCGTATCTACCAAATGTTTTGAATGTGGGCCTACATCCGTGCCAGACACAAACCAAGCAAGTTGTCAAACGTGTCCTGCTGGTAAACAAAAGAACGGCCTTCTTTGCGAGAATTGCCCAATAGGCACATTTACAGAACAAGGCATTTGCTTACAATGTCAAATTGGCAAGTATCAAGACGTAACCGGCCAAAACGAATGCAAAACTTGCCCACCTATGACAACGACGACTGCGAAAGGTAGGACCGCCTCGTCGGAGTGTAAAACGTGCAGTGAATTAGAGAATTATGAAGCAACTGTTGTTTTGGAGGGCGTTTGTAGTGAGTGTGCGGCTGGAAGAGTGCCTTCAGCATTATTTGATGATTGTGTAGATTGTGATCCTGGCAAATATCGAGACGCAACACAGTCCGTTTGTGAGTCATGTTTTGTTGGTAAATTTAGTGATGGTCAGACTCCTTGTGAGCGTTGTCCAACAGGATTTTTCAATACCGAAGATGGCCAGGCTGATTGTGAAGCATGTATTGGAAATAGTTGTCAAGATTGCGGGCCTGGTTACCGAAAAGAATCAAACGCGTGTATTGCATGCGCCGCAGGTACGTTTGCCATTTCCGGCCAAACGGTTTGCCAACCTTGTTCCACGGGTCTCTTTCAAGCTTCTGTTGCCAAATCTTCGTGTGATGCGTGTCCAGAGGGAAAGTATCAAGACGAAATATCTTCAATAGCATGCAAAGAATGTCCAGTTGGGCGTTTCCAACCAGATTCCCAGCAAGCAGCGTGTCACAAATGTCCTATAGGACAGTACGCTTCCCAAACGGGTAGTCAGAGTTGTTCCAAGTGTCCATCAGGCAAATATACGCCATCCGAAGGTGCCACTTCGGAAAATTCTTGCCAAAATTGCCCAACGGGTTACATAGAATTTGAAGGGAGTTGTATTGGTTGTCGCGAAGGTTCTTATCAGAATCAAGAAGGTGAGACGAGCTGTAAGGCTTGTCCAAACAATGGCATGAGTCCTGAAAAGGCAAAACATTCTAACGAGTGTTTCTCTTTGGCAGGCATGACTTCGTATGTATTCGGTATGAAGCCCGATTCAAAAGTGGCAAATCATTTCGAGAAGGAATGTGAAGTACGTCCAGACTTGTATTTGTTGTGTCCGATATGTACTTGTGATTCGGATAGTCGTAATGGTTTTTGGGATGGGCCTGTATGTGACGAGTGTCGTCGTGGTTTTGCAACGCGTCGGTGCACAGTAGGTTGTCCAGGATACGACGGATCTCATGATTCAACCATGTGTAGTGGGAATGGCAAATGTTGGTATGGAAAGCACGGGAACGGCCTCTGCTATTGCGGAGGGAAATCTGTATTGGATTCGTCGAGTGAAAACGCCGTTGTCGACGTTCGTCTGTGTCCCAAAGGTAAAATTTGTCCAAGCTATGATGAAAGAGAGCAAACCGAGACGGTGTACAGACCAGTGTACTATATTATTTTATATCGCCAGTTCTCAACTTTTGTGTTGCAACTCAACAAATATACGCCAGATCGAGGGCACATGTGGTTCAGACGTTATCCGCCTGCCATTGCATATGAAAATACGTGCAGTGCGTGCGTCTCCGAATACAGACAAGACCCTTTGACCATAACTGGCTATTGGTCAACAAACGATACGTACGTAAATTTTAAGGATACGCTCCAGACAAAGAATGGATTTCATGGAGAAAATTGCCAATACGAATGCGCATTATGCTTGAATGGCGTATGCAACCAAGTTCCTCATCCTTATAGTTATTCATACACAATAAAAGATACGTACAGACCACAGCTGACGACATTCATGCCGAAAACATCTTGCAAATGTTCGAGGCCGTCAGCCTTTGATTCGGAGAACATGTGTTGTCCTCACGGCTTTCAACCGTATGTGTTTTATGGCGTGCGCGGTTCAACTCCATATTCTAGGTTTACGGCACTGCCTTATATTACAGGACTTAGGAACGAAGTCCGTGAGTACTGGATAGATCGAGATTTATCATTGGAACCCAATTACCAAATTTCGTACCACGAACCCAGCGATGGCTCGATGTGGTTGGCAAACAACAATCGGCGATGGGCCGACTCTGGGGATTTTGCGCGCGTCAAATTCTCTGACGTAGGACCTTACAACAAGAATGTGTTCTACGGTGTGGCCAAAGATATTTGTAGAGCGTGCCCAGGACTTTTCGGCAGAGGCGTGCGATCTCAGCGTTTTACCATTCCAACAGAGGACGACGCAGAAAATTTTTGGTGGGATAATGCCATTGGTGCATCTGCTCGAAAATGCAATGGTATCGGTGTTTGCGATTTTTACAAGAAAGACATAGAGCCTCTTGTACATTTTATGGGAGATGCAAAAAAATATTGGATAGCTTCAAGACATCGCCAGTGCGATGCAACGTCCGTGGACGGCATCATTTCAGAATATGATGGCACGGTGATAGATACTGTTGACAAATGCGCAGAATACGCGAAACAAACCAATTCCGAATGGTTTACATACGCCCAAAAATACTTTGGCGGTAGTGTGGACGACTTGAAAAAAATAAATGGTTCTATTCAACATTGGCCGAACGAATGGTCGGCGAAGCAAGCGTCCTCGTCGTCACTGGGATATGTATCTTGGCAGAATGGATCTCAGACAGTATGGTCGCTGTTAGACCCGTCTCTACAGGAATTGCCCAGGCCAGACTCGAACAGCCCGTACTATGTGACGCCAATTACATCTGGTGTATGCGCTGCATATAGAACCTGCGATACTTTTACAGAGGAACCCGGGTTTTTCACGTACAGAAGGGAACTCGGCCGCGGAGACTCAAGATCGAAAGACGCCACATTTGATCGCTTTGATACATGCTTTACATTTACGTGGAACGATACCGTAGTGCCCATAGGGCTGTACACTACTATAGACTACAAACAGGGGAAAGATCCATTCCTAGGCGGATGGTGTCCCAAGGGTTACTTTTGCAGTGTTCACGACGAAGTGGGATACAAGGAGGCATGTCCTCCAGGTTACTATCAGCCCTACGAAGGAATGCATCGTACGGTCATTGAAACACAATGTTCTGAAGTAACCACCCCTTCAGAAGGGTGTAGCCCGCTATATTCGACGGCTTCTTCTACCGATTATGTCGATAAAATTTGTATTCGTTGTGCAAGAAATGAGTGGTCGGAAGAAGGCTCTCCGGTATGCACGGAATGTCCGTCGGGTCGCGTAAAGAAGATTTCAGGCGAATTTTCAACGACAACCCAAATGTTAAATTTCCCATCCGCTTTACCCGGTACACCATTGTGGTATTACCAACCTGATGAGACAGGTATCATGACGCGAGATTGTGCACTCGTACCTGAATCCATTGTGCACATACCAAGTCTGAATCAATACACGTCGTACGATGAACCGGCCTTTTTACCGGTCCTGTCATGTCCATATGGATTTTCAAGTCGGCCCGGAACATACATGCTTGACATTGATTCGGGAAGCGAAAGTGTCGAAAATGTCATTTTGCATCACTTTCCACAAAATAATGGTGACACCGTCGATTCTGCTATTGATGCTCCGTATGTACAACTCAAGAGTACGTACTCTTACGAATTAAGCGGCCTCAATAGCTTATGCCCCGCCAATGGATGGAACCGTATAGCATCGGAAAACGAATGCCGTGTCGCTGCTTATAGACGAGGCATTTATAAAGTAAAGCGCCAAAGAGGCATTCGAGGTTGTTGGTACATGCCAAATGTTCGCTCAGACGTCGTTTTTTGGAGTGCTAGTGGTATAGATAAATGCATTTCGTCCGTAGAACATTTATGCCGGGATGGTACCAATAACGATGCCGCATTTGGGTTCTTTGTGCGTTCACACTGTATGCGCTGTCCTGGCAGTTCTGTGACCGGACCAGAAAGTGGTGCGTGCACGACGTGTTTCTCAAACCAATTGAAAGTGTATGCCAAAGAAGCGCTCCACAAAATTGCTGAAAATGGAATCGTAAATATGATAAACAACAATACAAAGATACCGCTTCGCGGTGATCCGACACTTGTTCGAAATATTGACTTGGAGCGTACTGTTTCGTATACTCTCAATCGCGAAGACGATCGGATTTTTGTACCGGCAGTGGGCGATGGGTTTGAACTAAGTCTATCAGATTGTTATTTAGCTTGCCAAGCCAAATTACCCATTCTTGGAACGGGATTGGCCGAATCCCTCACGCTTCGAGGCATTGGCCTGAAACAAACCGAGCCTTTTGCATGCGCGTGCGCCAGTGCGGCAGATCCAAAATAGGAAACCGATAAGGCCGTGGAAACGGGATGGGTATGGTACGAAACAAATAGGTCACCCCCGCCGGACTGGGCGTCAGAAGGACTTCCTCTTTGTCATAATTGTCAACCTGGTCAATTTCGCGAAAAGGGTTGTCAAAATTGTCCAGCTGGATTTTACACGCACACATCTACAGAAGCAAACAGAGCATTCTGCCAATCTTGCAAACCAGGTTATTACTCCAGTGATGAACGCACTATATCTTGCAGCGCGTGTCCTACTGGGTTTTATCAAAACGACGAAGGAAAAATTACGTGTACAAAATGTCTTTCTGGCACATTTCAATCGCGCCCAGGTAAAACACAGTGCCAGGATTGTCCCGTCGGATACGCACAAACTTTGGAAGGCAGAGGTACGTGCGATTCGTGCGCAAAAGGAAAATATTCAAACGAATTAAAAAGTATGCAATGTAAAAAATGTGTAGCAGGCCAATATCAAACTACAGAAGGCTCTTCGACTTGTCAATTGTGTTCATCAGGAAAAGCGTCAAGTACTGAAGGCTTAGCTTCAGAATGTCCAGAATGTTCTGCGGGTCGTTACCAAGGTTTGCAAGGCCAGACATCGTGCGTCGGATGCCAAGTAGGTACGTATTTGAGTTCAACAGGGTCGGCCGGGCCGTGTGATTCGTGTCCATCGGGTAGGTTTCAATCCTTTGAGGGCAGATCACAATGTTATGAATGTAACGGAGGGTATATATGCAACGTGTTAGGGTTGGGTGCCGAATGTCCGGCGGGCCACTATTTGCCGGCCGGCGAATGGAGTACTGGGTGCCTAGCATGTCCAGCAGAACACCAACCAAACGGAGCAAGAACAGCATGTCTCAGTTGCCCGAGTGGAAAATCAACCAGCGGTCATGAAGGTTCGACTTGCCAAGATTGTCCTGCGAACGGTATGCTTAATGTTCCAGCATGGAATGGGTTCAGCTACCGAACCACCACACAATCTTACCAATCTTGTTTAATGCCTTATAATGGCCATACTCCGCCTTATTGTGCTGTAGCTGCCTTTAATCTTTGGTATGGATACGGCACAAATACATACAAGACGTGGGTCATTTCTTTGGAAGACCAAACAACATACGCCAGACTTTCTGATATGGACGACTTGGGAAAGATTACAATTACGAAGAACGGCGTGCAAACGGCTTCCATAACCGTACAGTATCCCAACGACGGAACAGTATCACAAACCTGGCAACAAGGAGATTATGGCACGTTTGAGTTTTCATGCACGAATTACGCATGGGACTTTAATTGTGAGTTTTTAATATTCAAAAAGACGAACGGGTTTATTTTACCGGCATCGTTTGAATTTTTCAGTTCCGATCCGGGATCTAGTAGTTACTGTGCAAATAATTGAAATTACAAATCAATAAACTTTCTTTTTTTACTCTCTACAAAATCTACACGTTCTTCCTCGTGACATAACCAAGTTTGTATCCGCGGGTCTTTCAAATCGGCTTCTCCATCTTCCTTCCATTGAAGAGAATCTTGTTCGCGTCCCATCCAAATCACCCGGTCGTTCGAGACTACTAGGTCAATCATGCGTGGCCGATTTTGTCTGACCATGTACAATAAACCACAAGCATTACAAAGGGACGACGTCCCACACGGACCAGGGCGCCACGTTGGCGAAACATACGTTCCGCAACGTGTACATGGCATTTTCTGACGAGACATGACCATTTGCCTAGTATCTTGTTTTTTATAAAACTCGCTTATAAGTATACCAACGACTGTATCAATATGTATCATTCTTGTTTTAAAACGTATGCGATATAACTTTTTCGACATAATTCTAAAATATTCATTTTTGCCATTTGGCCATGGCCATTTTATGCTGTTTACACATTTCGGACATTTTTTTGGCGTGTCTGGAAGAACAAGTATCGAGTATACTACTCACAAAATCTACCAGATTCGAATTTTGTGCGCGCATAGCGCGTTTGGTGCGTATGGTATCGCGCACATTCATAATATCTGCGCGCAACGCTCGTAGGCGCTCTTCACGTTTTTCCGTCTCGGGTGTGCGCCTACGATGCACAGGTGCTGCATAACCAAGAGCTGCCATTGCTTTATTGCTCTGTTCTTTACTTCTGACCTCAAACTCGGGCGAAATGGAATACTTTTTTTGGCCCTTTGCCAGATGAGCTGTCACCACGAAAACAAATTTTGGCCATTGTTGATTGCATATTTTGCGATACCATTGGCTTAAAGACCATTTGCGCTTTTGAAATTCGACGACGAGGTCGGGACCGAGCTCTTTCGGATTTACCCACGCTTCGTTGTCCGCAAGAGACCATTTTCGAGACATGAGCTTGCTTGTTCCACATAAGTGTTTGTGAAAAAAAGGATGTATGGGAACCATCGCTGCTTTTCCACACGGGTCTTTTATCTCGCCAGTTGCCAAATACATCGCAATGTGCACTCGTTCGGCCGTGGCAAATTCCGGAGGTAAACGAATACCCGTTTGTTTTCCAAGAACCGTCCCATCGCGATAATTCACGAGGCCACCGGGCCCGTTCTTAAGATTGCAAGTCTTTGTAGTCTTTGGAAGTCCGTCCCTATTTTTTTTTAAGTGAAAGTTCGGCGTTTCGTCAAACAGTTCTTGCATGAGAGAATCCAACATTTCCTCGTCGGTGTCTGATTCATCCATTTCTGAATCAACCCGTCGCTTCTTTACGATAGCCTTGTTTGGCCATTCGGGCGCATCTCTACGCTTATTGCTTCGTTCATCGGAACCGAAATGAATTTTTCTACCGCCTGAACCGACTAAAGGGGCCTCAGATGTAGTAAACATTGAAGATATAGCAGACATTGAAGATGTTATGTTTAAAGAATATGTGGAATTCAAAGATACACTTATGTTTAAAGAATAAGTGTATCTTTTAAAGTTTT
>MDTA01042098.1_pt1 | contig 15746 bp, 8 predicted proteins | sample 811151 | NCBI WGS metagenome assembly MDTA01 (sample SAMN05326648, study PRJNA326480) | marine metagenome | isolation source: seawater | place: Indian Ocean: South | collected 2010 | reverse complement strand
CCTGTATCGGTAGAAACCCAAACTGTCGCCATATAGAATGAATCAGAATCGGCTTCGACAGCTGCACTCATCCTAACTTTAATCGAGTCTTCAAACCCAGGTGCGATAAGAATTTCATTAGGTGTTTCAAGGGTAAATTCAACCCACTGCGTGGATCTACTTCGATTGAAAACTGTACCGACTGCGCGGCGGGCACATATGGTCCGGGAACTGGGCTGTCCCAGTGTACAGACTGCCCCAGTAATGCAACGTCACAGCCCGGAAGCGACGAGTTGGTGGATTGCTTCTGCCTGGCAGGATTCAAAGGCCAGTCAGGAAACAACTGTGTGCAGTGCGGAAAAGGGGAATACCAACCCTTGCAGAGTCAAATTGAATGTGAGCAATGCCCAGCAGGCACATACAATCCGTATTTCGGGTCAATATCACTGGACAATTGCACAAATTGTTCGGCAAATTTCTATAGCGATGTGCCCGCGGCTGCATTTTGCACAGTCTGCCCCACTGTTTCAGGCGTGCAGACAGTGTCACCGCCAGGAACTTCTAACAGACAAGACTGCCAATGTCCACCGGGGTATTCTGGGACTGTGGCATCTGACACTTGCGAAGCATGTAATCCCGGAGAGTTCAAGGCTATGCCAGGCTCGGATAATTGCAAACCATGTCCACTGAATACTTTCATGACTGGTTCAGCCGCAGTCAATTGCACAGACTGTCTTCAGCATTCCTTCACGGAAACAACAGGAAGCACGGAACGCGCGCATTGTCTCTGCAAGTCGGGATTCAAACACGATACCGGAGGGGACTTTGTGGAAATCGTGATTACGCAGGCTGATTTGAAACCGATCGATGAAAATGGCAACGACAAGTCTGCTTGTACTACATCCGATCCGGGCAAATTTCAACTGGCTCGTACAGAGGATTGCCGGAAAAAAATGGCAGAGGAGATGGGAACAAAAACGGGGATGGCATATAAGTCATGCGAAGTCAAAAATAATGGCGACACGACTTATTGTTCTAGGAGTCTTTACGACAATGGATATCATTGTTATTTCCTGGATGAATATGGCCAATCTTACGGCCAATCGACTGCGGAAATAGAAAGGTATTGCCACTTGAATACCAATTACAACAAAAGATATAACTGGTGTCCATATTCAGTGAAATGGTCAGGTACACTGCCTGAAACCATTTCCAATAAAATGGGTCGATTAGAAATATCGTCTACTACATCACCGAAAGCTCTGAATGACGAATCTCAAACTCTTGAATTAACAATAGGGGGTGATCTGCTTTATACGTTTTACAACGATGACGATTATTTTTACTCGTACGAACACGACGGAACATCCGAATTGAGAATTGAAATGCAAACTCAGGCCACTATATCAGGATGCCCGACAACTTCTGTCTCTGGCGCCAATAATCTTGATTATGATCCAAGTTGGGGGTACCTCACAATCACGATGAAGTTCATCCCGGACTGCAAAGGCTGCCGGAAATCATGCGTCCCTTGCCCCAACGGCACGTACAGCACCGAACACAACAGCCGCGTTTGCTCCAATTGCGAAGCAGGAAAATACTCCGACGCAATCAATGCAAGTAACGCCTCGACGTGCCAGTTCTGTCCGGCAGGTAAGTGGCAGTTTGCCGGGCAAGGCGACTGCGAAGAATGCGTCGCAAACTCGAATTCCCCCGTGGGCAGCACGGCGTCGCAAAACTGCACCTGTAACGCGGGGTATTTTGGCCAGCATGAGCCAGGCGTCGCGTTTCACTGCACTCCGTGCGGAGTGGGATCATACAATGACGTTACCGGCGCAAGTGCCTGCCAATTGTGCCCAGTGACTGTGAATTACTCGATGCCGTCAACCAGGGGTCCGATTGCAAAGACTCCCGTATTTGCGTTTGCGCCAACAGAACAGGCTGATAATGGCCATGGACTGACGTGGCCACGGCCCACACAGGCCAAGTTTGACGCGACAAGTTCTGTTTCCGGGCCTTTATTTCAAGGGGGTGCTTTTGATAGTGACCTGAACATATTGAGCAATGGAGGTTTCACAGTTGTGTTAAAAGTTCGCTTTTCGCCCGTGCGGGAAGCAGAGACATTATTGCATATAGCTTTGTCGGATCCTTTCAAAAACATCTGGATCTCAAGAAATGACAATACCATGGGCCAATCACTAAGATTTCAATTTGGAACGTGTACAGTGGTTGATCTTGCGGAATTCATTCCTGACAATCAGTATTTGTCGTTATCATTTCATGCCAAGCTTGATCACGATGAATCAAAAATAAAGGACCTCCGACTAGTTTGGAACGGAACGGAGACTACAAAACCTTGCGATGGCAGTTCCACATATACACCTCCAGCCGAACTCTCTTGGCATCACATTGCAGTTGGAAAATACGTTTTGAATAACAATGCGTTTGCCAAATTTACTGGAGACATCTCTGGAATCTTTGTATTCGACTCATTTTTGTCCACCGCCGAAGCCCAAACGGTTGCTGCTTTGATTCCACCAAACACAGAGTATGTATGGGAAAACGTGGCGCCAATGAGCGGACCACCCGCAGATGACACCATGGCGCACTTTGGACAATGGCCCGTAGCTGCGATACCGGCGTATAACAACGTGGTCTTTGAGCTGAAAGAAGTGTCAGACAGGAGAAATTTGACATGGGACGAGGCTAAGGAACGCAGCGAAATGGATGGTGGTAGGATGCCAACTGTGGAAGAAATTGGGCAGAGGATTTTCTCCCATGGCAAATTTTTTGCTCCCTTCCAAGAAATCGTGCAGCCACCGCTGAAAGTCTGGGCCCTTGATGACGGCACCCCAGTTGTTTACACCATAGGAGGCTCCGACAATTCGGCTGTCGGGCCTCAAAGCTACACCGACGGAGTCACAGATATTGTCTATTACCTCACGATCACCCCCGTTTTGCCCTCCAGCAGTGAGATTACGTCGCCCGAGGCCAGTACCTCCATCCATAACTGTACTTGTCAGCCGGGTTACGGGCCGATGATTGCCGGCCAGAGCGGAGTCGAATGTTTTTTGTGCGAACCAGGCAAGTATTCTGTAGGCGGAACCATGAAATGTACGAATTGCTCAGCAGGGACGTTTCAAAATATGTCTGGCCAGAGCGTCTGTGCCAATTGTTCAAAGTGGACGTATCAACAGCACGAGGGCCGGACGTATTGTGACTTGTGTACAAACAATATAGAGGAAGAAAATATTCGGCGTCCAACCTGCAAAGTCTGTGCTGCCGGAGAAGGAATTATAGAAGGGAAGCCGTATCTGGGGTGCGAGACCTGTAATCCAGGCTATTACAAAGTCACTCCAGGTGACGAAAAATGTGACCGATGCGAACCAGACACGTACAACCCCAATTATGGAGCTGATCGTGCTGACGATTGCCAGTATTGCTTTGGCAACTCAAGCACAAAAGGTCGCACCGCACAAACGAAAATAACCGACTGTGAATGTGACCCAGACTATTTTTTGAGTACCATAAATGGATATGAGTGCAAATTATGCCAGATCGGCAGTGAATGCACATGCGGCGCAGGATTGAGAAAAGACATCGATTTATTCACCTCTGAGGATCTGGATAGGGAATTTAGATGCGAACCGTGTGAAGTAGGTTCCTGGTCTGCAAAAGGACAAGACAATTGCACTCTGTGTGGAATTCGAAGAACCACACTTGATAAAGGACAAGATTCAGCGGATGACTGTTTGTGTATGCCGGGCTATTTTTCAGACCCAAACGAGGTCTGTCAACGGTGTGATTACGGTAAATTCTCGGGTATATCAAATACATGCGAACAGTGTCCGTATGAAGGTCAAACTACCTTTAACATGGGATCAGAAACAGCAAATAAATGCGTGTGCGACATAGGATACGAATTGACTGACAGCGTGTGCACGAAGTGTTTGGCCGGGAAATACAAAACCAACAAAGACCCAGAGAGCTGCAATGATGACAAACACAAAGACTGTGAGTGCAAGGAATGTGAAATCAACGAATACAACGAAAATACAGGCAGTATCACTTCGTTTGATTGCAAAGATTGCCCTGGCAACTCATCCTCACCAAAAGGCTCTCAGCATGAAAGCTCTTGTGTATGCAACAAAGGATTTGAGCCCCGGGGTGTCAAATGGAAGATTGGACTGAACGATCAACAGTCATGTACACAAGTGTGTCAAGAAACGCGAATATATGATTCCTGTGCAAGCTCTATGATACAGTATGCGACATTTGATGATTTTCTAAGAGACAACGAGGACGTGTTCTTTGAAGACGAAACTAGTGCTGCAAACCAATGTGAAGGAAAAGTGCAAATGGAGTTTTATAAGAGATGTACACTGGAAAATTATGGCTCTATAGAATGTGTATTGAATTCAACTTATGTGAATTTGGTGTGCCAAGTGTTACCTCAAGTCAAGATAAACAGGGAAGCGTCAAATTACCCAAGCGCTTGTAAAAACAAAACGCAATTTCTTGAATTTATTGAACTATTTACAGAAAACGTCTTCGAATTTTGTAAAACCCGATTTGGCGACGACTTTATTGATTGCGACCACGAAATGATCAACACTGACTATAGGCGCATATGTCCCTGTTTTACCAGTGGACAATGGTCGTGTGGACAGTGTGCCCTGGGATTTTTCAAGAGCGATTCCTCAAATGCACCTTGTGAAAAATGCCCCCCAGACACTTTCGCAGACAACCTTGGGCAGACGTCATGCACGCCGTGTGCGCCCAATTCGTCCGCAGCCGAGGGGTCGTCCTACTGCCAATGCAACCCTGGTTATGAAAATACGATGACCATGGATGGTAATTTTGCATGTTCTCCATGTCAACCAGGACAATACAAAGACTTCACGGGGAATTCTCCTTGTGTTGCATGTCCTGCAGGCACCTCGAATGCCAACGAAGCAAGTGACGAACAGGAGGCAGAATCATGCACCCGATGCCGGGATGGCGAGTACTCGTTGGACGGGGCTGCTAATTGCACGCAGTGCGGAGCAAACTTTTATCAGCCCCCCGGCACCGGGCAAAACAGCAGCGCAACCTGCCTCCCTTGTCCCGATCACGCTGAATCAGGTGCAGGGAGCTTCGGAAAGACATCTTGCAAATGTAAGGAGGGGCATTCGGGCGAGGACGGAGAGACGTGCACAGCGTGTCCTCCTGGATCCTACGACCCAGTTCATACTTCCCATGAATGCCAACCGTGTGCGGCAGGATTCTTCCAAAATCTGTCAGCAGCCGTGGGTGAAAGTTCTTGTCTTCCATGTTCAGAAAACACATTCAGTGCAGAGAATAGCTCATCCTGCGTCGCATGTCCTGGAAACGCCTCTTCGCCTGCAGAAAGCACGCGCGCATCATCCTGCGCTTGCAACATAGGGTTTGCTGGCCAAAACGGCAGTGAGTGTGGGGTTTGTGAACTTGGCTTCTATGCCGATGAAACGGGCTTGAGCGATTGCCTTTCATGCGAGGAGGGAGAATATAGTGGTTCTGGCCCGACGCAGTCCTGCTTATTGTGTGCGAAGGGGAAGTACCAAAACGAAACTAATAGTTCTTCGTGTGTCTCATGTCCAGTGGGAGCGACGACAACCGCCGAAGGAGCGGAACATTACGACCAGTGTGAATGCGATGCCGGGTTTGTCGATATAGGTGGTAATTGCACCGCTTGTGCTCCTGGGACCTATGACGACACGTCGCCAGATGAATGCAAAGAATGCGCAGCCGGCAAATTTAATCCCGATTCTGCCGGATATCTGGAGGGCGTTTGTATTTCGTGTGGGTTGGGAAATTACAGTGGACCAGCGAGCGCAGAATGCCGCATGTGCCCCGAGAACCAGACGACTGCTGCGAAGGAGGCAACAAGCGTGGAAAATTGCACGTGTAAGGCGGGGTATCTGGTGCCCAAGACACCCGACCCGGGACGGTGGGTGCTTGCGGGAATGAAGCTCAATTACAGCACCGGTGACGTTTATCGTACATTATCAGGGCAAGATCGTGCGTATTGTGAAAGATACGACAACGCATATCCCTGGTGTCCTCGACTTCAACAAAAAGATTACAGGGACAACTCTTTAGATTTTGGAAGCACGTCCATGCACCCGACAAATGGAATGACAATAATTTTGATGGCGAAATTCACACCTGTAGGTCTGTCTATGCATTTTACGTTATTTGAGTTCACTAACAACGATGATGATTCGCAATATTATCCTGCCATTTCCAAATACAATAATCATGGCATTGACCCTGACAAAGTTGCTCAAGGCGATACTTTGTTGACAGCTGCTTACTTTTTGTCATCAGGTTCAAATCAGGTGAAAAAATTGAACGTGAAAATTGGAGGAAGCTCACACACAAACACTCATGACATGGATATTAATAACGTACTGGACCTCAATCAATGGTATAAAATAAGGCTTACATACGATCCAACCCCAAGCGAGAGTATTTATTTTGATCTTTTGATACTGGACAATCAAAACAATCATATAATCAGAAAAAACAGAACACTTTCTAAACAGGAAGTTTTGCTAGAAGATTTTTTTGCCTACAGAGCCATTATCGGGGGCAGCCAACTTAAAGGGGATGCATTTGACGAATTTCAGAGAGACAGAACAGTCCCTCTGGACCTAGCTGCATTTTATCTGATGGAATCCGTCATTCCGGACGAAGAAGGTCAAAACTTCATGAAAAGCATTACCGTGGATGATACTTTTGACAACGTAACACTTCCGATCAAAACATTCCCTCCCTACACCGACTGCAAAGGCTGTGGTGCGGGATTGTACGTCCTTTCCCAAGACAACGACGAAACATGTGAGGCCTGCCCGGCTGGGAAATCATCCGCACACATTGCAGCAGCCAACGAGACTTTCTGTGAAGAATGCCCAGAAAACACCTACAGTCTCGCAGGCAGTGCCAGGTGCAATGACTGCACGCCGAATTCGACCTCGCCCAAAGGCAGCACGAGCGCCTTGGAATGCATTTGCCTTGACGGCTTTCAGAAACTTGATTTGACCTGCCGACCATGTTCTCCAGGGTTTTACGACCCAGGAACCCATACAGAGACGTGTGAACCTTGCCCAGCCGGCACCAACAATCCGTTTTTTGGAGGCAACAGCTTGGCCTGTCAAGTGTGCCCCGCAAACACGTTCTCATCCGCAGGCTCCAGCGCTTGTTCACCGTGTCCATTGTTTTCCACGTCGGATCCCGGCGCCACGCATCCGCAAAACTGTTCCTGTGATCCTGGTTACGGGCAATCAGACTGTCATCACCCATTGCAGCTTTCACCTGCTTTGTGGTACCTTCCCACACAGACCACCGCATTCAACGCAGAGGATGGCCAGGGGTTGTCGGAGTTTTCAAAAGACGTTCGTATTTCCGAGCAGAGTGGCTTTACAATTTTTTTGAATTTGAACAAGTGGGACGGGAACAGTGATTCTGATGTTACTGTTCTCAGCGTTCGTGCCGAGTCTGGAGAAATCATCATGAGTATTGAAAACATGAATAATATGTTCAAATTGAAAACACCCTTATGTAAAAAACAGGACGGAACTGACGCTTTCATTGACTGGCATGACACCTGGAGTAACGTTGCAATATATCACGAAGTCGACAGACTGTATATCGAATATTCAGGTCAAGCAGCATCTGGCAAGGAGTATCTGTCCGATTGTTATCTCACCGAAGAAGAATATCGATACGACTTTACAAAAGTGAGCATCGACATACCGCAAACCCAAAATGCGGCGCGTGTTACTCATTTCATGATTTTCGGTGCGACTTTAAGGAAAAAAGATCGCTCTGAAATCCGACTCGCACTACAACACACTCCCGTGGAAGCGCGTGTTTATGACGAAACATCAAGACACGGAGTTGCAGACCTGGGAAGAACATCATGTCGGACTTTTGACAGTTTAGGGGGAAATGACTGGGTCTGCCGAGCGTGCCAGCCCGGCGAATTCAAGACCCATTCGGGCAACGACCCATGCGATGTCTGCGACGCAGGCACAGCGAGTGTGCACTACAACGCGAGCAACGCCGACACCTGCGCGGAATGCGCTAGAGGCGAATACTCTTTCGCGGGAAGCAGCTCTTGCCTCAATTGCCCAGGAAATTCCAGTTCCACCGCGGGGAGTGTGCAGGTCTCTGACTGCCGTTGCAACCCAGGTTTCACAGGGGCAGATGGAGGACAATGCCGAGGGTGTTTGCCTGGTTTTTACAAAGAGGTAAACGGCTCTGCCAACTGCACTGCCTGTGCGGCAGGCAAGGCGAGCCTACATTATCGCGCGGAAAATGCTAGTGTTTGTGACACGTGTCTTGCCGGGTTTTATTCTGCACAGGGAAGCGCAGTTTGCGATCAGTGTCCAGACAATTCCAGTTCTCCAATGGGCAGTACAAGCAATACAGATTGCCGATGCGACCCAGGTTTCACTGGGGCAAATGGAGCGAAATGCGACGCGTGTTTGCCGGGTTATTACAAGGAGAACAATGGCTCTGCGCCATGCACCTCCTGTACGGCCGGAAAAGCAAGCAATCATTATCATGCGGTTAGTAAGGACACGTGCGAAAGTTGTTCTACAGGTTTCTACAGTGCCACACACAGCGCAAACTGCACAGAATGCTACGACCATTCCACGTCAGCGAATGAAAGTACCAGCATAGATGACTGCTTTTGTGTGCCGGGGTTTCAACGAAAAGATCAGGTAGAGCATCCTACATGCGAGGCGTGTCGCTATGGAAAATTCAAAAATTTCACAGGGTCTTTGGAAAAAGGAGATAAGTGTGTCGATTGTGCAGACGGCCATGCGGCCAATGCGACGGGAAGAACCGCTTGCACGGACTGCAGTGAAACGGGTCAATTATCTGATGGTGCTAATTATCAATGCAAGAGTTGTGACGAAAACAAACAAGTCAATGTGGGTGGGAAAAAAGAGGAAGACTGCAAATGTAAGAAAGGATACCAACCAGGCTCAGGCGGCGCTTCAAACCAGTGTTTCCAATGTGAAGCGGGTTTTTACAAAATTGTGATTGCAGATACACCCTGTGAGCAGTGTGAACCAGGAAAATTCTCAAACTCTGTCGGGCAAGAACAATGCTCGCCGTGTCGTTCGGGCAAATATCAACCCAACACGTCAGCAACGCGTTGTGAGACTTGTTCCATAGGCACCTTTTCCAATCCCAATGCAGCAAATTGTACGTTGTGCCGACCAGGCCAGTACAACAATGACACTGCGCAAGATTCCTGCCGCGAGTGTGAGCCTGGGACCATTTCAAATGCGTCTGGATTATCCTCCTGTGTCTCGTGTCCTCCTGGCTCCTACCAAAATCTAAGAGGCAGAACAGAATGCATCGGTTGTCTGCCTGGATCGTATCAGCCGGAGCATGGACAGACCGCTTGTCTTTTGTGTTCACCCGGCAATTTTTCGGCTCACTCTGGGTCTAAACAGTGTAATCTGTGTGCAGAGGGTAGCTTTGCGAATGCTTTTAATACTTCAACGTGCACCGCGTGTGTTGCCGGAAAATATGCGCCGTCATTGGGTGCTCTAGGCTGTCTGGAATGTCAAGCGGGCAAGTTCGCGTCTGCTTCAGGAGCGCAGGTCTGCACCCAATGTCCTCGTCTGGATTTTACGGTAGCCACTGGGTCTACACAGTGCCAGTCCTGCCCGCTTCACCAAGCGTCTGAACCCGACGGCAAAGAGTGCAAGTGTGATTTGGGCCATACAAAAGACCCAGCGACTGGAGTGTGTGAGCCGTGTGCTAAAAACCTGTACAAAGACTTTGTCTCTGACGATGCATGTAAACAGTGCCCCAACAAGAAGCTGTCCGAGCCCGGCACCATGTATGAGCAAAACTGCACACCCCCGATCGACATCATGCAGCAAATATCTCTGCAAAAGGGGACAACCTGGATCTCTTTCAACCTTGAAAAACTGACAGAGGACGGCCTGGTTGACACTGACAACCCACCCCTGATCTCGGACGTTTTCAATGACAACACAACCAGCACCGAGTGGGTCAATGGCGACTCGGTGAGGAACCTGGCCAAGTCGATACACTACTACGTCCCTCCAGGATCATGGCTGTCATTCCCGTGGAGCCTGCAGACAGTGAGTACAAAAGAAATGTACATTGTGCACCGCGACAACGCCGGTGTCTTGAACTTTACAGGTGGCGTGGTCAAATTGCCCATGGACATTGAGCTCCACGCTGGCGAAAATTACATTTCGGTTCCATATCAGCACCCGGTGCCTATTCTAGAATACATGCCGACACGAAAAGACGGGAAAACATATATATACGGAGATACTTTGACATCGCAAGGTGACACTATGAAATTCTACACCAGGAATCTGATGGTCATCGGCTGGCTGGGTGCACTGTCATCTGCATCCTTTCAGCCTGGGACTGGGTATATTCTAAAGGTGGAAAGCGGGGGAACCTACACGTTCCCTGCTCTCAAAAACGAAAGCGGGGCTGCGGTGTCGGCGCAGCGGCGTAGACTTTTGTCTGCAACTTCAGAGTGCGAAGACGAAAGCAAGTGGGGAAACTCTGGGGTATCATACGAGAAGTCGTTGCCGCTGGACTGGAAGGAGTTTAGAACGCAGCAGCATTTCGACTGCAAGATCAACGACCGATACGTGGAGTGGACAGAGATTGACGCACAGGTCATGATCGACGAGAAGCTGCAAGGCGGAGGCGTGCTGGCGGCCTACCGAGGCGATGTACTCTGTGGTGTTAGCAACCCGCGGGAATGTGTGCCAGGGTACAACTCCAATGCTGAAAATTGGTTTTCGCAAAGTGGGCAACCGTTCTTCAATGTCAAGTGCTGCAAGTTTGAGGGGACGTCAGGCATGCCAATACTGTTTAAGTTTTCCCTGAGCAAAAACATTGAAGACGTCCGAGACCTCTGGTTCCCAAAATCGCACAGTCAGCGCAGGGATGGGTTGCTCGAGTACCAGCAACAACGCAACATCAAAATTGGGGATTATCTCGACGTGCCAATTTTAACAACAAGGAGTGTATCGTATCAAAAAAGTCCGGCCCCTTCACAAAAAAGCCAAACAAGCAAAAGTGGCGACGGAGACAACCAGACTCTGTTGATCGTGTTGATTTATTGTCTTTTTCTTATCGTGTCTATCTGCACATGTTTGGTATTTTTCTGGATGTCACGTCACAAAAAGATTGTACGAGACACCCTGGCGTACGTTTTACCTACTGTTTATCCAAACAGAGCAAACGAGCGTAGGATGAACTGAGTATGTTTTGAAATGTAAATAAAATGTTTTTCTCACACCACTCTTGCATGTTGGTTCTTAGCGTGCGTGCGTTGATTGCAGGATGTGGCGCGCGTGACATCACCACGATTCAGACGTCGTGATTCATGTCTGGCGTAGACGAGCGCGAATCATTGTCTTCTAGTTCGTCGTCTGTAGTATACACCGGAAACGTGCCTTCGGTTCCAGGAACAAGAAGGTGGCACCCAGGCGGACCTCCTGTGACCCCAGCATAAAATCCGAAATAACTCGCTTGGTCAATACAGATCGCTCCTTCCCATGTTCGTTTCATGTCAAAATAGACATTTAGCGATGGGTATTTTTGACAGGAAAGTGTCAGTCGCTCGCACGCCCTTTCGCGCCATCGCCAGCCCCAGTCTGTGGTGTTGGCCGAAGCACGCAATGTCTTGCCTGGCCACTCGATGGTACACAAAAGCGCCCTAGCCCACACACAACGATTTTCCATTTGAGAATTCTCTGGCTGTTCACGTGCTGTGCATACAAATTTGACCACATTCAGCTCGACGTCCGAGTCGGCCACACTCAACTCTGCCCGCGCACCGTTCCGCTCAAAATCGTAGCTCTGGCCGTAACGCATTCCCTCGGTAGGCTCATATGTGAATTGCACACCAGACAATCCAAGAATATAGATTTCGGGCAGCCATCCGCCAGGGCGGATGGACCGCACCTGGACCGTATCACGCGCTGTAACCTGCATGCACAAACACGGCCGAGTGCCGGCAGCGCTTTTTTTATAGATGCAGAGTTAAGTTTTTTATAGATGCAGAGTTAAGTTTTTTATAGATTGATTCTGAAACAAACTGAATGAAACCGCGTTCTTTTTGTCTTTTGTGCCAGAAAAAAAATGTTACGCAAACGCAGTGCATATGCAGTGCGTATGCAGAAACAATCGGAATCGTTGCGTTTTGATAATTCTCATTCTTGCGCAAACAAAAAAAAATGCACAAACAAAATCAAAATAATTGCACGTGCCAGAAAATTTTACAGCTTTTTTTATCTGGTGCTATAAAAGCTCGCTGAACCGAGCTGAATCGCATCCAACTTGGTTCCCATGGCCCGCACGAAACAGACTGCGCGCAAGTCGACAGGTGGAAAGGCACCTGCGAAGCGTCTCGCATCAAAGGCTGCTGTGAAGTCGCTACCACAAATGACCGGTGTCAAGAGGCCACACCGTTTCAGGCCCGGGACTGTGGCGCTCCGCGAGATACGCAAATACCAAAAGTCGACGGAACTCTTGATTCGCAAGCTTGCGTTCCAACGCCTGGCGCGCGAGGTTGCTCAAGACTTCAAATCCGATCTTCGCTTTCAATCGCACGCTATCATGGCGCTTCACGAGGCTTCAGAGGCCTACCTCATTTCTCTTTTTGAGGACACGAATCTTTGCGCGATTCACTCTAAACGCGTCACGATCTTGCCCAGGGACCTGCAACTTGCGCAACGTATTCGCGGCGAGCGTGCCTGATATTTTTGTCTGTTCAAATAAAACAAAGTGTCTTGACGACTTGCTGCTGTATTGTCTCACAGGCGATATTTAATCCCCAGCTTGATAGAAATAGTGTGTGGCTTTTGCATCAGAACATTTGAGTACATCGACTTGACCTCGTTGAGAGAGTCCAAGTTCTCAATCGAGTCGAAATCCATGTCGATGAAACAAGAGGGAGAGAGATCGGTCCATTTTGTTCCGTCGATTTTGGAAAAGGAGAGACTAAACTGTGAGAGGTCAAACGTCTTGCTGCTACGACTGAGAATTTCCTTCTTGATCCACTTGCTGGCAGCCTCAAAGCTGGCTTTCTGTACATGCTTCCAATTAGGTGTGCTGCTAGCGCTGAAAATGTTTGAGCTCACTCCAAATATCTCGGGCCGGCGTTCGAGCATCTGCAGCACCGGGTGGTCAAGGTGCACCAGCATGACGTCACTTTCTGGAACAGCCATCGCCATCAAGGTGTCGAGGTTGCTACTGTCCCACTTTGCATACTCGGCCTCCCAAGTGTATTGCAGCTTCTGATCTCCGTGACTTTCAAAAATTGACTGGGGGTCAAAGATGTACGTCTTACCCGGAATGATAAACGAGTAGGCATCACCAGAGAGATTGAACTCTTGTTGTGGAAACCCAGCAATGCGGACCCCAACTGGAAACGGAAACTGGTTGAGGGTACCCGGTTCTACGGTAATGGACTGCAAGTGCACGCGCCGCAAAATGTTGTTGCTTTCGGACAAGGCTGTGTCTGACGATTGCATGTGCTCCGGCAGAATGACGTTTCGCATCGCCAGTTCATTCATGGTAAACTTGCGCGACGACACACCCTGTAAATCGAGCCAGGCCATCGACGCTGTTTTTGTCATGAAGAGAGATCGATGGTACACTTCATTTTCATTGGACTCAGAGTTGTCCATGATGTCATGGCATAAGCATCCAGTATTTATATAACCAAATGCCCAAGATACCGACACATACCACGTCGGTATCGTCTATATTGTATTCATATTCACAAAACGCGTTTATCTCGCCAATCACCGCGCGCGGCAGAGAAAACATACTTTGCCAGTCCAAAACGAATGATTTCACCACGAAACCCTGATGCGTGTATATATGAGCGGTGCCAATGGCACACAGGACGTCGATGTTTTTTGCGTCGTCCAAAACTCACTCGCAACGCCTTGCCGACGTCGTCAGAAAGAAGTTTCTGGCAAAAATAAACCGCGGCATGAAACTACGAAGTGTTGGAGACCGTCAGCTGTTACTGGAGGACACTGAAGAGTGGCTCGACAATGACACAAAGATTCTGCGTCTTAACTTTAAACAGGACGCAATACACGTGGACATATATGCGTGCACAAACTATCAAACGTCAATTTCAGGACTCTGTGTCTCACTATCTGTGATTCCACACTCTTTTCTCTGGGACGTCCTTGGCTTTATTTTGTCACTGGCCATGTGCATGACTTTCATGACCTGGATCTATGTCTTTGTTGAGAGACATGACTACTGGCACCCGTTCTTGCACCATGAGACTCAATGAAACTACAACGGACAAAGCGACCCGTTTTTGTCACATCGAACCAAGAAAACCACGGAAGGACAGCATTTCATAGCAAAACTAAACAAAGGCACCCTGAGACAATTACATCGCGATTGACATATGGCTGACCAGTGGAACATCAGCAATAGCCTGTTCTTTGCGAGCAGGCCTCGCGTTCTCCGTGGGTTCGATTTTTCGACTCAACGAGTTTTTCCAGACCAAAAAGTCTGCTGATTCGTGTTCCAGCGCACCTTCTTCGATTGGCTCTTCGCGCAGGTCATTAATGTGTGCGTCCAGCGTATCAAGCACAATTTTTTCCTGCTCGATTGTACTGCTAATCTGCTCAAACCCTTGCAACAAACTCTCGCTTGTCACGTCATCAGCGACAGCCTCGCGCGCCATCCTATGGGTGTCGACCGTGTAGCTCAAGACGTTTTTGATCTGCTGTATATTTGCTTGGCTCTCGAGGCTACTGACTGTAGCCATCAACGTCCTTCCACTTTTCTCGAGAGCTCGTCGTTGAATATTGACTTCCCGCACTCTCTGGAAGTACGGCTTCAAATCACTGTCGGACATGCCCCTGGCAATGTTTTTCTTGGCCTCTGCCTCGTAGCGCGCGGCTTGAAGGTCTAATTCTCCCATCTTCATAGTAATATCATACATATTTTCTCCAAGTTTTGCCATGGTTTGAAGGCGGTTCAAGTCGCTGCTGACCTGTCGGCTTCCTATGGAGGAAATCCCTGAAAAGCTATGGCTGATGCCGTTCACGTAAATGCTGTCAAAGCAGTCCGTGAACGATGTGGATATTAATCTCAAAAAAGACATAGACAGCCCACCCGTCGCCCGTCCGTGTTCTTATATGAGGCAAGAGGTGTTTCTCCTGACAAACACGCCTCGCACGCAACTGCAATGTATTCACGTCGTAGACAAAACCCGTGTATATAATAAATATTAAAGACGCATGCGAAAATGATTGTACAACGCTCAATTCCGCTAAGAGTCTACAACTCGCACAACACGCCGCAGCGTCTTGAGGGCGAGGACAGGCGCGCGGTCAAGGCCGGCGGGGTCGTCACGTATCAGATCATGAAACAAAACTCGATTACGATGCAGGAAATGGCTGAAATGGGCATCTGCATGAAACGTGTCCTAATGTTGTGGGGCGACGCCCCTGACGCCGCCAATCTCTCATTTTCCGGGCTCAAAAAGGACGGGCTAGACCTATTGACAAAGACATTACGAGACGAGGTTGTCAATGCACGTTTCACCTCCTTATCCTGGTTCTCGATTGGGTTAACATTGAAGGACCTGATGGAGTTGAAGCCGAGTTTTGAAACGCTAGTAATTTTCAAAGTAACCCTTGACTTGCTTATAGAAAACAAGGCAAATGATGTCGGTAGTAATT
>MDTA01040291.1_pt1 | contig 15746 bp, 19 predicted proteins | sample 811151 | NCBI WGS metagenome assembly MDTA01 (sample SAMN05326648, study PRJNA326480) | marine metagenome | isolation source: seawater | place: Indian Ocean: South | collected 2010 | reverse complement strand
AATATCATGACAAGTGCGATAAATGAAGATATAATCTACTGCGGAGAAGTGAACATGAGTGGAGATTCAGTTGCACCCGGACAGTCACTTCTAGACGCTCTTTCCGACCATCGGGAAAGAGTGGAGGAGGAGATTATGGTGAGTCTGGGGAAAATGGAGCAGAAGAATCTCCATGGTGCGATGACTCACCTATTCAAGGGAGGGGGCAAGAGACTCAGGGCCATTCTGCCAAGGCTGGTAGGGGAAGCTGTCGGCGGTGCGAATGATGGTCACTATACACTAGGTGCATCGATAGAAATTATCCACAACTTTACGTTAATTCATGATGACATCATTGACCAGGATCCGATTAGGAGGGGTCTCGATGCCGTCCATGTTGAGTACGATGACGCGACGGCGATAAACGCTGGCGATGCAATGCTGGCAGTAGGGTTCGAGATACTAGCTGAGGCAGATGAAATCCCCGATGGTCGATTAAGCGATCTGATCAAGTCAATTGGTGAGATGGTTAGAAAGGTTGCAGAGGGGCAGCAGGAGGATATCGAATTTGAGACTCGTGAAGATGTCACAGAGCAAGACTACATAGAAATGATCGCAGGGAAGACTAGTGCTATGTTCGAGACCTGTGCCAGAACTGGGGCTATTCTAGCAGATGCCAATGATGATGTTATCCAAAATATGGCTGAGTGGGGGCTCAATCTAGGACTGTGCTTCCAATTGATGGATGACCTAATTGATATTACAGGAGACACCGAGACTCTCGGAAAACCCGCTGGTTCTGACATAGTCCAGGGAAAAATGACTCTAATCGCCATTCATGCAAAGCAGAGTGATAGCGATTTGTCAAACTTCGAAGAAGTGTTTGGGTCTGGTGAATCAGATGAGGATTCATTGTCGAGAGCAGTGTCGGAGCTGGAGAGGTCTGGATCGATTGATTATGCACGAAGCAGGGCAATGCATCACCATTCTCTAGCACACCGTTGCCTAGACGCCCTGCCTAACTCCAACGCAGTGGAAATCCTGAGGGAATTGACTGATTTCCAATTGATTAGGATCAGTTGATCAATCGGTGTACTGAGACTCGCCTGGTATCTCTTCCTTGAGCCCCTTCCTCTGTCTAATTTCACCCACTATCTTGTGGAATAGCTCGGGAGGAACCTGATCGTACCCGGCATTCTCAGTATTCCAAACCGCCCTGCCCTGCGTAGCGGCCCTTATGTCATTAGAGAATCCAAATGATTCGGCCACGGGCATCTTGCCAATCACGCAAGTTACATCGTTTTCCACGGGCATGTCTTCGATAACACCTCTTCGAGTAATTAATTGCCTGGTAATCCCACCAGCCCATTCGGTAGGAGCATCGATCCTTATTTTCTGAATTGGCTCGAATAGGACTGAGTTTGACCTAATTAGGGCGCCTTTTATTGCGTTCCTAACTGCTGGAATAGTCTGGGCTGGACCCCTGTGGATAGCGTCCTCGTGTAGCTTTGCATCAACCAATCTTACCAAAACCCCAGTTAGCGGCTCGTCGGCGATGGGGCCCTTTTTGCAGACGTCGTTGAATGCCTCGATAATCAATTCCCGTGTTTCGTGGAGATTCTGAATGCCCTTTGTGTCGTTTACGAGGACAGTGGTAGCATTTATCGCGTATATCTTACGCATCAAATCCTTGTCCATTCCGAGTTCGCCAAACTTATTCCCGACTTCCTTTGCATCCTTGGTCCTGACTGGTCCGTCTCCGAGATCCCCTTCCCTCAGGGCGTTAATTACATTCTCAGGAAGTTGCTCAACCTCCACGTAGAATCGGTTATGCCTGTTGGGGGACTTGCCTTCGAATGGTCTGCCCTTATTGTCGCTACCTATCGACTCTCTGTAAACGACGATAGGATTGCTCTGGTTAACCTTGATTCCCTGTTCTTCCTCGAGTCTGTAAATGGTAATCTCTAGGTGTAATTCACCCATTCCAGAGAGTAGTGCTTCCCCGGTCTCGTGATTTGTATCCACAGATAGAGATGCGTCGGCCTTGGCTAAACCTCGTAATGCACCGATGAATTTGGGTAGGTCCTTCATCGATTTCGGCTCAATAGCAACCGTAACTACTGGTTCTGAATAGTGCCTTATTGCCTCGAATGGAGTCTCATCCTTATCTCTGGTGATTGTGACCCCTGCGGCTGCGCTCCTAACTCCAGTCAATGCAGCAATGTTGCCTGCTGAAACTCCCGGAACCTGAATCCTATCTCCTCCGACCATCATGCTAACCTGCTGAACACGCTCAGCCTTCCCGGCTCCACTGGCCCACACGGTCTCTCCCTGCTTGATTGTCCCAGAGTAGACCCTGCCAACAGCCACTTCACCTGCATGCGGATCCATCCAGATCTTCGTAATCATCAGAGATAGTGGGCCATCTGCATCGCAATTCATCATGGTCTTACCAACTTCAGACTCAAGATCCCCCTGCCAGATGTTTGGAATCCTATACTCTTGAGCAACCAATGGGGAGGGTAGCTTTTCAACCGCCATGTCTAGCAAAACTTCGTGAACTGGGGCCTTCTTTGCTAGTTCTTTCTGCTGATCGTTATTGCAGAACTCGAAAATCTGGGTAAAGTTTACTCCGGTCTTCTGCATAAACGGGACGGTGATGCCCCAATTGTGATATGCAGATCCGAAGGCAACTGTGCCCTTAGCTACGTCAACTTGCCAATCCGACTTGTGCTGCTCTGGTGCAAAGGTTCTGATCAGGTTGTTGACCTTCTTTATTTGCTCTTGGAACCTAGCCATCATGTCTTCTGGAGTGACCTGTAGCTCATTGATTAGCCGATCCACCTTGTTGATGAATAAGACTGGTCTGACCTTCTCCTTCAGAGCCTGACGGACAACGGTCTCTGTTTGAGGCATGGCCCCCTCTACTGCGCATGTGAGTATTATGCACCCATCAACTGCCCTCATCGCACGAGTGACGTCCCCGCCGAAATCTACGTGCCCAGGAGTATCGATCAGGTTAATCAGATAGTCCTCGCCATTAACTCCGTGAACCATAGAAGCGCTAGCCGCATTGATCGTGATGCCTCTAGCGCTTTCTTGATCATCGAAATCCAACACACGAGACTTTCCTGCTAACTCTTCAGACATCATGCCTGCTCCGGCAATCAAGTTGTCCGATAGTGTGGTCTTTCCATGATCGATATGGGCAGCTATAGCTAGATTCCTTATTCGCTCACGAATGTGCATTACCTCTGTAGCGCGCTTGATGTTGTCTTCCTTACGACCCATTTTCTCATCCAGTAATTTTTCCGACCTGAAAACGGTTCATAAAGACAATTGAGCAGTAAGAGTGAATGGGATAAATGTGGGACAAAATGTAATCATCGGGCCGAGGCAGCAATCCTCTCTACTTCGTGCCTCTTCCCAACTGCGAAGGAGTTGACATCGCCTTCTGATGCCTTAGAAATCTCAGAAATGATTCCCTCTGTAAGTGACTTCTTGCTCTTCATTGTAGCAGAGGCAGCGCCGATGGCAAGATTCCTTAGTGCAAGGTCGAGTCTTCTGCTGGGGGAAGAGTCGACTGCCTTTGGCTGGCTAACTGCCCCAATTCTGACCCTCGTGGTCTCTTCGCAAGGAGCGGCTTCAGTGATCGCATCGATGAAAGTCTGAAGTGGGTTCTCTCCGCTCTTAGCATTGATTCTATCAAATGCCTCATCTAGAGACTTTGCACAGTACTGTTTCTTTCCACTGTACTTTCCCGATCTCATCAAGTTGTTAATGAATCGCTCAGTTACGGATAGATCCTGCTTTCCGAACCACGCGTTGGCATGTCGGCCACCCGTGTGGGGGGCTCCGATCATCCTCAGATTGACATAACGTGAAATTCCGGGATCGCTGCACACTACCTCACTGGCATCCCACTTGCCGAACACCATAGTGCCAATCCCGGCAATGGGGGCCTCGGAACTCTCTGTCTGAGTGTTATCCTCTGAATCATCCATCTAAATCACCTCAGCGAACTGGTTTCTCCTTCCGACCCCTTACCATTTCATCAAGTGAAACGCCATTGACTTTGATAACCTTGTATCTTACTCCAGGAAGGTCACCATAAGACCGGCCTTTGCTCCCTCCTATGCCTTCGACCATTACCTCATCGTGTTCGTCGATAAACGAAATTGCTCCGTCTCCGGGTGCGAATGCGGTTAGTCTGTTACCAGTTCGAATCAGGCTTATCTTGACTGCCTTCCTAATTGCTGAGTTGGGTTGCTTGGCCTCGAATCCGACCTTCTCCACTACAATTCCCTTCGCCTGTGGGCTCCCGCGGAGTGGATCATGCTTCAGAACACCGCCTTGCTTTCTCTTGGCTTGTCTGTTGCGGAATTTCCTCTCCTTCCACCTATACCTCTTACGATCAGACTTCATCTTCGAACCAGAGAATAGTCCTCGCCCCAAGCATACACCTCAAAATGACGGCTCGGCGACCTGCCTTCCATTTATGAGACTGACGGGTGGCTCATGCATCAGATTGGCCCCATAGACATGATTTGGAGGCCTAACATTCAAGCGGCTTAGTTCTCCGGGAGTTAGCGTGGGATTCAGGGAACTTGTAGATGGCAGTCGAGTCAGTGACTCTCCGGTTAGTGTAGAATTTGACATGAAGAGAGAGTCAGAAATTTCAGGAAATGAGCCTATCCTGTTCAACGAGATTACTGAAACGCCGGGACATAGGGCTGCTATGAACATACTTACCCGAAAGAGGCTATGTGAAGCATTCGAAGTAAAGCCAGGAGAGCTGATAGACATACTCGCTTGGGCAATGGAGAATCCCTCAGAGCCGGTTCTAATAGACAAGGAAAATGCACCCGTATTGGACAATACCATGGTTGATACGGATCTATCTAGGATTCCAATTCCTTGGCACTATAGGGAGGACGGAGGCAGGTACCAGTCTGCCTCTATCATCATAGCACAATATGATGGGGTTAGGAACGCTTCCTTCCACAGGCAATTAGTAAAAGGCAAGGACTCCACTTGTGTTAGACTTGTTCCGAGGCATCTGAGAACGATGGCCGATACGGCATTTGAGAGAAACGAAGAGATTCCAATTGCCGTTGTAAACGGGCCCGATCCGGTGGTCCTCCTTGCTGCTGCGATGTCATTTGACGAGCCACTGGACGAATTGAGAGTTGCTGCTGCCCTCCATGAGAGGTTGTATGGCTCCCCGTTGGAGGTTGTCGAGCTTGCAAATGGTGTTGTTGTTCCTGCGGCTTCTGAATATGCCATGGAGGCTAGAATAACAAATTCAACAGGAGAAGAAGGCCCCTATGTGGACATTACAGGGACTGTTGATGACATTAGGCTAGAGCCTATTATCGAATACGATAAGATTCACCACAGGGACGACCCAATTTTCCACGCCCTTATTCCAGCAGGAGTCGAACATATGACGCTGATGGGGATGCCTAGGGCCCCAACCATCAAAACTGCTGTCTCGGAAGTTGTTACGTGCACCGACGTATACCTCACAGATGGTGGAAGTGGGTGGCTATCATCAGTTGTCCAGATTATCCCAGAGGAAAGAGAGGATGGCATGAAGGCGATAAAAGCCGCATTGGATGGACATAAATCGATGAAGCAGGTCATTGTAGTTGACGAAGACATAGATGTAACCGATTCTTCGAGGGTAGAATGGGCCTTGATGACGAGGTGGCAACCAGACAAGGACACGCTGATTCTTTCGAGTCAGAAGGGGTCAAGTTTGGATCCAAGCCGTTCTCCGGATGGAACGACGAGCAAGATAGGCATGGATGCAACCATAGAGCCCGGAATCGATCGATCACCATATGAGTCTGTTCTGTGAGGCGGGCTAATGCGGGATAGCTTTCTTTCAGAAGCACTGCAGCACCCTCGTAGGAGCCTAGGAAACAGGTACAGAAGTCAGGCTGAAAAGTTCCTTAGACTGATTGAAGCTGACGAGAAGAATCTCTCTTGGGCGGAGCAGAGTGCGAAGCAAAGTGTCCTCTACGACTTCACTAACGAGGATAATTGGAAGATTCTGATTAAGGTCAAAGTATTGATGCAGGATTCTGAAGGTGCTAGGGCAGTACTGGCTGACCTGTTTGTTGTACTGGGTCGAGATCCTTCGCTAATGGAGCAATTGGCAGACAGAGACATAATTGACTCGTGTGAGAGTTTGTTGGAAGCTGCCTTTTCCAATGACCCACTGGATCCGGACAAATGGTGGGAAAAGACCGAGAAGGAGCCAGGAGGGATGGAGGAATTTACTGAACGATTGAAGGGGCTCGACGTTTCGGATCAAAGGTCGAATATCCTATTCTCTAGGAGATTGGAGAGAGTAAGAAGGAGTGGTCTGGAGGATGTTTTTCTTGAGTTGACCAGAATACTGCTATCACAGAGGCCAACTAATCATGAGGCATGGGAAGAGCTGGGAATGATGTACGAGAGAAGGAAGCAGTACGACGAAGCATGGCTTTGCTATGACCAGTCTAAGAGCGTTTTTCCGGGCTCGAAGGCAATACAACGATTCAAGACAAGAATGGAGTCAATTGTTGAGGGTGGAGAGAGTGTCCCATGGAAGGAGCCCTCAATCTCCGACAGGACGGCGTTTCTAGATAAACTTGGGAGCCTCACAAAAAAAGAGCAACTTGGCGAGAGCGTGGAAATGTTGGAAAACCTAGGAGATGGGCCATTCTCTAAGGTTGAAAGACTGAGGGCCAACGGGAAAACTACGGAAGCTTTCTTTCTCGCGAGGAGGATGGTGGCTGAAGGTGTGGAAGGTGCTGCAGAGAAGGTCTCTGAGATACTGAATGATTTGGAGGTTTAAGCATGGTTTTTGTCGTTGTATGGGCGGTTTCTACGGAAGAAGGGCAATGCTGGATCATGGTGAAGAATAGGGAAAGAGGATGGGAGTTGCCTGGTGGCCGCGTGAAAAAGGATGAGGCTCCGGAGGAAGCTGCACTAAGGGAGTTGTACGAAGAAGCAGGTGTTCTGGGCACAGCAAAGGCAGTTGATACTGATTTAGTCCACGGAGGACATGTGGTACTAGTGGAAATAGACGCCCCGGTTAGCCCGGAACCTTGGAAATCTCTTGATGAAGCGATAGATGAAGTTGGTTGGTGTCTAGAAGTCCCAGAAAATTCGGCTTGGGGAGAGGAAGAGATTGGTAGAATAATCAATCATGATTGGAGCACTTCAATTAGCCTTGGGTCTTGAATATCACTTCGCAATTCTTCAATTGCCTCTCTCCATTGGGGTTCTTCCAAGGTTTCGCTAGCATCTAAGACCAAACCCAGATCGTCTCTTTTCTCTCCTGAGACATCCTTTAGTGCACTTTGCAGAATTAACTCCACTGCCTCCCTTATGTCTGCAGGATTTGCTGGAGTCGTTGTCATTCCAGGGGCTTCCCTGGGCTTTGCATTTACGATCCTCTCATCCATGGATGGGGAATCTCGGTCAATTTCATCCAATGCTATGTCTAGCCATTCCATCGCACAAACAACTGCTTCCGTCGCCATTTCTGAAGATGATAGGCGCCTCATTGCCATCCAGAGATGCCGCATTGCAGGTTCAAGATCACCTATGGAGGCAAGAATCCTCCCTGATTCGAGGCGAGAAAGGCCAATCACGTCTACGGGATGGCCTGCTTCGGATGTGATGTCTGCAAGCGTAACTAGGGCCATCATTCGTTCGTTGGAGTTTCGATGCCAAGATGCCAGATTTAGCAGAGCAAGGCCGTGTAGAGGGGAGCCTGGACTAACGGAAGCAAGCCTATCCACGCACCATCTTAGCTCGTTACCCACGTTCTCTGGTTCGATTGCGCCCAAAAGTGCCCTTTCCATCCTAATCCAAGCCTCTGCCTCAAAATCCCTATCTCCTAGTTTTCTTGATTCTTCCAGAATGCTCTCGCTGAGAGCCAGTGCTTTCTCGGTTTTTCCTTCGGACAATAATGACTTGAAAAGAAGAGAGTCTGATAAATTATTTTCGCTCGGTTCCTCTTCACTGACCATCCAATATTCACGCCCTCTCGAAGCTCTCGGCCATCTCTTCGTACTTTTTACGGATGCTTTCTTCCCTCTCTACGAGTCTTGCGAGATGCTCGTTAAGTGCTTCTTGAGCTTCATTTAACTCTGATTCCAGTGATTCTCTGTCATCGACCTCGAGGAGAATATTTCCCAAGGAACGGTAAACCGGCCTTTCTGGGTCTTGCTTAGATAGGGCCTCTACTGTAATTGCATACTCTGAAGACTGGGATGAAATTGTTTGGATCTGATTCCTGAGAATCTGGAGTTCTCTGGCTAGGGACTGGATTTCTTCTGTTGTGACTTCCTCGCTGATCCTATTCACCCCCGCCCGTTGCTTCGAGAGACTGTTCGGAAGCAATTAATGCTCTCATTATCGAATTCCATCTTGCCCGGATGTCACTGAAGGAGTTTGCCTCCAGTACCAAGGAAATCTCACCCTGATTGTGTGAGAATTCGGCCTCTGTAATCAGGGATGAAGAGAGTGGTCCTGAATCGTTGTGCTCCAATAGCAACTCCAGCGAAACCGAGTTATTCCTCTTCTGTTGATGCATCTGAATCTCTCTCGGAAAGCTTTCTCTCGAAGTCGAGTGCCGCCTGTTGTGCGATTACCGTCATATCCGTCGCAGTGGCCCCTTCCAAGGATCTTCTGACTATTCGCTTATTGGCATCACTGGCCCTGGTGTATGGCTCCCAGACGCCGCCCGAGAAGGTGTGACCGCACTTTCTGCATTCCCAAATTCCTGCAGCCTTCCTACGAACCTTTGCGTAGTGGCAACTGGGGCAGGTGTATTTCCTTGATTTCTTTGAAAGTGCAGACCCGGCCCTTCGCCTTACACTAACGCCGTATCTAGCGCCAAATCTTGCAGTAGCGCCTGCCTTCTGTGTCCTCTTAGCCATAAATACACCTACATCGAATCTACTATGTTTCTGAGTTCCTTGGTCCTCTCCTGGGCATTGGTCATGATTTCTGCGAATTCGTCCGCTGAGAAAATTCCCTTTAGACCCTTCTGAAGAGAATGAACGTTGTCATCGTCCCCGAGGGTGATGTGGATCCTTTCGTCCCCACCTAGTTCCTCCCTAGAGCATGCATCGTATACAAATCGCCCTCCTACCTTATGGTATGAGCACATTATTGGGGTCTTTGAAACCGACAGAGGGTAATCCTCCCCGACTTCAAAACGCTCCGCGGGAACTGTAGCGTTCCTGAGAGCAGCTATTCCAGCTAGGGCGAAGGCGTCGAATAGATTCCCATCATCAGATACTGCGAAGAGGTCGAGGATCACTTGCCATGCCTTCTCACCCGGGATAATACATAGAGAGTCGACGTCAATGCAGCCAGATTCTCTAATCCCTCTATCTACCACCCTGCCCAGCTCAATTGCCTCGGGGCTTGGTGGTCCGGCTTCCCAGTTGCGTCCGGCAATGGGGCGAACATCGGCCGAACACATCAAACCGCCTTGATTGGGGCGATCAGGATATGGTTGCATAATCTGGAACTTTACGCCTGCGAGGACGATTGTGTCCCCCATTCTAACCCTAGCTGATCCCTCTGCCCTGGGCAACACGGAATGCTCTATCTCCAGATTCCTCCCTTCCCACTGGGATCTCCCATCTATCCTTGCATTATTTGATGCGAGATCGGAAAGATGTGCGCGGAGTAGTTTTGGCACTATTGGGATGGTCATTGTGAGTCACCTCCCTTCAGTGCCTCTACCATTATCCCATGGACCGCTTGAGCGGCATCCATATTATACTGCCATGCTTGCTTGAATTCTTCTTGGGAGAGGTCTCCGTCCATCTGCAAGAATACTAGTTCTCCAGAATTTGGCAGTATCCCCATTGGCAGATCCGCTTCACCGTAGTTGTCCTCTTCTTTGTTCAAGTCACAAACTACCACGTCATTGATCTTGCCGCTAGCGACACTGACGACCAAATCAGTCATTGGAATTCCGGCATCTGCTAAGGCCACCGAAGCAGCAGTTAGGCCGACACAGCGTGTTCCTGCCTCTGCCGATACTATCTCAATAGTTACTCGAATCTTTGATCTGGGGTAGAGTTCCAGCAGGACTACGCTTTCGAGTGCGTCCTTGGTCACCTTGCTAATTTCCCTGCTTCGACGATTGAATCCAGGACGCATCCGGTCCGTAGTCGAGAATGGAGCCATGTTGTATGCGACATCCAAAACTGCCCTGTCCTGCCTCTGAATCTTTCGAGGGTGGGCTTCCATTGGGCCATAAACAGCTACTATTGCCTCATTTGTCCCCCATGTCATCCTGCAAGAACCGTCGGCTACTGGGATTACTCCCGTCTCGATTGTGATGTCTCTGATGTCTCCTGGCGAGCGCCCATCCATGCGAAGCCCGTTCTCATCGATCATTTGCACGTCTCCGTAACCCCCCATCATCTCTCACCCCCATTGTTTCTGTCAGAAATTTCAGAGAGTTTTTCTCTTACTTCTAGAATTCCATCTAATTCGCCGTCAATCCACATTCGGCCGTTGTCCGCCACGACTATGCGGCACTGTGATTCTGCTTTCAGCCTTCTTAGTGAGTCACCGCCCTTTCCGATGAGTCTTCCTAATAGGTGGGGGTCGATCTCTTCTACTACGCCAGATCTAATCTTACGTAGTCCCATGCCCTTCATTGTGACTACGCTGGAGTGCGTTTCCTCTACTTCTTGTATTCTGCAAAGTACTGCATCCCCGATGTCCATTACTGACCTGGTTCCACCGAAGTCGACCTTTCCCGGGCCTAGGCTCATTGGAAGGATCGCGTTGAACGGAGCCCCCAATTCGATGAACCAGAGGTTGTTTGTACAACCCTCGATATATCCGATTACCAGGTCTCCTGGCCTAGGGATGTATCTAGTATGGAGTGGGTTAACCGAAATCGATCCTCCCTTTTCCATCAGTCTTCCTTGCTTTACTGCCTTGAGGCGTCCGGAAATAGCGATTACGCCATGCCCTGCCTCAAAGTCTTCTGAGTTGCCTAGGTCTTCCCCAGGCACTACGAGGTTTTGCCCCCGATTTCCTCGCGGCCCCGCCGCGCCATTCTTTTTTGCCATGTTATCGGGCCGCGCGACCGGCCCACTGTTCATAACCGTTGATGCTGAAGATTCCAGTAAAATCAGTCCAATTCCCTTACTTCAACGTCAGAAGACCTCGAAGCAACTTTGTCGATTATGTCGTTCTTCATCCCGCCCGGAACTGAAACAATGCACACCCAATTGCCATCACTAGTCCATTCTTCCTTCTGAATAGAATCTCGGAGCATTTGGCTTACCCCTCCGTAGTCCTTTCCTTGAACCATGAACGCGAGGCGGACCGTAATGAATTGAAGGGGTATCACTGGCCTTAATGCAGAAACTGCATCTGCGACCTGGCTCTCTACAGATTTGAAGGGGTCAATCGAGAATCTAATCTCATCAAGTGCATTCTCAATTCTAGTCCTCGGATGAGGCATTTTTGTCTTTGGGTCTGTAGCAGTACTGGCAATTTCATTGATTATCTGGAGTTTTTTCGCTTCCACCATATGCTTCCTTTGGGCGGTGGTGAGTTGAATTCCCCCTCTTTCAAGGATTATTCTTGCGCATTCAAGAATCTCGGTTGTTCCGAATGTCTTCTCGAGCGACTCGCCTGTTGGCCTTTCTCCGGCTCGAGCATCTGACCATACCTCTTCGATGGCGAGAAGTTCTCCAAGTTCGACTGAGTCGTTATCCTCCTTCCAGCTTTCAACTAAATCTGGGTCTACTAGAATTTCGTACCTACTGCCTCCCTTCTCAAGGCGAGCCAGAACTGCATCATCCAGGCTTACCATGGCTTCCGATGAGGCGCTGGCCTTATCATAGTGGGGTTCAGGATAGTTTGCTTAGGTGCTTCAGAGTCTCGTCTCTTCCTAGTTTTACATATCCACCTTTGTCCACGCATCCAATCTCAACGGTTTCTGGGTTCAGATCTTCCTCAAGTGACTCCTGTAGTGCTTCCAAGCCCATCTTGATTGCAGCATTCTGGGTTAGTCCGGTCTTCCACTTTGCCTCGAAGTAATCGATAGCAGTGGCCTTTCCACGCCCGATAGCACCAGCATTGTATGATTGGTAAGCACCCGACGGATCGGTTTCGAAAAGATGGGCGCCTTCATCATCGAAGCCGGCGATTAGAAGTGCCGTTCCAAACGGTCTTGCACCGCCGTACTGAGTGAATGACTGCTTATAGTCGCACATCTTCTTGACCAATGTTGAGACAGGGATGTCATCACCATATGTCATTCGATTTACTTGGCATTGGACTCTGGCCCTGTCAACTAGCTGACGGGCATCTGCAACCAGGCCGGATGTGGTGATCCCTACGTGATTGTCTATCTGATACATTTTCTCAATTGAATCTGTGATTACCAACTTACTCTGTACCCTCTTGTCGACAATAAGAATCACACCATCTTTGTATACTAGTCCAACGGTTGTTGTCCCTCTTTTTACCGATTCACGTGCATATTCTACCTGATACAGTCGCCCATCCGGGGAAAAAGTGGAAACCCCATGGTCGTATCCTCGTCCGCTTGGCTGCATCGCTATCACCCCCATGCCATAATGGACTCTTATCAATCTTGGTCGGGGGAAGACTCAATCGGGTGCCCATTATGTGGAAAATAGTTCGGTGGGAGAATGAAGGTAGCGATTTTGGCTTCTGGGGGCAAGGACTCCACATACGCGTCTTGGTGGGCGAGTCTCCAAGGATGGGAAGTTGTCGCACTTGTAACCGTACTAGTCAAAGGAAAGGACTCGATGATGTTCCAGTTACAGAATTCATGGATTGCGGGACTCCAGGCACACTCAATTGGGACTTCGTGGAAGCCAGTTTTTTCAAACGGCGAGGAAGAAAAGGAGATTTCCGAGCTAGAGATGGGTATTCGCGGCAAGGATGCTAATTTGTTGCCTCTAGAAGATTTGTTGCCGGAAGGAGTGGAGATGCCTCGTGATCTTGAGATTCAAAATGGTCCACTCGAAATTGATGGGCTAGTTGTAGGTGCTCTTCGTTCTGATTACCAGAAGACTAGGATAGAGAGAATGTGCGAAAGATTGGGTGTCAGATCCTTCTGCCCCCTCTGGCACAAGGAACCTATGGATCACATGGAGTCACTAGTAAGTCATGGATTCGAAGTAGTCTTCACTTCGGTTTCATGCTATGGGATGGGCAAAGAGTGGGTTGGTAGAAGATTAGATTGGGAATCTCTAAGGATTCTAGAAGAAGCATCTAGAGAATTCAGATTCAACCTTGATGGGGAGGGCGGGGAGTTCGAGACCATAGTAACAGACGCGCCGCACATGAGGAGGAAGATTATACTGGACGGAGAGGTTGTTTGGAGTGGGTCAAGAGGGGTTCTGGAACTCAAATCTTGCAGTCTTACTTGAAATCGCTAGGCTCAAACAGGGGACCCCGGTCGGAAGTCTCGTAGTTATGCCGGTTTCCCCCTTGGATTACAGGTATGGAAGGGATGTTGCTAAGGAAATCTGGTCACGTGAGGGGAGGCATGCCCGTTCGTTAGAAGTGGAGAGGGCTTTGATCTGGGCACACAGCAAGATGGGGAGGGTCTCTCCAGAAGATTACGATGCAGTTGCAGAGATTGCCGACCCGGGGATTGTTACCGCTGATAGGGTGGATGAGTTAGAAGCAGAGACAAAACACGACATTATGGCACTAACCAAGGCGATGGCCGAGGCTGCTGGTGATTCTGGGTGGTGCATCCACCTAGGTGCGACAAGCAACGATATAGTAGACTCGGCTGTTGCATTGCAGATCAAAGACAGCATTGAATTGCAGGAGCAATCCCTAATCACGCTGATTGAAACGCTGTGTGAAATCTCGGAGAGGGAGAAGGGCACGGTGATGCTCGGAAGAACCCACGGACAGGCGGCTGTTCCGATAACATTCGGACTGAAGGTTGCAGTTTGGGTTGATGAAATGGTGCGCCATCTAACGAGATTGAGGGAAATGCGACCTCGGTGCATAACAGGGAAATTCCTTGGAGCTGTGGGAACCGGTGCGGCACAGGGAGAAAGAGCTCTGGAATTACAGGATCTAGTACTAGGGGAACTCGGTTTGGAGACCCCAGTTGCAACTACACAAGTAGTAGGAAGGGACCGTTACATAGAATGGGTCGGATGGATGGCCAATGTTGCAACTAGCATTGAGAAGATTCTACAAGAAATCAGAAATCTTCAGAGAACCGAGATAGGAGAGGTTGCTGAGGCGTTCGATACAAAGAAGCAAGTCGGCTCATCCACCATGGCTCACAAGAAGAACCCCATTACTGCTGAAAATGCATGCGGGTTAGCAAGGATCGTGCGCTCGATGATCATTCCCTCGTACGAAAACGCCTTACTATGGCATGAGAGGGACTTGGCAAATTCCTCTAGTGAAAGATTCACTCTTTCGCATTCGATGATACTCCTTGACGATGTAATTTCGAAATGCGACAGGGTTCTTTCCGGCATGGTAGTCGATAGTTCTAGGATGAAGAAGAATATAGAATCTCAAAATGGATTGATAATGGCAGAGAAGGTAATGCTTGAACTAGTAGAACGAGGAATGCCTAGGGATATGGCGCATGAGGTACTCAGGTCTGCTTCAATGATTGCAGCCGAGTCCGGATCTAATCTTGAGGAAGTTTGTAGGGGTACGGAGTCGATAATGGAGATATTTGACGAGGATGAGTTGGGGGGCCTATTCGAACCGGAGTCGCATCTGGGCTCATCGATCGAGATCGTAGAGAGGGCAATAGAGATTGCAAGAACGGAATCCTCAGAAAAGTGAGGGGATGAGCAGGAAGATAGCCGTAACAGACGCCACCGCGAAAAGTAGCATTATCATCGCATGGGGCCCATACTGATTGGCATCGTCGAGTGCTACACTGAGGAATCCATCCTCGATAACGCCCCCAATCATAGAAGCATCGGATTCATGAAAGTCAGGAGGTGGGCGGCGGGGTATCCTCTCAACTGGCTTAGTCACACGCCCCCCAGGAAGGAGAAAGTGATTATCCTTGCTGACTATTCTTCCTCGGGCATAGAGAATCCGGCTTGTTCCAGTAAATTGTCCATGTCTTCCAGTGCTTCGTCGTCTGGAGTAATTAGTGCCTCTGGTTCCTTAGCTTCTCCGCTGTAGTCATCACCGCCTTCAGCTGCAAATTTCATCCTTCGTTGTCTGATTCTTAGAATTGTCCAAACCAAATAGCCTGAAATTGCGATCATTACCAATGTAGCCAAAATGTCACTAAGCCCGGCCATGCCACCGGATTCGGGGGGCCCGTTTCAGTTTGTCCCCGGTAAACCATGTGAAAGAGGCCTAGACAAGTGTCTTCGGTTGGACGGAGAGGGTTCGACCCATTTGCCAACTGGTTTCCCTATTGCCGTCTCGTAATCCGTACATTGCCACGACTTCGTCTCCGTTCGGCCACAAGATGAGCAACGAATTCCCTGCCCTCGTCCAGAACTCCTCATAGTCCTAGAGCAACAAACGGGCCTTCCCACAATTCTAACCGTTGCAAAATCCAGCCTTATTTTCTCCAGATGTATGGAGCCATCGGGAGAAACCAATCCAGACCAAGTTATTCTATCCCCCGGAAGTAAGGACCTCAGGAGTCTGTTCACTGGCCCTCCCTCGGAAAAGGCAACTAGTTTCACTGACTTTCCTGAAGAAAATACGGAAATGTTTGCATGTCCCCCTTT
>MDTA01180313.1_pt1 | contig 15747 bp, 11 predicted proteins | sample 811151 | NCBI WGS metagenome assembly MDTA01 (sample SAMN05326648, study PRJNA326480) | marine metagenome | isolation source: seawater | place: Indian Ocean: South | collected 2010 | reverse complement strand
TAAACCTGAAAGAGATGGGTTATTTTGCGAAAGAATCTTCGGACCAGTAAAAGATTTTGAATGTGCGTGTGGAAAATACAAAAGAATACGTTACAAGGGAATTATTTGTGATAGGTGTGGTGTTGAAGTGACTGAAAAGAAGGTTAGAAGGGATAGAGTTGGTCATATCAACTTAGTTGTCCCCGTAGCCCACATATGGTATTTTAGATCACTACCAAATAAAATTGGATATCTGCTAGGCCTTCCTTCGAAAAAGCTTGACATGATTATTTATTATGAAAGATATGTTGTAATCGAGCCAGGTGATGCTGTTAACGACGAAGGAGAAAAGCTTAAAAAGATGGATTTTTTAACAGAAGAAGAATATTTAAATGTTAGAGAAAGGTTATCTGAAGATAATCAATATCTTGATGATGGAGACCCTAAAAAATTTATAGCTAAAATGGGTGCTGAATGTCTGATTGAACTTCTTTCAAGGATTGATTTAGAAGATTTGTCATATGAATTGAGACACAAGGCAAATAATGAGACATCCAAACAAAGAAAAACCGAAGCACTAAAAAGATTACAAGTTGTTGAAGCTTTCAGGGATGCTGACACTAGGAAGGAAAACAAGCCAGAATGGATGATAATGAAAGTTATACCAGTTATTCCACCTGAATTGAGACCTCTAGTGCCTCTAGATGGTGGAAGATTTGCAACATCAGATTTGAATGATTTATACAGAAGGGTAATTATAAGGAACAATAGATTAAAAAGGCTTGTTGAGATTAAAGCTCCAGAAGTTATCCTTAGAAATGAAAAAAGAATGCTTCAAGAATCGGTTGACTCTTTGTTTGACAACACTAGAAAGTCTTCTGCCGTCAAAACAGATTCTAATAGACCTTTAAAATCATTATCTGACTCGTTAAAAGGGAAACAAGGAAGATTTAGACAAAATTTATTAGGTAAAAGGGTAGATTATTCAGCTAGATCTGTAATAGTTGTAGGTCCTGAACTAAAATTATATGAGTGTGGTTTGCCAAAGGACATGGCTGCTGAATTGTATAAGCCATTTATAACGAGAAAACTTATTGAAAGAGGTATTGTAAAAACTGTTAAATCAGCCAAAAAGATAATTGACAGAAAAGAACCCGTAGTTTGGGATATTTTAGAAAATGTTTTAAAAGGACATCCTGTTCTGTTAAACAGGGCACCAACGCTCCATAGACTTGGTATTCAGGCTTTTCAGCCTAAATTAATAGAAGGTAAAGCAATCCAACTTCACCCTCTTGTATGTACTGCTTTTAATGCTGATTTTGATGGTGATCAAATGGCAGTACATCTACCATTGGGCCCAGAAGCAATTCTTGAGTCACAATTATTGATGCTAGCCTCTCACAATATTTTAAATCCGGCTAATGGTTCTCCGGTTACCGTCCCCTCTCAGGACATGGTTTTGGGTTTATATTACATGACAAAATCACGAAAATCAACAAAAGAAAACCCAGTGCTTGGTGAAGGCCTTACTTTTTATTCTGTTGATGAAGTTCATATTGCGTACAATGAAAAAAAGGTTGATCTCAATGCAATAATTAACATCAAAATCGAAAAAATAAAGAAGGACAATACAAAAAAGGTTTCTATTATCGAAACAACAGTGGGAAGAGTTCTTTTTAATGAAGTTGTACCAGAAAAAGCTGGTTTTTTTAATGAAGTTTTAACTAAGAAAAACTTGAGAGACATTATCGGAAAAATATTAAAAGAGACAAGTGTTCCAGAGACATCAGAATTTTTAGATAAAATAAAAAATATGGGATACGGGTTCGCTTTTAAGGGTGGACTATCTTTCAGCTTAGGTGATATAATTATTCCTTCTGAAAAAGTTTCTTTAATTGAAGAGGCTAATGGTAAAGTAGACAGTATTTTAGGAAACTACAATATGGGCTTAATCACAAATAATGAAAGATACAATCAGATTATCGATGTTTGGACTTCAACAAACTCTCACTTAACAAGTCTCGCTATGAAAAAAATTAGTGAAGATCAACAGGGTTTTAATTCAGTTTATATGATGCTTGACTCAGGTGCAAGAGGTTCTAAAGAGCAAATTAGACAATTAACTGGGATGAGAGGGTTAATGGCAAAACCCAAGAAATCGACAGCTGGGGGAGGTGAAATAATAGAGAATCCAATATTATCAAACTTTAAAGAAGGTCTTTCAATATTAGAATATTTTATTTCTACTCACGGAGCTAGAAAGGGATTAGCGGATACTGCTCTTAAAACTGCTGATGCTGGTTACTTAACGAGACGTCTAGTAGATGTTTCTCAGGATGTAATAATCACAGAAGTTGACTGCGGAACCCTACGTGGAATCGAAGTTAAACCTTTAAAGAAAAACGAGGAGATTGTTGAGCCTCTTTCTCATAGAATTCTTGGGAGAGTTGCACTTGAAGATATTATCAATCCCCTGAGCGGTGAAATATTAGTTCAAGCTACAAATGAAATAAACGATTCAGTAGCCGATCTAATAGATACTTTACCAATAGAATCAGTTGAGGTTAGGTCACCTTTGACCTGCGAAGCAAAAAGAGGTATTTGTTCATCTTGTTATGGACGTAATTTAGCCACTGGTAAAATGGTTCAAAAAGGTGAGGCTGTTGGTGTAGTTGCAGCTCAATCTATTGGTGAACCAGGGACACAGTTAACTCTTAGGACATTTCATGTTGGAGGTGTTGCAGGAAATATTTCAGAAGAAAGTCAGTTGTTTTCAAAACACGATGGAATTGCAAAAATAGATGATCTTAAAGTTGTTAAATCACTAAGTAATGATGGTAAGGCTTCTAATATTGTTATCTCTAGAACCACTGAAATTCATATTATTGATCATGATACTAAAAGTATTTTAAGTTCTAATATCATTCCCTATGGCTCAATCTTGAATGTTAAAAACGGTACTAAGATCAAAAAGGATGATTTAATATGTTCTTGGGATCCTTTTAATGGAGTTATCGTCTCTGAATTTTCTGGTAAAATATCCTACGAAAACATTGAAGCTGGTATAACATATCAAGTTGAAATAGATGAACAAACTGGATTTCAAGAAAAGGTAATTTCAGAATCGAGAAACAAAAAACTTATTCCAACTCTTTTAATATTAGATAACAAGGGTAATACCCTTAGGTCATATAATTTACCAGTTGGAGCCCATTTAATTGTAGACGATAATGAAAAGATAACAGAAGGTAAAATTTTGGTAAAGATACCTAGGAAATCTGCTAAGTCAGGCGATATTACTGGGGGGCTTCCAAGGGTTACTGAGCTTTTTGAAGCTAGAAACCCCTCTAATCCTGCTGTTGTATCTGAAATCGATGGCGTAGTTTCATTTGGTAAGATTAAAAGGGGAAATAGGGAGATAATAGTAAAATCGAAGTTCGACGACGTTAAGAAATATTTAGTTAAATTATCAAACCAAATTTTAGTTCAAGAAAACGATTTCGTAAAAGCCGGGATGCCTCTCTCTGATGGATCAATAACACCTACTGATATACTTAAAATTAAAGGACCATCGGCTGTTCAACAGTATTTAGTTAATGAAGTTCAAGAAGTATATAGATTACAGGGTGTTAAAATTAATGATAAACATTTCGAAGTTGTTGTAAGACAAATGATGAGAAAGGTAAAAATTAATGATCCTGGAGATACCTTATTTTTAGAAGACCAATTAATTCATAAGGACGACTTTATTGATGAAAATGATTCATTGTTTGGTAAAAAAATAGTTGAGATCACTGGGGATTCGGAAAACCTCAAACAAGGTCAAATGATTTCTACACGCAAGTTAAGAGACGAAAACTCAATCTTGAAAAGAGAGGGTAAGAACATTGTAATTGCAAGAGATGCAAAGCCAGCAACTGCTACTCCTGAACTACAGGGAATAACAAGAGCATCTTTACAGACTAAATCATTTATTTCCGCTGCCTCTTTCCAAGAAACAACAAAGGTTTTGAATGAAGCGGCTGTTAATGGAAAAGAAGATAATTTAGGCGGTCTAAAAGAAAATGTGATAGTAGGACATAAAATTCCAGCCGGAACTGGTTTACGTGAGTATAATGATGTTATTGTAGGGTCTAAAGATGAATATACAAGTTTGCTAGTAAATAAAGAAGAGGAGGAACAAAAGCAAGAAACATTTAAATTATGATTTATGACCAAAGAGACAAATAAAAAAAAAATTGATATTGAATTAGATAACGAAACTATTGATGGCGTTTATAGTAACCTTGTGGTTATCAATCACTCTTCATCTGAATTCATATTAGATTTCGTTATAATAACTCCTGGTGCTCCTAAAGCTAAAGTTAAGTCACGAGTTATCTTAACTCCCGAGCACGCAAAAAGGTTAAATTATGCCTTAAATGAAAATCTAATTAGGTATGAACAGTCGTCTGGAGAAATTAAAATTAAAGAAAACAAAAATATTCCAATAAATTTTGGCCCTAAAGGAGAGGCTTAAATTTCTTTTAGTGAAATTATATTTTGATGTGGGTTATTTGACTTAAAAACAAAATTACATGCTACCAATATATCCGCTCCGTTTTTTACAAGTTTTTTAGCATTAATGATATTAACACCACCATCCACTTGTATTTTGCATTTTGATTTTTTGGCAAGTATTATTTTCTTAAGTTTTTTTACTTTATCAAAAGAATTTTCTATGAATTTTTGGCCACTAAAACCTGGGTTTACGCTCATTAAGCAGACAACATCTAGGTCAGAAATAATTTCATTTAAATGATTAACGTCAGTGTGAGGGTTAATTGCAACACCAGCCATAACACCTTTTGACTTAATTTCCTGTATTGTCCTGTGAAGATGTTTACTCGCTTCTAGATGTACAGTTAAAACTTTGACATTATAATTTAAAAAATTTTTAATATATCTTTCAGGTTTTGATATCATCAAGTGAATATCTAAAGGTTTTATTGAAAGAGAATTAATAGAGTCAATTATTGGCATCCCAAAAGAAATGTTAGGTACAAAATGACCATCCATAACATCAATATGGATCCAATCAGCTTCACTTTTATTTAGCATTGAAATATCGTTTGCTAAGTTTCCAAAGTCAGCTGATAAAACTGAAGGTGCTATAATATTAGACATCAATAAAGTTAAAATTAACCCAAATAAGTTTTTAGTATTTTACTTCTGGATGTGTGTTTAAGTCTTCTTATAGCTTTTTCTTTTATCTGTCTTACTCTCTCTCTTGTGAGATCGAATGTTTCTCCAATTTCCTCCAATGTCATTGCATGTTGTTCTCCAAGACCAAAATATAGTCTAACGACGTCAGCTTCTCTTGGAGTGAGTGTTTCTAGTGCTCTTTCGATTTCAGTTCTGAGAGACTCATGTAACAAGGATCTGTCAGGGTTAGGAGATTCACCACTATTTAAAACATCATATAGGTTCGAATCCTCTCCTTCAACCAGAGGAGCATCCATCGATACGTGTCTACCAGAATTCTTGAGTGACTCTTTGACATCATTAACAGTCATATCTAACTCCTTTGCAATCTCCTCGGCAGACGGTTCTCTTTCATGAGCTTGCTCAAGGAAAGCAAAGGTTTTGTTAATTTTATTAATAGATCCAATTTTATTCAAAGGGAGCCTAACTATTCTAGATTGTTCTGCGAGGGCCTGTAATATCGACTGTCTTATCCACCAAACGGCATAAGAAATAAATTTGAATCCTCTAGTTTCATCAAATCTTTTTGCAGCTTTTATCAATCCTAGATTACCTTCATTTATAAGATCTGGTAATGTAAGCCCTTGGTTTTGGTACTGTTTAGCTACTGAAACAACAAATCTCAAGTTTGCTTTTGTCAAAATTTCAAGCGCAATTTGGTCTCCTTTTTTGATTCTCTGAGCTAATTCTACCTCTTGCTCAGCTGTAATTAAGTCGACTTTTCCGATTTCTTGAAGATACTTATCTAATGAAGCGGTTTCCCTATTGGTTACTTGTTTTGTAATCTTTAGTTGTCTCATATATTTTGTGTTATATTAATATTACGAAAAAAAAACATGTTTGTTACAATTTTAAAATTCAAAATCAATTCAACTAGTTAATTTTTTCTGTCAGGTTTTGGAAGAAGAACTTTTCTTGAAACTTTTTGCTTTTTTGTTTTTAGATCAATTCCAAAATATTTTACATCAAACTTATCTCCCAAATTAATTTCATCCGTTACTTTATCAATTCTATCCCAAGAAATTTCTGATATGTGCAATAAAACTTCATTTCCTGGGACAAACTCCACGACTGCACCAAAATCAAGAATTTTTATAACTTTTACATTATATATCTTCCCAGCTTCAGGTTTAAAAGTAATATTATCTATTTTCTTTATGGCGCTATCAATTTTGTTTTTGTCTACACCTAAAATCTCAATTATACCGTGATCCCCATCTTCTTCAATCACAATAGTTGTGTCTGTCTCTTTTTGCATTTCTTGGATAACTTTTCCTCCTGGGCCGATAACTGCGCCAATAAATTCGTTAGAAATCTTCAATGTAACCATTTTTGGAGCATGGTCTTTCACTGTTTTGTTATATTTGCTTATTGTTTCTGACATTTTCTTTAAAATTTGCATACGTCCTTCTTTAGCTTGATTGAGTGCCTTTTCGAGTATTTCGTATGATAATCCTTTAATTTTTATGTCCATCTGACAGGCTGTAATTCCCTCTTTAGTTCCAGTGACTTTAAAATCCATATCTCCTAGATGGTCTTCATCTCCTAAAATATCACTAAGAACTGCGAATCTTTCACCGTCAGAAATTAGCCCCATCGCAATTCCAGACACAGCACTTTTGATCTTTATTCCCGCGTCCATTAAAGCCATTGTCCCTGAACATACAGTTGCCATTGATGATGAACCATTTGATTCTAAAATTTCACTAACCACTCTTACGGTGTAAGGACAGTCTTGAGGGATCATATTTTTTAGTGCTCTTTGCGCTAGATTTCCATGACCAACTTCTCTCCTAGAAGTTCCTCTAAGAGGTCTAGCCTCGCCTGTTGAGAAAGGGGGGAAATTGTAATGAAGGTAAAATTTTTCTTCTCCTTCAAAAGAGGGCATATCAATTTGATTTGCTTCTCTTGAAGTTCCTAGAGTTACAGTTGCTAGTGCTTGAGTTTCGCCTCGAGTAAAAATCGAAGACCCGTGAGTAGAAGGTAGATAATTAACTTCACTCCATATTGGTCTAATTTGATCAGTTGATCTCCCATCAAGTCTTATGCCTTCACTTAAAACTAATTCTCTAACTGCTTCTTTCTGAACTTTAGAAAAATATTTTTTTATTAGGTTAATATTATCTTCATCTTCTTCTGTGTCTGAAAGATTTTCAATTATTTCATCTTTTAACTCATTAAAGGATTTTGATCTTTCTTCTTTTTTAGTCCCTTTTTTAGCAATGTTGTAACACTTTTTATATGCTTTCTTGAAAATTTCCTGATAAAGCTCGTCGTTATTTTCTTCTAATTCATATTCACGTATTTCTTTTTTGCCAACTTTTGAAACAAGATTATTTTGAGCACTAATTTGATTTTTTATAGCAATATGAGCAACCTTTATGGCATCAATCATTTCATTTTCAGTACATTCTTTCATTTCTCCTTCTACCATCATAACGGAATCTTCCGATGCACCAACTACCATGTCGATATCGGATTCTAATAATTGTTTCCTGCTCGGGTTAATAATAAATTCCCCACCAACTCTTCCCACTCTCACTTCTGATATTGGACACTCGAACGGTATGTCACTTAATTGAATTGCTGTTGAAGCTGCTAAACCGGCCAAGGCATCTGGGATTACTTCAGAATCGTTTGACATAAGTTGGATCATTACTTGTACCTCATTATGATAGTCTGAAGGGAATAAAGGTCTTAGTACCCTGTCAACTAATCTCATAGTTAAAATTTCTCCATCACTAGGTCTAGCTTCTCTTTTGAAAAATCCCCCAGGATACCTTCCAGCAGAAGCAAATTTTTCTCTGTAATCAACTGTTAAAGGCAAAAAATCAACTTGTGCGGAATTATAATTTGACACTACTGTACACAATAACATGCACTTTCCTGATCTAACTACGACAGACCCATGGGCTTGCTTAGCTAGTTTTCCAGTTTCTAAAAATATTTTTCTTCCATCCTCTAGATGAATTTCCTCTGTAAATGTTTTTGGGATCATAAAATTTCATTTTATACCTTGCGAATGTTGTTTTAGTAAAGGTATTTCAATGAAATATAATTTTTTAAATATTATTTTCTAAGTTCAAGTTTCTTAATTATAGACCGGTAACGCTCTATGTTTTTATTTTTTAAATAGTCTAAAAGACTTTTTCTTTTACCAACCATTTTAACTAAAGACCTTTCTGTATTAAAATCCTTGGGATTTTCTTTTAAGTGTAAAGAAAGATGATTTATTCGATGTGTAAAAAGGGCAATTTGTCCCTCTGCGGAACCGGTATCCGTTTTGGATGAGCCATTTTCATTAAAAATTCTTTCTTTTGAAGACTTAGTTAGATACATCTTATAAAGATTTGGTTTGCAAATATAAATTAAAATTTTTTAATTTTTATACTCTAATAGGTTTATTAAGAATCAAGTCCAAATATAAATTTATTTTGTCTTTTAAATTTTTTCTGTGAGATATAAAATCTAAAAACCCTTTTTCTAATAGAAACTCACTTTTTTGAAAACTTTCAGGTAAATCTTTTCCAGTAGTATCTTTTACTACTCTAGGTCCAGCAAAACCAATAAGTGCTCCTGGTTCTGAAATATTTATATCCCCTAACATTGCAAACGATGCAGTAGTTCCTCCAAATGTAGGGTCAGTGCATAGTGAAATGAAAGGAATTTTCATCTCCGATAGACGATTTAAATAACTACTAATTTTTGCCATTTGCATTAATGAGAATGCTCCTTCCATCATTCTAGCACCACCTGACTTAGATATTATTAACAATGGAGTTTTATCTTCAATTGAATATTTTATTGACCTGCTAATTTTTTCTCCAACTACAGAACCCATTGACCCACCAATAAATCTAAAATCCATACAAGCGATTACAATCTTCATGCCTTTAGATTTACCAACTGCCGTTCTAACAGCGTCGGTTAGACCAGACTTTTTGTTCTCTTCCTTTATTCTTTGACTATACTTTTTTGTATCTGTAAAGTTCAAAAAATCAGTGGAGCAGACAGATTTATTAATTTCTTTATATCTAGAATCATCAAATAAAATTTTAAAATATTCTTCACTTCCTATTCTCACGTGATACTCATCTTCCGGACTAACAAAAAAATTGTCTTCAAGTTCTTGAGTTTCAATAATTTTTCCAGTAGGAGTTTTATACCAAAGCCCCTTTGGTATATCTTTTTTTTCTTCAGTTTTTGTTTGTATACCCTTCTCACTTCTTTTAAACCAACTCATAATAATTTATTTTATAGATAGCGTATCAATATTGTTTAAATCCTCAAAAGCTATTTTAAGTCTGTTTTTGAAAGAATTTTCACCTTTTCTTAACCAAACCCTAGGATCATAATATTTTTTATTAGGTTCATCTTCTCCTTCTGGATTTCCAATTTGGGATTTAAGATACTCATATTTTTCGTTCATATAGTCTCGAATTGATTCAGTAAAGGCGTATTGGAGATCAGTGTCAATATTCATTTTTACCACTCCATAACTTATAGCCTCTTTAATTTGTCTTTTACTAGAACCTGAACCACCATGAAAAACAAAATTGATGGTTTTCTTTGGTACTCCAAATTTCATTGAAATGAATTCCTGAGATCTTTTTAAAATTTTTGGGGTTAATTTAACATTACCTGGCCGATATACACCGTGGACATTTCCAAAAGCTGCAGCAACTGTAAATCTATCGCTTATTTCCATCAAATTTTCATAAGCAAATCCTACTTCCTTCGGTTGAGTGTAAAGTTTAGAAGTTTCAATGCCAGAGTTGTCTACACCATCTTCTTCACCTCCAGTTACACCTAGTTCAATTTCTAAGGACATATCAATTTTTTTTAGCCTTTGAAGGTACTTTTTACAAGTATCAATATTATCAGTCAATGGTTCATTTGAAAGATCAATCATGTGTGAACTAAATAGTGGTTTACCATTTTTTGAGTAATGTGACTCACTTTCTTTAATTAGACCATCAATCCAAGGCAAAAGGCTCCTTTCACAGTGATCTGTGTGCAGGATAACCGTTGCTGAATAGCTTTTAGCTAATTCGTGTACATGTTTCGCACCTGCGATAGCCCCTTTGATTGATGCAAGTTGTTTGTCATTATTTAATCCCTTTCCTGCATTAAAGTGAGATCCACCATTTGAAAACTGAATAATAACGGGGCTATTTAATTCCGACGCAGTTTCCAAAACGGTATTTATTGAATTATTTCCTATTACATTTACTGCTGGTAAGGCATATTCATTTTCTTTAGCATGACTGAAAATTTCCTGAACTTCATTTCCAGTCAATACACCTTTAGGGAAAATACTTGACATTATTTTAAATGTTTTCGTTGACAAATTTAATTAAATTGCTCTAAAACGGAAAGTTAATTCCGACATTAAAAACAGCATTTCTAAGATTTAATTGTGAAAACCATCTGTCAGATTTCATAAGAGATGGGTCATAAGTTTTAAATCCTGTGTCAAGCCTAAAAACAAAGTAATCAAAATCATATCTTAGTCCAAAGCCAGATCCAATTGCTAATTCACTTAAATCCCTCAGGTTATTAAAAATTTGTTTGTTATCGGTTACGTTATTACTGATATTCCAAATATTGCCAGTGTCAATAAAGAAAGCACCATTTAATCTCCTAAGAATTGGATATCTGTACTCAACATTGAAAGCAATTTTAAAGTTCGCCTCATTAAACTCATTAAATCTGCTACTTGAACCTGGACCAAGTTTATAGGCTTGCCATGCTCTGTTATCATTAGAACCTCCAGCATAATATGATCTTGTAAATGGTATAAAATTTGAGTTTCCGAAAGGAATTGCTATGCCTATAAACGTTCTAAATGCAAAAATCCTTTTAAAACCAACTGACCAATGTTTTATATAATCAACTTCGCTCTTAAAATATTGTGATGGCGCTAGATTAAATATTTCACGATAACCATTTTTATTTAGCTTGATATTTCCAATTTTCATTCCTAAGCTAAGGAGGTTTCCGACTAACTCAGATTTAAATTTAAACTGTGAGAAATTTTCATCAATAATACTTTCTTGGTTGTTTTTAAGATACGTAAAAGATGAACCAACTATAAAATTGTTTGCAGTTAATCTGTTTTTTCTTTCATTGATGTTTAGTACATCAGAATAGATCTCATCATCGATATTAATATTGGTATTTAATTTCAAGACATCATTAATAAAATTATCAGCACCCGTTGGAATTAACAAATTATTATCTGAACCAAAGTAACTTGAGTCTAAGCCCAAAACTTCTTTAGAAATATTATTTAAACGTTCATATGAATTCCGGTATACATTAAAGTAATTATTTGTAGCTCTATTGTCTACATATTCTATGTCGGCTAACTTTATATTGAAAGATTTAGTTTTATCAGATTTCCAAAAATATTCAAAATTACCTGTGAATGTTTGCCTGTCTAAACCAATATTTTCTTGAACTGAAACTCCTAGCGATATTCTAGTTTTAACGTAAAAATTGTCAAAATATGCTCTTTTCAAAAATCTAGGGGCAATAGGTCTTGGTACTCTTAGCCCGAGATCTACACCAACCTCAAACAGATTAAAAAATGATGATTTTTCTTCTGCTACATCCCTTGAGGATCCAATTGAACCTTTCACCCCAAATTCTAAAATTTCTGCTCCTCTGAAAATATTTCTGCTTATTATAGATGAACCAACAGATACGCCAATATCTTGAATATTCGAGTGAGACAAATCAAAGTCAAAGCCTAGAGAAAACCTCTCTTTTGGAACTAATAAAATTTTTGTATCTAGTTTTGTTGAGTCTTCACTATTTTCTTTGTAAACAATTGAAGGATATTTAAATATTTGAAGTTCATTAAAATATTTATATGTTTTTTTTCTGTCATTTAAACTATAAGGATTATTTTTTTTAATAGCTATTCCGTCGCTAATAATTCGTGGGTTGTATCTAAGATTTCCGGTGGAAAAAATTTTAAAACCATCGATATTAATTGAATCTGTAAAAATCCTAAAACTTTGTTCTGGATTTTCAACAAAAACCGAAAGAGAATTAATCTTCTTAATTACATAAGGTACATCCAAAAGAAGTTCTTGATTTCTGATCTTTGAATTATTTATTTCTAGCAAAATTGGAATTTTTTTATCTATTCCGGTACTATCTTTGAAAGCCTTGAAACGTATACTTCTTTGTTGAAAATTATATATTCCGTTGTTACTAAATAAGTCAATCAGCCTTTCTCTTTCAAGATTAAGTTTTTCTACTTCGAATGATTCGCCCTCTTTTAAAATACTTTTGCTTTTATGAGATTTGTATATTGAATCTAAATCTTTGGATGATATATTACTCGAAATACTGTCAATAAGAAACCTTTCTCCTGTAGTAATTTGATGTTTTATTGTTACTGTATTTTGTTTTTTTTTAGTTACCGTTGTTGTTGATTTCGAATTGTAATATCCTATATTATCGTAGTATTGTTTAAATAATTTATTAGTAAAGTTTATCTTGACAGAATCATACAATGCTGGAGGTTCACCAATTTCTCTAAGCCATTCATTAAATCCTACTTTGTATTTTTTTAATTGATTAATTTGTTTGTTAGAAATTAGTTTTTTTAATCTCATTCTTCTTTTATCTTTTTTATCTAGCCATTTTTCAAAATCTTCCTCTGAGTTGGGATTGCTAAGATTGTAAATCAATAATTTTAATGGTACGCCAAATATTTTTTTGTTGGCACTGGTTTTTGATAGAATGGTTATTGGGTCTTGTTTTAGTTTTTTTCCATTTAACTCAAACGTTTGTTTTGAAACTAAATTTTCTCCTTCATTTAATTGCCTTGTGACATTGCAGCCAAACATGAATAAAGAGATAATATTAATTATTGTTATTTTTGAATTTGATTTCAACACAAAATGTTTGGGTAAAAATACATCATTTATGATTACAAATTCTGAGTTAAAATATATCAAAAAATTGAGAAGGAAAAAGTATAGGAATCTTTATTCACACTTTATTGTTGAAGGGGAAAAGGTTTTTCAAGACTTTTTTAGTTCTAATATTCCTCTTTATAAAAGTTATTCAACGATGAAAAAAAGAAATGATGGTAATATATTAGTAACTGAAAAATGTATGAAAAGGATGACTTTATTAAAAAACCCTTCAAACATTTTAGGAATTTTTTCAACCCCAAAGAAAAAAAAAGCTCCTGTAAATAAAAAAGTATTGGTTTTAGATAATATATCGGATCCAAGTAATTTAGGTTCTATAATTAGAATATGTGATTGGTTTGGATTTAAAAATGTTGTATGTTCAAAAAAAACAGTAGATTGTTATAACCCTAAAGCGGTCCAGTCATCCATGGGTTCCCTAGCTCGCGTGAATATTTTTTATGAAGATTTGAAGCTTTACTTATCCAAAGTCTCTATCCCCGTCTATGGTACTTTTCTAGATGGAGAATTAGTAAATAAATTAAAATTCCCAAAAGAATTTGTTTTAATTTTTGGTAATGAGTCAAATGGTATTTCAAAAGAAATAAGCAAATTTGTGGACTTTAAGATTACCATACCAAAGAGAAGTAAGTCTGTAGTTGATAGTCTAAATATAACTAGCGCTTGTGCAATTGTAATGAATGAGATCTCAAATCAGTTATTCAAAGGTTAAATTAATTGCGACACCCTGACTTAACAAACTTTTTATATTTGATGTCCAAGGACTGATGGAATTGTTGTCCTGGATTAATTCATTTTGAATAGAAAAAATCCCCCTTATTGACGGAGAAAACTTAAAATAGACCAAGTAAAAGTCAATTCCAAAACCTATTTCATAATTAAAACTTTGGCTAGTTACTCTAAAAACATTATTGTAATTGTCGTCATTATTTTTTTCATTACTTGACAGGTTAAAAGAGGTAGAAACTCCGCCCACTATGTAGGGTTTAAAATTATTAATCCTTTTTGCACTAAACTTGATTAGAAGAGGTATATGAATGTAGGTAGACTTTACCTCTCTTAAATAATCTTCATCATTTGTAAGTCCACTTGTAGCGTCAGGATAAATTAAATCCCTTTGAGTATAGTATAGTCCGGGTTCTAACCTAAGATTTAAATATTTATTTAATCTCAGGTCACCTATTAAACCTACATTAAATCCAGTATTTTTAATTAATTCAATATTAGGCAGATTTAGACCTCTTTTGTTATTTGGGAAGTTTCTGTTGCCCGGTACAGAATAATTGCTATTATATTGAATTTGATATCCAAAGTTGTTAAATCCAAGAAAATATCCATAGTGTAATGGTTTCTCATCGAATGTTTGTAAATGCATTATTCTTTCCTTAACTGTGTAATATTGAGCGTACACCCAATTATTACAAATTATGAAACTTAATGATAAAAAATAAACTAGTTTTTTAAGATCTCTTGAATTGATATGAGGGTATAATTGGGACATTTAAATGTATATATAAATAACACATTTTTATCACATATATTGTTCCATTAAAGAAGAAACAAATTAGGATTTTTTTCTTGAAATCTGATAAAGAGAAATACCACATGCCACGGACACATTTAGAGATTTAATCTCCCCTTTCATTGGAATAGATACTTTTTTATCAACAACTTTAAGGGTACTTTTATTTATTCCTTTTCCCTCTGATCCAAGAATAAGAACAGTTTTCAGATTAAAATTTTCATTAAAAATATTAACGCTAGATTTTTCTTCTAAGCCCACAATTTCAAAATCCCTTGCTTTTAGTTCATATATCGCATCATTGAGATGAGTTACCCTTGATATTGGAATATAAAAAATAGCTCCTGCAGAAGCTTTTATTGTATCTGAATTAATATTTGCACTGTTGCTATCAGGAACAATAATTCCGTCTACACCAGTAGCTAACGCGCTTCGGAATATTGCACCAAAGTTTCTAACATCGGTAATCCCGTCTAACAAAAGGTAAATTAGATTTTTCTTTTTATCATTTTTTTTAAGTAGATGTTCTAAATCTACTAAATCAAAGGGTTTTATTTGTGCTAAAGCACCCTGATGTATTTTTCCAGATAATTTATCAAGTTTTTTATTAGAAGTAAAGAGTAATTCGATTTTTTTCTTTGAAGCATAACTTTCAACTTCTTTAAATAATTGATTTTTTTTATTTTGGAGAAGCCAGATTTTATGAATTTCAACACCTGCCTTTATGGCTTCAATGATAGGCCTTATTCCGTATATTATTTCGTCATTCATATACTGCAAAATTAAAAAAGCCACTTTAAATAAGTGGCTTTTTGTGATTTAAATAAATCTAATTTACTTGATTTAATAACTAGTAAATAGATTTGTTGGATCAAAGAAATCAGGCAATGATGCTGGTATATTTGGATTAGTATCCAATTCGCTTTGAGGATATAAATACCTTTGTGGAAAATTAGAAGTACCTATAGCTCCTTGCTTGTTAGGAACACCAATTGCATTTCGAGTTCTTCTTAGATCATGAAATGTAACTAACTCTCCCATAAGAGT
>MDTA01114800.1_pt1 | contig 15748 bp, 17 predicted proteins | sample 811151 | NCBI WGS metagenome assembly MDTA01 (sample SAMN05326648, study PRJNA326480) | marine metagenome | isolation source: seawater | place: Indian Ocean: South | collected 2010 | reverse complement strand
TCCTCATCAGGTAGCAAAACTTCTAAAATAAAGTCACATCATAATGTTGGAGGTTTGCCAAAAAAAATGAATTTGAAATTGTTAGAGCCTTTAAAAGAATTTTTTAAAGACGAAGTTAGGACTCTGGGAAATTCTCTAGGTTTAAAAAAGTCCATAAGTTTCAAACATCCCTTTCCTGGTCCAGGACTAGGAATAAGAATTTTAGGAGAAATTACACCTAGGAAAATTAAATTACTCCAAGAAGCTGACTATATTTTTATTGAAGAGTTAAAAAAATATAATTTGTATGATAAAATTTGGCAGGCATATGCTGCTATATTGCCAGCAAAAACTGTGGGCGTAATGGGCGATACAAGAACTTATGAATATACCTGCCTTCTAAGAGCTGTAACATCTGTGGATGGGATGACAGCTGATTATTTTGCATTTCCTAAAGAATTTTTAGATAATATTTCTAATAAAATTATCAATAATATAAGAGGAATTAATAGAGTAGTTTATGATATAACCTCCAAACCTCCAAGCACAATTGAGCTTGAGTAAATTGTCATATAAATGAGAAATAAAATAAAAAAAATACTAGAAAAAAAAAATAAATCTAAAATTGTTTGCCTCACCGCTTATTCAAAAAATATATCAGCAATTCTTGATAAATATTGTGATATTATTCTTGTTGGTGATTCAATGGCTAATGTACTCTATGGATATGAAAATACACATAAAATTACATTAGAAAATATTATTCAACACACACAAAGTGTAAGAAAAGGGGTAAAAAAATCATTGCTAGTTGTTGATATGCCTATCGGATCCTACAAAAATAAGAAAATTGCATTAAAAAATGCTCAGACTATTATTAAAAAAACAGGATGTGATGCAGTAAAAATTGAAAGTAATAAAAAAAATTTCAACATAATCAAGACTTTAGTAAATAAAAATATTCCAGTAATGGGACATATTGGTTTTACACCCCAGTTCAAAAAAAAATTTAAAATAGAGGGAAATACAAAAACAAAAGCTGATCTTTTATTAAAGGAAGGAATGAAGATAGAAAAATCCGGAGCTTTCTCAATTGTATTAGAGTGTTTGACACCAAAAGCTTCAAAACACATAACAAACAAACTTAAGATACCAACTATTGGAATTGGATCATCAATCAATTGCGATGGTCAAGTATTAGTAACAGATGATATGTTGGGATTGAGCGGATTCTATCCAAAATTTGTAAAAAAATATACAGATCTCAAAAAAATTATTGAAAATGCTGTAAAAAAATACACAAAAGACGTAAAATCAAGAAAATTTCCTTCAACTAAAAATTTTTTAAATGGAACAAAACCAAGTTAATAATACAGAAGTTAAAAACAGGATCTTTGATTTATTAATTAAGTATAAAAAATTAATAATAAGCTTTCTTATAATAGTTTTTGTTACTACTTCCTCATTAATCTTTATTAAAATAAGAAATGAAAAAAAAAATGATTTTATATCAGAAAAATATATCGAAGCTGGGATTTATTTATCAAATAAAGAGATAAATAAATCAATTAAAATTTATGACGAGATTATTGTAAGCAAAAATAAATTTTATAGTATTTTGGCGCTTAATATCTTAATTGAAAAAAATCTCATAAAAGATAAAGATAAAATATTAAATTATTTTGAAATAGTTGAGGACTTAAAACTTGATAAAAATCAAAGAGACTTATTGTTGTTTAAAAAAGCATTGTACTTAAAAAAATACTCAAATTCTAAGGAAAGTGAAAGGTTGCTTCAGAAACTAATAGATTCAGATTCAAAACTAAAAGAAATTGTTAAAGAAATACTATCCAATTAAAATAAACTAACTATGAAATTACTTTCTATTTTCTTGATTGTGTTTTTTTTGTCAAATTGTTCTTTTGATAATAAGACAGGTATTTGGAAAAACGAGAGCAAATATGAAGTAAATCAAAATAAAGACGTCTTTAAAGAATTTCAAACATTATCTGCTTCAAATAATTTATTTAAAGAAATTGTAGCTATTGATAAAAATTATAAATTTAGATTAAAACCTCAAATAGAAAATTCAACTTGGAATGAAAAATTTTACAGCCTTTCCAATAATTATGAAAATTTCAAATATACTAATTTAAATCAACTCATATTTAGAGGAAAAAAATTAACTAAATATGAGCAAAACAATTATTTATTATTTGACGGTGGAAATATTTTTACTTCAGACACAAAAGGTAATTTAATTATATTTTCTATTAAAGATAACAAAATAATTCAAAAGTTTAACTTTTATAAAAAAAAATATAAAAAAAATAAAAAAAAACTAAATTTAATCCTAGAAAAAGATATTGTTTATATAAATGACAACTTTGGATATTTTTATGCATATAATTTTAATCTTAAAAAATTGATTTGGGCAAAAAATTATAAAATACCCTTTAGATCAAATATTAAACTATTAAAAAATATGATAATCACCTCTGATCAAAATAATAATCTTTATTTTCTAAATAAAAAAAATGGAGAATTAATTAAATCAATACCAACTGAGGAAAATAAAGTTAAGAATGAATTTGTAAACAATATATCGTTAACCAGTGAGAGTATTCTTTTTTTAAACACTTATGGCACCCTTTATTCTGTAGATAACAGAAGCATGAGAATAAATTGGTTTTTTAGTTTAAATAAATCTATTGATATAAACCCAAATAATTTATTCAAGGGAAGTATTGTTATCAATGATGACAATTACATAGTTGTATCTTCAGATAAGAATCTATTTATTTTAGAACTTAAATCTGGAAATTTAATACACAAAAAAAATTTTTCTGCTTTTTTAAATCCTCAAATTTCAAATAATCATCTTTTTTTAGTTACAAAAAATAATTTGTTAATCTCTGTTGATTTAATTTCTGGAAAATTAATATATTCATACGATATAAATAAAAAAATCTCAGAATATTTAAAAATCAGGAAAAAAAATGTCATTTTGAAAGATTTATTGATTTTAAACAATCAAATTCATATTTTTTTAAAAAATTCATTTGTTTTAAAATTTAATATCAATGGTAGCTTAGAAAAAATAGATAAGCTGCCATCAAAAATTAATTCGCTCCCAATAATTGCGGAAAGTTCAATTCTATATTCTGACTCTAAAAATAGAATTTCAGTAGTAAATTAATTGTTTGATTTACCGCTTAAAAGAGATAATTGTTTTACTTTTAAACCTAGAAGGTTGTCAGATGGTTTAACAGGATAATCTCCAGTAAAATAATGATCACTAAATTGTGGGTAAAGTGGATTACGTTTTTCACCAATTAAAGCTTTATAAGTACCATCTAAACTTAAAAATCTTAAGCTTTTTGCACCAATATATTCTGACATTTGCTTGATATCTCTTTTTGACGCGAGAAGCTCTTCCTTAGTTGGCATATCAACACCATAAAAATCAGGAAATTTAATTTCAGGACATGCTATTCTCACATGAACTTCTTTTGCTCCAGCTTCGTAAAGCATTTTCACAATTTTATGACATGTAGTCCCTCTTACTAAAGAGTCATCTATTAAAATTATATTTTTATTTTTAACAATTGATTTGGTGGAGCTCAACTTTAATTTAACACCCAAACTTCTAATACTCTGAGTAGGTTCAATAAATGTACGTCCTACATAATGATTTCTTATCAAACCTAATTCAAATTTTTTTTTGGATCTTTCAGAGAATCCTAATGCTGCGGGCACACCAGAGTCAGGAACAGGTATAACAAAATCAGCATCAAGGTCTGTCTCATTAGCCAATTCAAGACCTAAACTTTTTCTAAATTCATATGCACACTTCCCACTAATCATACTGTCTGGCCTTGCAAAATAGATATACTCAAAAATACATGGTCTTGCCTTTTGTTTAGGAAAAGGTTTGATGCTTTTTAAATTATCGCTCTCTATGACTACAATTTCACCATTTTCTACTTCTCTTACAAAATTTGCACCTACAATATCTAATGCACAAGTTTCAGATGCAAAAATATAAGAATTTTTTAACTTTCCAATTACTAAAGGTCTAATTCCAAAAGGATCTCTTACACCAACTAATTTTTTATTAGTCATAAGCACCAAAGAATATCCACCTTGTATTTGAAAAAGCGCATCTATTAATTTATCTATAAACTTTTCTCTTCTTGATTTAGCAATTAATTGGACAATAGTCTCGGTATCACTTGTTGTACGAAAAATTGCACCATCTTTAACTAAGCTCTCTCTTAACCTCAATGCATTGGTAAGATTTCCATTATGAGCCACGCTTAGACCACCCATATGTAAGTCAGCAAAAAATGGCTGTATATTTCTTAAAGAAGTTTCACCGGTAGTAGAGTATCTATTGTGCCCAATTGCAAAAGATCCAGGTAACTTTTTAATAATTTCTTGATTTGTAAAATGATCTCCAACTAAACCTTGTCTTTTTTCAGAGTGATAATTTTTTCCATCGAAAGAAACTATTCCACATCCTTCTTGACCTCTGTGTTGTAATGCATGCAAACCAAGAGCAACAAGCGCTGAGGCATCTCCATGATTAGAGATACCAAAAATTCCACACTCTTCTCTTAATTTATCTAATTTAGATTTTTTCAATTTTATCTTTCGTATCTTTAAAATCTTCGCTTGAAGGAAACTCGTCTATTAACATTATACTACCTTTATATATAATACTAAATGAAATTGCATTCTCTGCTGATATACCCCAATTTTTGTAAGGATAAAACCAATTTAATACCGAAAATATGCACACCGATACAACGTACCCTTTAAAAAAACCAAATAATAAGCCGAAAGACTTATCAATTGATCCAACGCCAGTCCAGGTAACAGCTTTGCTTAAAGTCTTACCGATAAGTATTGTTAAAAACAAAGTGAAAATAAATATTGCTACCCCAATACCTATATTGTTTATAAAATCTGATTCAATATAGTCACTTACAAATGGTTGAAGTTTTGGAACAAAAAAAATTGTAGATATTGTAGAAATAATCCATTTCATAAATGAAATTAAGCTCAAAGAAAAACCTTTTAAAAAACATTGAATTATACAGTATACAAAAATTAGAATTACAATGAGATCAAAAACATTTAGAGAGTCTAATAGATTTTCTAAAAAACCCTCTGTCATACAATCTTTTGACTTTGAAAATCAAATGGTTTGTAAATTAAAATCAGTTTTGGAAGCAAAGTCAGCACAGAAATCATAGCTAAGAGCATTGCTATTCCAGTAAAAACACCAAAATAAATAGTCGGAATAAAATTGGATAAAACAAGAATTGAAAAACCAAAAACGATCGTTATTGAGGTATTAAGAATAGCTATTCCTACGGTGTTATGACACCTGTCAATAGTTTTGTCGTAATTCTTAATTTTACTATATTCTTCTTTAAACCGATAAATATAATGAATGCTATTATCTACAGCTATACCTATTGTTATTGCAGCTATAGTAATTGTCATCATATCTAAAGGTATCTCCAATAAGCCAATAATTCCTAGAATAAAGAACGCTGCAATAAAATTTGGAACTACACCAATTATTGCTAAAATTAAATTTCTAAAGAGTAAGTAAAACATCATAAAAATACCAAGCATAACTATACCTAAAGTGAGAATCTGAGACTTAAATAAACTTTGTAAAAGGTTATTAAAAAGTATCAAAACACCAGCTAATTTGTATTCACTCTTTTCAAAACCTAACTCGTTATTTAGATCTTTATCAATTTTCTTTATAAGCTCATCTCTTCTCAAATTCTCTAAAGAGTCTTTTATTCTTAAAGTTATTCTCGCTTCATTTTGCTCTACAGATATATAAGGTGAAACTATTTCTTTTTTTATCTCGATCGGTATTTTGCTATACAAAACAGCTATTTCCAAACTTTGTAATTGCTTATTATTAAGGTCTTCAGCAACTCTTAAAATTGATCCAAAAGATAATACTTTACCTACTTCAGGCAAGGAGTCCAAATAATCATGAACCATTAAAATTTTGTCCATTTTATCTCTAGTGAACCAGTACTTAGACTCATCTTCTGTTTTTTCATTATCTTCCTCCCACTCTGAAAATTCATCGTCACTTTTTTTCTCAATTTTTTTTGGAAACTTAAGGATTACATTTAATGGAGTTGTACCGCCAAGATCCTCGTCTATTTTTTTCATTCCCTTATAAATTTCAGTTTCTTTATCAAAATAATTTATGAAGCTATTTTCTACCTCTAATTTTAAAATTCCAACAATACTGGCAATAATTATTAAAGAGGTTAAACCGAAGATTAAAAAATTATTTTTTTTTGCTATCGTTGCAAGAAATGATGTTATTACAGATTTTTCAGGGCTTCTAATATTTATTTCATTTTCTGATGAAAAAATATTTAATAAAGATGGTAAAAGAATAAATGTAACTATTAATGAAACTAACAAGCCCAGAGTCATCATTAATCCAAAATCTATAATTGGTTTAATTCCACTGAATATTAGAGATAGAAATGCTAAAATTGTGGTTAAGACAGTATAGGAAATAGGTAGCATCATTTTTTTACTAGCTTCAAGAATCGCTTTGTCATTAGTTAGTTCTGGGTACTCCTTTTTATATTGTAAAAATCTTACAGTGATATGGATATTCATAGCCATATTTAAAATTAACATTAAAGCAACAAAGTTTGAGGATATCACTGTAACTTTCCATCCTAAAAACCCAAGCAAACCTATCATTAGCACCACAGAGGTTATGCATCCTAACAAAGGCATGATTACCCACTTTAAATTTTTAAATATTAACCAAAGTGTTAAAATTATAAATATCAAAACACCAACCCCAAAAACTATAATATCGCTTTTAATAAAACTCATCATATCATCTGCAATCATTGGTATACCGCCTAAGTATATTTTTGCATTTTCACCATACTTATTTATTACGTCTCTAATTTCAGAAATATTTTGACTATTTCTCTTATTATATAAATTTTTATACTTTTCGTACTCATTAATAAATTTTTTATAATTAATTTTTTCTTCTTTAGATAAACCTTGTGAAATCGATTGATTATAGTATTTATCTTTTAGTTTTATAAATTCTGTTAGTCGTGCATCTTTTTTTAGATAAACTACAATACCGGATGTTTTACCATCTTCACTTATTACGTAATTTCTATAAATTGGACTATTAATAATTTCGTCAAAAGCTCTTTTTCTATCTATTTCAGGATATGATAATGTTTTATAATTTTTCAACCTTTCCATTAAACTTTCATCTGTACTTTTTAACAGAGGAACATCAATTAAGGTAATAACGCTATCAACCCATGTTAATTTTTCAATTTTAGATTTAAGTAATTGTAAATTTAGTATTGTTTCTTTTTCTGTAAAATCTGTAATAGGGGTGTATGTAAGCACTAAAAAATCTTTTGATCCATATCGCTCATTTATCTCTCTGAGATAACTAAGATCTTTGTCTCCCTCTAGCAAAAGCGCATCGGAAGATGCATCTAAATTAAAATTTTTTGAATGATAAAAAGCAAAAATGATTAAAAAAGCCAAAAAAATGAGAGTTATTTTCGAAAAATCGATTACTAATTTCTTATAAATATACGACAACATTCAGATATTTCAGATATATCTTAATTTTTTTAGAACTAAAGAAAAAATTGAGACTAATTTTTGGTTAAATCTTTAAATTTGGTATAAATTCCTTCAAACTCAACTTTTATTGTACCTGTGGGACCGTGCCTTTGCTTACCTAAAATTATATCTGCCAAACCATTCACATCATTCATTTTAGACTGCCACTCAGCATGTTCTATTGAACCTAGTTTAGGCTGTTTTCTCTCTAGGTAATATGCCTCTCTATAAACAAACATTACAACATCAGCGTCTTGCTCTATTGAGCCTGACTCCCTTAAATCTGCTAACTGTGGCTGTTTATCATCTCTTTGCTCTACAGCTCTTGATAACTGAGATAAAGCAAGAACCGGTACTGAAAGTTCTTTGGCTAAAGCTTTAAGACCCTGAGTTATTTCGGATATTTCCTGAACTCTTCCATCATTTCTATTTGAAGCAGATCTCATAAGTTGTATATAATCAACAACAACTAAACTTAATCCAAATAATCTTTTTATTCTTCTAGCTCTATTGCAAAGTGTTGCAATTGTTATAGCTGGGGTTTCATCTATATATAAAGGGAGATTATAAATATTTCTAGAAGTTTCTATGTATCTATTTATCTCCTCTTCTGTTACTTTACCTCTTCTAATATCATCAGACCTAATCTTAGCTTGTTCAGACAATATTCTTGTAGATAATTGCTCTGAGGACATTTCTAGAGAAAAAAAAGCTACTGATGATTTGGACTGATGTTTGAGAATATTTTGAGCAGCGTTATATGCAATATTAGTTGCTAAAGCAGTTTTACCCATAGAGGGCCTTCCTGCTAAAATGATTAAATCAGATTTATGCAGCCCTCCAAGTTTTTCATCTAGATCCGTCAAACCAGTTGGCACACCAACTAAACCTTGATCATTTTGCATTGCTACAGTAGCCATTTCAATTGTTTGATCTAAAGCTTTATTAAATTGAAGAAAAGATTGTGAAAAAGTTCCTCTTTCTGCTAAATCAAAAAGTGATTTTTCTGTATTTTCAATTATACTTTCAGCATTTTCTTCTTTTGAGTTTGCATTTAATGTATCAGATGACAGTTTATCAGAAATCATTACTAATTCTCTTCTCAGATACATCTCATGAATAATTTTTGCATAATCAATAGCTTGTTTTGAGGATCCAGAAAATCTTGTAAGTTTTACTAAGTATTCTGTCCCACCAACCTCTTCCAACATATTATCTTTTTCAAAAAAATTTTTTAATGTTATTGGATTAGCTATCATTCCTTTATTATTTAAACTTTCAATCACTTCATATATTTTTACATGGGCAGGATCATAAAAAATAGATGGATTAATTATCGTTGAAATTTCATCAATAATATCATTGTTTACAAGCACAGAACCAATCAAGGCTTGTTCAGCTTCTAAATTCGCGGGCTGCTTGAAATTTGTTTGAGTTTTAAGTGATTTAATTTCTTCCACGTAAACATATTATGATTTGACACTACTTTTTAAAGAGAAAAGTTACACACTTTTTCTTATCTGCTGTGGAAAAGTTATGCTGACTTTATTTTATCAACTTTAATGATTACTTTTGCAATAACGTCTGAATGAAATCTCACTTCAACTTTAAATGACCCAATTTTACTTATTTCCTCTTTTAAAATAATTTGAGAAGGTTTTACCTCTACTTGCATTTTTTGATTAATTAAATTGGTTATTTCTTTTGGTTTAATTGAACCATAAAGATCGCCATTTTCCTTACTTTCTTTGTTAAATGTAAAAATTTTGCTATTAATTGTTTTTGATGTCTTTTTAAATTCTTCTTTTAATTCTAAGTTCTTTTTATTTAATTCACTTTTTCTCTTGTTAACATACTCAATATTTTCTTTACTATACCTCAATGCCTTTCCCTGTTTTAATAGGTAGTTTCTACCGTATCCATTCTTAACCTTAACTTTGTCACCAATGCTGCCTAAGTTAAGTATATTTTCTAATAAAATTATCTCCATTATTATATTAAAGCCAGTGCTTTTGCTTTTTTAATTTCCTTGGTTAATTTTCTTTGCTTGCTCATTGAAACAGAAGTAATTTTTGATGATATTATCTTGCTGTTTTCTGTTACGTATTTTCTTAATAAAGAAATATTTTTATAGTCAATTTTTGGAGCATTCTTAATTGACAAAGGACATTTTTTTGTAAACCTGCCATCGTTTTTTTGAAAAAGACTTAGCTTAGTCAGAGAATTAGAGCCCTTTTTTTGAAATTTTTTATTCTTCCTTTTCATACCTTTAATTAGCCGTTGTTTTTTTACTAAAATACTCCAGATCTGTATCTAGTTTTTTGTATTTAACAGTCAAATGTCTCAAAATCGTATTATCTATATTTAATTTTTTAGACATTTCCTCTAATGTTTTTTTAGTTCCTTCAAACTTAAAGTGAATGTAAAATCCCTTTTTGTAATTTTTTATTCTTTGAGATAAATTAATTAATCCCCACTCTTCTACTTTTACAACCTTACCTGAATTGTCGTTTATTAAGCTGTTATATTTCTCTATAATTTTTTTAATTTCAGATTGCGGCAAGTCTTGTTTTGCAATCATAGTATTCTCGTAAAAAGCCATATTTATATAATGTTATAATCAAATTATTAATTTATTGTAAAAAGAGGGTTATACTATAATAAATGGTTATAGCAATACCTATTATTATTGATTAAATATATAAAAAATGAATGCTTTTTTATTTCCAGGACAAGGATCACAATCAGTCGGGATGGGATCGGAGTTTTATAAAAATTTTAAAATTGTAAAAGAAATTTTTAGTGAAGCTAATGAAATATTAAAATTTGATATTTCAAAATTAATTCTCGAAGGCCCAGAAAGTGATTTAAAATTGACTAAAAATACACAACCGGCTATTTTAACGGTAAGCTTTTCTATTTTTTCAGTTTTAAAAAATGAATTTAATTTTAATTTTGAAAAAACAAAATTTTTTTCAGGCCATTCTTTAGGTGAATATAGTGCCTTGGTAAGCTCTGGGTCTATTTCTTTCAAAGATGCTTTATATCTAGTATATGAGAGAGGTAAAGCTATGCAAGAGGCAGTGCCATTTGGGCATGGCAAGATGATTGCATTATTGGGACTTACAATTGAGGAAATAAAAAAATTTATATTACAAATTCCTGACAAAGGAGTATGTGAAATAGCTAATGATAATGCCGAGGGACAAACAATAATTAGTGGAGATACACAAAGTATTGAAAAATTACAAAAAATCTTAGAAGACCATAAAAAAAAATTTATACCATTAAATGTAAGCGCTCCATTTCATTGTTCTTTAATGAAACCTGCTTCAAAAAATATGGAAAATAAAATTATTTCCACAAAGTTTGTCGAGCCAAAATTTGAAATAGTATGTAACGTTAGCACAAATCCAGAAAAAAATCCTGATAAGTTGAAAAGACTTTTAATAGAACAAATTTATTCAACGGTAAGATGGAGAGAAAGCTTAATAAATATGTCAAATAACAATATAACGAACTTTTTTGAAATTGGCCCGGGAAAAGTGCTTAGTGGAATGATAAAAAGGACAATTAAAAATAAAAATTGCTTTAGTATAAATACTTTAGATGATATGAACAAAATTCCAAATGAATTTAAAAAATAAAAAAGTTTTAATCACTGGCGCTACTGGTGGTATTGGACAAAGTTTAGTTAAAAAATTTCTAGACTGTGGTGCTACAGTGCTAGGAACGGGAACGAATGAAGCTAAATTAAGCAAGCTTCAAAACGATTATAAAATTGAAGTAGAAAAATTTAGTTTAGATGATCATAAAAACATTGAAAACTTTGTAGATACAGTACATAAAAAGTTAAATGGTTTAGATATTTTAGTTAATAATGCTGGTATTACTCTCGATAATCTTTCAATAAGACTTACTGAGGAAAATTGGAAAAAGGTTATTGATGTTAATTTAACTGCAACTTTTCTTTTATGTAAATATTCAATTAAGAAAATGCTTAAAAATAAATATGGAAAAATAATTAATATTACCTCAATCGTTGGTCATACAGGAAATTTAGGTCAGGCTAATTATTCAGCATCAAAAGCAGGAATAAATTCTTTTTCAAAAACCTTAGCTATAGAATATGCAAAAAAGAAAATTAATATAAATTGTGTAGCTCCTGGATTTATTCAAACCGAAATGACCGATAAAATTAGTGAAGAATTTAAGAAAAGTTTAATGAGCAAGATTCCTTCAGGAGATTTGGGCACTGGCGAGGATGTCTCCAACTGCGTAGTATTTTTAGCGTCTGATATGGCAGATTATATTACAGGCGAAACTATTCATGTTAATGGTGGAATGTATATGGCTTGACAATTCTAATTAATAATCTATTAAGAAATTGTACAAATATGAAAGGATCTCATGTCAGATGATGTTAAAAATAAAATAAAAAAAATTGTTGCAGATCACCTAGGTATTGAAGAGGAAAAGGTAACTGAGGAAGCTAGTTTTATTGATGATTTAGGTGCAGATAGTTTAGATACAGTTGAACTAGTTATGGCTTTTGAGGAGGAATTTGGCTCTGAAATATCCGACAGCGAAGCAGAAAAAATTTTAACTGTTGGAGATGCAATTAAATTTATAGAGAGTAAATCAAATTAAAACTTATCATATCAATTTTAAATTAGTATGAGCTCTGGAGAAGAAAATATTATGTTAATATTATCATCTCCTTCTGGAGTAGGCAAAACTACTTTAACAAAAAAAATTCAGCAAAAATACAGCTCATTCAAAATATCAGTTTCACACACAACTCGAAAACCAAGATCAAATGAAGTTGATGGAATTGATTATAATTTTGTATCACAAAGCGAGTTTGAGGACTTGATCAAAAAGGGAAAATTTTATGAGTATGCAAAAATTTTTGAAAATTATTACGGAACGTTAAAAAGCCAAGTTGATGACTTAATTAAAAAAAATGATTTAATTTTTGATATTGATTGGCAGGGTACAAAACAATTGTCTAAATTCAATAATCTGGAATTTATCAAGATATATTTAATCGCTGAAAGTAAAGATGAATTAAAAAAAAGGTTGATTAAAAGAAATCAAAACACTGAAGCAGAGATTGAGAAAAGATTTAAATCATTTGATGACGATATAAAACATTGGCATGATTATGATTTTATAATTATTAACAAAAATTTAGAAGTCTGCTTTAAACAAATAGAAAATATTATTATGACCTACAAACAAAAAATTAACCATCTGCCTCAATAATGCTTGCAATTTTATAAAACACTTCGGGTTCTATTTCAGCTGGTCTAATATTCATTTTTAAATCTAAAAGCTTTCTCATTTGTTCTTTATTTAAAATTTTTTTAATATTTTTATTTATCATTTTCCTTTTATTTGAAAAAATTATATTTGTCACTTTTTCCAAATTTTTAATATTCTTCAAATTAAATAATGTTTTTTTTTTTAGGTTTCAGATGCAAAACCATTGATGTAACTTTTGGTTTTGGAGCAAATGAATTGGCTGAAACTAAAAATTTATTGTAAATAAACATTCTGTAATTCGTTAAAATAGACAGTCTTCCGTAATTTGCGGATTTGTATTTTCCAATTATTTTTTGACCGAGCTCTTTTTGAAACATTAAAACTAAATCAGTATAATTTGGTGGCCAATGTTTGAACTTAAGAAATTTCACTAAAATTTGTGAAGAAATATTGTAAGGTAAATTGCCAAAGATTACAGTATCCTTTTTGACTTTTTTCTCTATATCAAAACTCAAGATGTCTGAATTAAATAGTTTTACTATTTTCTTTTCTTTATAAATTTTTTGTAAAAATTTGTATAATCTATTATCTTTTTCTATTAATTGTAATGATTTTGGTTTTTTTTTTAATATTTCGTCAGTTAAAGATCCTGTTCCTGGTCCAATTTCAATAATATTTCGATTTTCAATTTTTATTAACTCTACAATTTTTTTTATTATGTTTTTATCTCTTAAAAAATTTTGTCCTAATGATTTTTTTGCAAATAACATTAATTTTTTTTATCCAAAAAATTAATACAATTAATCAAACTCTTAGGAGTAGCTTTATTTTTACCAATAAGTTCAGTTGCTGTACCATGGTCTGGAGAAGTTCTCAAATATTTCAAACCTAAAGTTAGATTTATTCCATCAAAACCAAATAAAGTTTTAAAAGGAATTAAAACTTGATCGTGATACATTCCTACAATGATGTCATATTTTTTGTAATTGTTTATAAAAACTGTATCTGGCACTAGTGGTCCGGTTATTTTAACATTCTTTTTTTTTAGAAATTTTATTGCAGGCATTATCAGCTTTATTTCCTCAGAGCTTTCTCTTAGTTCAGCGTTGTGAGGATTAAGTCCTAATATTCCAATTTTAGGTTTGTTTTTAAATCTATTTTTATACCAATTATTTATAGTTAAAATTTTATTAATTATTAAATTCTTATTTATTTTTCTTGATATTTGATTTACGTTTATGTGTGTAGTTAGAGGACATACAGAAAGTTTTTTATTGTATAACAACATAACCTCAGAGTCTTTTTTAACTTTACACAATTTCGCAAAAAACTCTGTTGCTCCAGAGTATTTTTTTGCCAGAAATCTTTTGTCTATAGCACAATTTATTACACCACTTATATTTCTTTCTAATCCTATTTTATGACCTAATTTTAAGGATTGTTGTATAAATTTGGACACTTCTTTATAATTAACTTTAAAAGGGTCTTTGAATTTAAGATCAACATTTATAACTTTGATATCTTTAATTTCTCTTTTTACTTGAGTATTTTTCACTTCAACAATTTTTAATTTTAAATTTAACTTTTTAAATTGTTTTTTAAGTAAATTAATATTTGATACAAAAAAAATCCTCTTTCTTAATTTTTTTGATATTCTTTTCCATGACTTAAAAATTACTTCAGAGTTAATACTGTTAGGGTCACCAGTAACTATAACTATATTTTTCATTTGTATTCGATTAAACTACTATTTTTAATTTTTGAAAAATGACTATTTGAATATAATTTGAGAATTTCATTTTTCTTTCTATTTATTATATCAGATTTCACTTTTTCTAAGTCTGAAAATTTCATTTGAGATTTTTTTTTATCAACCATCTTCAAAAATACAACACTATTAGCTTTTTTGATTGCAGGAGAAACCTCACCGATTTTAAGTGCTCTAATTTTTTTTAAAATATTTTTTGATAAAGCATTTTTATTTATCCAACCAATATCGCCGTTATTAGTTGATGATTGTGAAATACTGAATTTTCTTACAGCGCTTTCAAACCCATTTACTTTTATTTCATTATTAACTAAGTTAATATCATTTTCTATCTGGTTTTTGTCAGCTGACAGTATCTCTATTTCAGAAAGTCTAAATTCTTCTATTTCTTGTTTTTCGCTTAAAATTTTTGTCATATCTTGTTCTATTTCTTCTTCGCTAATCTGTACTTTTTTATTATACAATATATAAATTAGTTTCTGCCAATCTATCTCAGTTTCAAGTTCTTCTAAAAACAATTCATAATTTAAGTTGTTATTTATAAATCTTTTTTTGAAATCAGAAATATTATTTCTAGATATTCTACTTAATTGCTCATTCAAACTTTTCTTATCTTCTTGAAAATTGTACTTTTTCAATTCTTTTTTTTTTATTTTTAGATCTATTAATTGATTAAGAGAAATATTTTTTATATTATCGATATTCTCCTGGTTAATTTCTTGACCTGATAATACTAATAACGTTCTAATTTTATTTTTCAATTCATAGCTACTAATAAATTCATTTTCCACAGTAACAATTATTTTATTTTCAAAAGCAAAAAGAGATTGGATTTGAAAAATAAAAAAAACTAAAAAAAAATAATAATTTTTTTTTTTCATTTACTTATTAATTGAGGGAGAATTTATATCTCCAAATGGAACAAAGGTTAGTTTAAACATTAATGAGTTTTCAGGTTCCAATTCAGAATCATTATAAAATTCTCTTCTGTAAACTATACCAGCTCTTAAACAATCATTTAAGTACTCATAACTTAAATCATAATACTCTGAAGAATTG
>MDTA01159604.1_pt1 | contig 15750 bp, 6 predicted proteins | sample 811151 | NCBI WGS metagenome assembly MDTA01 (sample SAMN05326648, study PRJNA326480) | marine metagenome | isolation source: seawater | place: Indian Ocean: South | collected 2010 | reverse complement strand
CTTCGCCATCCCTCAATACATCATAATCGCCAACAATTATTCCCTCTGTAATTGACATATGGTCCAAACCTCCTCTCTCATGTAAGATGTGCTCCAATGTATGAGAATATGGCCCGTGACCTACATCATGCAATAGAGCCGCTACGCTTACTGCATCGGTCTCATGACTATCTAGTCCGAGAGACTCTGACATCATACTAGCAACATGTGATACGCCGAGGGAGTGTTCAAATCGTGTATGATGCGCTCCTGGGAATACTAAATGCGCCAGTCCAAGTTGTTTGATGTGACTTAGCTTATTCATCTCAGGGGTTTTGAGAAGCTCCTCTCTGACTCCGTCAATCCTGAACTGTCCATGGATTGCGTCATTGATAGTTTTCATTGCGAGCCCGGTGTATGCGAGAGTGTGCTCCCCATTAATGGAACTGCTGTAGGATGTTACAATTAATTGTACTACATTTGAAATTCATATGAGATACAATTAATACCCCCCTCCCCTTTCGAAGGACCAGAAGGTAGCCAGTATGTCCGGTCACAGCCCAATGGTTTCGCTGAGAATACCCGAAGATCACCTTCTGGAGCTAGATCAGTTGGTTGGCTTGGATGGAATGAGGAATCGTTCCGATGTTATTCGGACGGCTGTTAGAAAATACCTCTCTGATGAGCATAAAATTAGTGGCGACAAGGTAGAAGTGAATCTCGGCCCGGACCTAAGTTCTAGGATGGAGGATTTCTGCAAGTTACATGGTGAAAAGCCTGACTCAGTTTTGAGACAGGCCGCCAGGGAGCATATCAGGAGTGTCACTCTTGAAGATACCAAAGTTACAGATTTAATTTATTCTAGAATGAATGAACTAAGAGAAAGAAGTAATGACGATTCAAACGCTATATGAGGCGAGGGAAATGTGTGAGGATGGGATGCACAGAACCGACGCGGGGGGGTCTAAAGGCCCCCTCGCACCCAAACACAACGGCCTAAGTGGACTCAGATATAGGGCCATGAAAGCTCTAGGAAACGGTTTCTAGTAATTGGTGGATACCCAATCTTCTTGGCCGTCCTTTTCAGGGAAAAGGTATGAGTGAGGGGAGCGTGCGGAATTCTGGTATATTTTTCGCTCACGAGGTAGCCAGAAAATCTCAGTTTGAGATGATTTCAGATGGAATTGATACTCTTACTGAGGGAGGTTCCCTACTGGCGGCAGCACCGACTGGAATTGGAAAAACAGCGGCGGCGCTGGCTTCAGCACTACAAGCCTCGTTTGATAATAATCTGACCACTGAAAAACCTAAGATAATTTTCATGACAGGGAGGCAGTCTCAACATAGAATAGTTGTGGATACCGTTCGACAAATTAACTCCAGAATACCGGATGGAATTCCAAAAATATCACTGGTAGATATTATTGGCAGGGAAGGGATGTGCGAGTATTTGGATCGTTCTACTGGAAAATGTAGTTGCGAGGGGGACATAATTGAGGAAACTCGTAAAGCTAGACGCTCGGACCTAAGAAAGAAGTTACTTGAACATCCTCGACATGTTGACTGGAATGTAAAATATGGTAGATCGAGAAAGGTTTGCTCTTGGGCAACCGCTAGAATGGCGGCAGGTCACGCAGATATTCTTGTGTGCGACTATAATCATGTTTTCGTAGAAGGGGTGAGAGAGGCATCCCTGCCTGCAATGGGTATTGAATTGGAAAACTCAATTCTAATTGTCGATGAAGCTCACAACCTACCGGACAGGATTAGAAGTGGATTGGAGAGGAGGGTTACCGATGACGTTTTCAGAAGGGCGCTTGATAATATAGAGGAGTATAAAGGAAATTTGGAGAGGACCAATTCTGAACTAGACTTGCCCGAATCCGCACAGCTTAGAGAAGTGAGGCAACTGGAAAAGCAAATTAAGTCACTCCAGGGCCCTATGATGAATTGGTTGGAAGAAAGGAAGAAGGAGAATAGATTGACTAAAGGAGATGATATGAGAGTATCTACTCAAGATTTCCTGGATGTATTCTCTAAAGCCACAGAAGGAGTGCTAGAGGGAGATGAGAGTGACGACATATCTAGAATTATGTTGATGGTTAGTCGTTTATTCTCTGTGACAATAGATGAAGAGGAAGATTCGGATGACGAGGAGCAGAATGATTGTACCAGAATAGCTGAGATGCTAGAAATTTGTATAAGGTTCAGAAGCAGTTCTGCTATGTCTTTGGTATTTGACGAACTTCTCGACATTCCACGTATCACTTGCCATCTTCTTGACCCAAGTGTAGTGGGGAAATTTGTATTTGAGAGTTGTCGTGGTTCGATTCTAATGTCAGGGACTCTCTTCCCCCCTATGATGTACTCAGAGATACTAGGCATACCTGCAAAGAGGACTGTATGCAAAATATATTCATCGGACTTTCCTGTTGAAAATAGACCGGTGCTAATCGCAAGTGATGTAACTAGTAAATTTTCTGAGCGTGAAAGAAGTATCCCGATCATAGGACAACATGTCAGAGCAGTCATAGAAAATACTAATGGAAATGTAGCTATCTTCGCGCCAAGCTATGCTATGTTGGAAAGGGTACATTCAGATTTCGTAAATTTAGGATGGAGTGGTAAAAAAGTTCTCAAGGAAGAGCAAAGAATGAGTAAGGGAGGAGTAGAATCTATGATTTCAAAGCTCTATGAACAGAAAGAAATGGGGGGAGCCGTAATCTTTGGGGTTCTGAATGGCAAGCTTTCAGAGGGTGTAGACTACTCAGATAATGTCCTAGATTCATTAGTTTGCATAGGCCTTCCACTTCCACCTCCTAGTTCCAAACAGGATTCTTTGATAGATTATTTTACTAGGAAATTTGATAGAAATAAAGCCTGGAAGTATGCCAGTCTCCAACCTGCCGTAAATAGTGTTCTTCAAGCCCTTGGAAGACCGATAAGAAAGAAGCGAGATAGAGCAATAATTGTACTATTAGAAAATCGAATGTTGGAGCGCCGAGTGAGTGATTGTATGCCTTCAATGATGAAGATCCAAACCTCAAGTCCCTCTAGGACTGCAGAGAGAGTAAAGGCATTCTTTGAGATCTAGGAAGCAATGGGTTCATGCCAGACAGTCTCTTCCGAAGTTTATGGAGTGGGTAAAAGTTTCGATAGAGGAAGGGGGAAGTAATGTTTCCACAGTGCCTACACTTTCGGGATTAGATGATGGTCTGGACTCTGATGCCTCGACATCACATCAAAGATTTTTTTCAGAAATTCCTCAGATGACTGAGGTAATAGATAATCATCAGAGGTTTACAAGAAAGGTACTAGTCCCTGGTGATGGGTCATTGGGCAATTATAGCTCGATTGAATCATTTAAAGAGAGAATCACTGCAATAGGTACTGATTCACTGGGGGATGGATTAGAGATACCCCTATCTAAATCTGTGAGAGAAGAGGTACTTCTTCAAGAGGCGGTTACTGAATCAGGGCACTTAATCAGGTTAGTAGCACCTGAAAAATTTGGAGGAAGAATTGAGTCATTCAAGCTACCAACTGGAACTACCATAAGTGAGGCTTTCTGGGACGGAGATAGGTTGAAGATCGCCTTCAACTACTAATCTTCGATTATTTTCACTTTGGACCTTAGTGGAACTTCCTCTAATTGATCGATTTCTTGTAATACTGAGTTAAGGGCCATTTGCGCGCTTTCCCTGTGTTGGTTTCCGAGAACATGACTTGAGTACCTAGCCTCTTCGAATATCCTATCCAGAGACAGTAACGCCTGTTCGCTAATTGGAAGTGCGCTTCTGATTGCCATTTCAAATTCTCTTACGGTTTCGAAGTCTCTTCTGAGGAAACCTCGGCTCATTAGTATCTTACAAAGTCCTTCATAACAATTGAATATAGCTTCCCTAACTTCATCCCCAGCCGCTAGAAGTTCGGCAGTGTAGCTAAAGACCCCTGCCAATTCATCAATAGCAGCCTTCTTTCTATTTCTCATAGTGACTACTAGAGCGGAAACTGCAATCATAAATGCGACCAGTAGAATAGATATTACTGCAGGCCTCAATAGGGAGTCAGAAGCTTCTGCCTGATAGTTTATGTTGACTTCACTAAACTGTGCTAGTTGAGTGGCGTTGATCGGGTCAATAATATCCGAGTTAGAGCTAAACTCAATTTTCAACTCGCCCCAGAAATCTCTATCCCAGAATGAGTGGTCATCATGGAATGATTCAAACTGATAGTTGAAAATTCCATTCACATCAGTCGTCCCAACGACTGTAAAGAGAGTGTCTGTATCATTGGTTAGTCTGGCGGTAATTGAGACTCCCTCTACAGGAGGTGCACGATTGTCATCAGAAGCAGTTACATTGATTTTTCCAGAAATCTTAGACTGTTCTCTCTCGATGAAGATTTTGTCTGGAATGAATTCAAAGTCGACACTGACTAGTATCTTTAAATCGAATTCAATTGATGCCCCATTCAGGAATCTCTCTGCATCTGGTTCAACATCAATAGTGAAAATGGAATTACCAGGAGGCATGTATGTTTTTGCATTTGAGGTAATCAGGAACTGTCCTGTAGCTTGGTCCCATGAGATAATTGCATTGGGCTCAAGAGAACCCTCCCACAGGAGCGACATCTCCATCTCTTCCATTGTATTTCCATCTCCTCCGATTTCTAATACTCTACCTCTGACTATAATTGGCCTAGTTTCATCACTTCTAACTACCTCATCGGAAATAAGGAGTATTTCCACATTGATATCTGCTCTTGAGAAAACAGTAGTATTTGTTGAATCGGATAAATATAGTTCCTCACCGTAGAAATTGACCGAAACTAGATGATCTCCGCGAGATATCGAGTATCCTAGTTCATGTGTGAATGAGAAGGTCCCATCTGCCCCCGTAGTCACTACCAGTGTCTCAATGCCGTCCAATAGGAACGAGACCTCCCTATCCTCCAGTCCGGGGGTACCGGGCGTATCAGAATCATACAGCCTTCCAGAGAAGTTCCATGTACCGCCCCTAGTTGCCACACTATTCTCAACATTTAAGCTAATCTTGGTATGATATGCAATTGAGAGATTCGTTTCTACTGAGGTCTGTCGATAATAACCTTGGTCGGGGGATATTACAGTTACAGGGTGGACTCCCACATCAAGGAATTCGGACACCACCCAAGAAAGATGCCAACTTCCGTCCTCTTCGGACGTTGTTATCCCTATCAATATGCCATCAACAAAAATCTGCAGTGAGTGATTTGAAAGCCAACCATCCGGAAGATTATCCCTCACATTCCCCCTAAGATTCAGTACATCTCCAACTGCGACTGGCATTGGATCCTCCACAGTCAGAATGGTTGGGGAGAACACGGTGAAGATTGTTGTTGAGTTAGAGCCAAGAATGAATTCCTCCCCTTGGAACAATAATGTGACCTCCCTTGGTCCTAGAGGCATATCAGAAGGAACTGGGAAAAATAGACTAAATGAGCCGTTTCCATCTACGTTGAGTGATGTCAGCATTTGACCATTCATGAAAGCTTCAAGGGACCTATTTGGAAGAGGCCTTCCAGCTCCATCGGTTAAAATTCCTTCAATCAGCAAGAGTTCATTTCTGTCTATTTCTCCCTGAGGTGTAGTTAGAACCACCTGTGAAGTCTGAGTTACATTGAATGTAGATGTAACAATTGAAGATAGGTAATACTCTGGATTCAGCGAGTCTCCTTGACCCATCGGATCGACCCAAGTAAAACCACCTAGGAACTCGATACTGAATGTATGCTGACCATAGTCCATGTCAAGTGGAAGATCGTATGCGATTTGCCATGCCCCAGATGTAGAGTTTGATAGGTCAATATACAGTGGACCTACATCGATTCCATCGATATAAAGATGGACAACCCCTCCCTTTGGAGAGTCATCCTCGATCAAGGGCAACCCACGCTCATCTAGGAGAGTACCACTGAATATCACTCGCTCCCCGGCTACGGCAGAGCCAGATATATTCGAAACTTCTATGACAGTGGGGGCCAGAATGATTATCCTAGTCCATGTTTGATCCCCGGACAAGCCGGTAGTCCCATTGATTCCATCAAAAACTGCTGTCACAGTCATCGGCCCGGGATCTCTATTTGGATCCGTTGACAGGCTCGTATTAACTAGGCCATTAGAATCCGTAAATCCTGACCAAGTTTCGAGTCCGTCCACTAAGATTTTGACTTCCACATTGCCAACATTTTCCCCAGCATTGTCCATTATCGAAATATTGAGATCTGATGAATCGCCTCTGACAGTTCTTGCATCGGGGTCCAAATCGGTTGGATTAATGATAGAAATCATTGAGAAGCCCCTACTATCAAAGGCTCCTTTGTTCGAGCTCGCGCTGTAGTAATTTACAGTAGGTGTATAGGTTGCCGAGATATTATGGGTCCCCCTGGGGAATGACATGTCTAAGAAAATCCTGGCTGACCAGCTTCCATTAGGGTTCACAGACCCTCCAGAGACTGAGAACCCGGTAGAAACATTATCAATCAAAAAGGTTAGACTTGGCGACAAGGGGTTTCCAGACCTATCGAAGATGCCACTCCCATTACTTGAGGTTAGATTACCTGACACATCAAGGAAATCGCCCGCAGTGGGGTTAGCGGTAATGGGGCTAAATGATATCGAGGTTGGGGACCTTATGATTATGGTATTAATGAAAGTGATGGAACTATGGAGAGTCTCAGTTCCATTCGATCCATTGAACATTAGCATCACTGAGATTGTTCCTAGAGGATGGGAGTGGGGGACGTCAAATGAGAAATTTACATAGCCACCAGAATTAGAGGTAATCTCCGATGAAATCCATGTATCGTGGAATTTAGCGGATACGTTCATCCCGGCGATTTCTCTATCATTATCGGATGACTCCACAAACTTAGCACCGAATGAAATTGAGGATCCCCTGTCCACAATTGTATTTATGAGTGGGACCTTGTCTATGAATTGGACAACTCCCCTTATCAAAATCGAGTCAGAGCCTGTTCCTGTAAGGTAGAATGGACTACTTCCATTTTCAACACTAACTACAACTGTCTTGAGTCCATTTGAAACTCCGTCACCTAATGGATCGGTCGGTACTGAAATCGAAAATGTTCCATTTGGAGAAGTTGCAAAACCGGTAACTAGCTTCTCACTGGGGTCATTTAGGAAGAATATCTCAACTGAGACTGGTCCACTAACTGTCCTATTAATATCGAATGAATCCATTACTCTGCCTGTTATCAAGAATGACTGTCCTGCAGTTACTTCGGGAAGAGGGGAGTTATCTATCCTAACATTGCTCACAACCTGAACTGTTAGGTTGACGTAGGTCTCGTTAGAGAGCCACCTTCCTGCATCCCGAGTTTCGAGAGAATCTGTTAAGTCATCTGGAGCTAGGATAAGTACGTCATAGTAACCAGGGGGAGCGTCTACAGGAATCGTTGACTGGAATTCAACAACGCCGTCAATTCCAGTGACCGAGGTATTCATTAACTGCTGAAGGGGGCCTCCCCAATCGAAGTATATCTCCACTGTAGAGTTGAATAGCCTCTCGTTACTCTCCACATCTCTAACTGTAGTTGAGGTGGTCAGATTTTCTCCTGCGACGACTATTGCACTGGTATTGGTAGATTGAACATCAAACATTGTCTGAATACCTATATCTAGAGAATTTTCTGTAGCGGGATCGAAGAAGTAGGGTATTCCACCTGGGGAGTTCTTTTCGAAGTCTAAGATCAGAACCGCCTGGTAGACTCCTGAGCCTATTCCACTAGGCATCGAGAATGATATATTGTATTCTCCAGTGTTAGTATCTAACCACTCTGATCCCAATGCGTATCTATCTGGGGGGAGTGGGTTTCCATCTGGCCCAGCAGGTAGGCTTGTTGGGACATCCAAGAAGAGGGAGACAGAAGTATTGTTTCCTATAACAGTGGAATTCAAATCCGAATCGAACACTAATCCTGAGATCCAAGTAGTGTTGCCCATCGGAACCCATTCCATACCAAGATTGAAATTCGGAGTGGCCCGACCTTGAATCCTGACGTTGTCGGTAGTTTGGTTGGGACTTATCCAAGTGGAACCGTTGTAGCTCAGTACCCAAGGATAGTCACCGGCAGGAGTTAAGATCGAGGGAGACCAAGAAGGCACTATTTTAGGAACATCTGGATTGGAAATATTCCAAACTTCAGTGTCATTGACAGACAGGGAGAAGGAGCCTGGGAAGGTTGTGATTTCTGCTCCAGTGTGATCGGACAGCGAAACTAAGATATCTGATGTAGATCCTTTTGGGGCTGGGACCATAGTGTAATTGAAGACAATGTAGCTCTTTATGCCGTGTTGATCAACCACTGTAGTTTCGTCACTTGCAAAAAGCTGGTCGGCCAGATATTGGTACCTTATCTCAACAAGTCCTGCAGGAATAGGGACGTCAGAGTCGAGGAAAGTCCAATTAACGGCGAATTGGCCAGGATTAGACAGCCAGTCACTGTCATTTAGATACCATGAGTTCAAAGTTCGGAAAGGAGCATTTGTACCCGATCTCCTCATTTGCAATGTCAAGGTCCCATTCAGGGATTCCGGCGTCTCGGATTTACTAAGGGCAGTACCATTGAGATAAATTCTATTATTAATCTCGAGCAGGGTATTGTTCAATCCCTGTCCTTCGAGTGAAATGGTTAGGTTTGGAGCTTGAGTGAGGTTCAGATTTATTGTTTCTGATGTTGGTCTGATATGGAATACAGGGGCAGATGCATTATTTAGATCATATTGATGCCAACCAGTATAATCAAATGTGGCTGGAATGAGACCTTCTTGCTCACTTTCATTGATGGATACCGAGAACTCGAAGTATCCCCCTGGGCCGATGCTTGAAATCAGACTGACCGGACCATCTTGAGAAGTGGTGTAATTCATCAGAATTTGCATACTGTCGATCAGTGAAATATCATTGTAAGGAATATTTTCTAGAGATACTGATCCGGTAATGGTGGTATTAACTCCAATTCCTATTTTAGGCTCCGTGACCGGACGAGGCTGGCTTATTGTTAGATTGATATCATCGGTAACGTTTAGGTTCCATCCTGAGAAAATACTTTGCAAACCCACATAATCGAGCTCCTTGGTCATGATAACTAGTGAGGAATTACCTGGGTTGACTGCTTCAGTAGGCATTCCTGTGATGTTGAAAGAACCATTCGAGTCAGTTACGGCCGTGCCTACGAGATGCTGAGAAACAGCTGCCAAGCCTGGAATTTGGTCGGTCATATTTGATTCAACTAGATACATCTCAATGCCTACTCCTGCCACAGAGGTCTGATTATCTGTAAACCTCAAAGTGCCATTCATCCATATCGACTGCCCGGATAAGTCCCTATCCAGCCATAGTGGGCCCCATGACTCATCTGTCACCTCAACCAGTGACATTGTAGGGCATGCCTCAAATGGAATCCATCCCAAATCTGAATCACCAAGATTTTGGTTGGTTTGCAAGTGAACCTCTACCCAAGAAGAGAAGTCTTTTCCATAAACCTCGAAGGCCTCGCCGTTCCAGTAGCCCCCTGAGAATCCCGTTACCTTCCTTACAGGAATATCCACTGACCTAAGCATTACAGCAAAAAGGGAGGCAAATTGATCACAACTACCTTCAAATGAATTATTTAACATCCAAAATGATAGGTCTGACTCGGGGCCGGAACTTAGTGGATCAGTACCATTGTTGTTCCTAAGAAATGTGTATGTATCATTACCATTGATTAAGAAATCTTGAATCGCAGTAACTTTATCCCATGCAGATAGTGCACCTGATTCATTAATTATAGACTGGGAAATATTTGAGACCAGATCAAATAGAATGCCCCTCCCATCCCTCATGAAAAATTCTGGGAGGTCGGTCGCGTAGTCAGTTCCCGTAAACACCGTAGAGTTATCCCTAACTGCCTGAGTAAGATTTACTTGCGGGGTGGTTATGAACATCGTATCGATTGAAGAGCTGTCCACGATTATGTCTCTAGTAAAGTTAGAGAAATTCAACCCTGCAGTTGGATCGGTCCAACCTGTGTAATTTACTGTATTGTGAGGGAGAATAAGCTCCTCCCCGGCATCGGCCACACCTGGTCCTCTGTAACTAATTTCCCAACCCATTAGAGTTGAATTATCCCAGAATTGCTGATCGGAGACTCCTTGTGTAGTCGAGAAACCAGGCGTCATTTCGGTATTGCCAACAAGAGAGGTATTAACTCCCCATGATATTCCTGTGTAATGATCGTACGTGTGCCATCTCCAGTAGATTGTATTCTCGGGATTTAGGATAGAAGACTGATTTGTAGCGTAGAGGTAGATGGAATTAGGTGAAATATCATCGGATGGATCAAAAGGGTTGTTTGGAGAGTCTTCGCACTGCCCGTCCCAATAGTCTGATGTACACTCCTGTCCGTCTGGAATCCCTCCCCCGTCGGTATCAGGATCTCTCCAGTCAGTTCCAGTAGAGTTTTCTATTGTATCTGGGATTCCATCTCCATCACTATCAACCGGGTTTCTATCATCATTTGGGTCATTTTGAGGATTGGTGCCGTCGATATATTCTTGGAAATCTGTTACCCCACCGTTATCGGTGTCTGACAAGTTCCACAGGGTGAAGTAAGTATCGGTAGTGAAATTTCCCCCCATTCCGGGGAAGACAACTGTGCAACCAGTAGTATTCTCAAAGTAATTGTTCAAACCGTCTCCATCTGTATCCAGTAGGTTTTCACAGGGGTCTAATGGGTCTGTTCCATTGAGTATCTCATCCAAATCTTCTACTCCATCAGAATCGGTATCTACCAAGTCGGGGTCAGTGGGGAACCCCCACGTAGCTACAATTTCCTCCCAATCTGCTAATCCATCTCCATCTGTATCATAGTAGTCATCGTCGCAAATTGGATCGTTTACTGCCCCTATGGTAGCATTCCAACACCACGAGAAATTGGTAAATAGGACTGTTGAGGCATTAGCTGGCAAGTCTACGTTGACGCTCCTTAGTGTGCCTGAGTCTATGCTTTCATATCTGAACTCGATCAAAGTCCCATTAGATTGAACATAGTACCCCATTGGAGCATCTGTCTGCCTCCAGTCTACGGGGGATTGATCTAATTCAGAAGTCGAGTTGAGAGTTAAAGAAGAGGTGACTGCGTCCCAACCAACTATTTGGAGCGTGAGCCCCTGCTCAGACAAGCACGGATCAGTATTATGGAAAAGTAGAATCTCATCACCATCAGATACCCCTCCGCCATCCGTATCGAAAACGTTCCAAAGTGAGCAGGTCATATTCTCCTCCCAATTAGGAATACCATCTCCATCAAAATCCCCTGAGTCCTCTATACGAGTTGGATCGGTTTCATTCATATCTACTACGCCGTTGCCATTCAGATCCTCCTCCCCATCATCGAATTGATCCCCGTCAGTGTTGTTATTCCTAGGATCGCTAGCTTGGGGGGGACTTCCATACAGGCCATTAACCTCGACTCCGTCTTCTATACCGTCAGAGTCAGTATCAACAGAAGTTGGATCTGTTAAGAGAATCAATGCCTCAAACGAGTCATTGAGACCGTCTCCATCTGTATCATTTGACTGTGGATCAGTGGATGTGATGCCATCTACTTCTGCGGTCAGGAATTGACACCCGCCCGGCCCCAACAACAATACAGGGTTACAAGGAGATTCAGTTGCAGTCATAGCTAGTGGACCTGGCCTGAAATACTGAGTAGGAGGAGTCGTAGTACCGTTTCTGGTACCCCAGGCTGGATTAATATATTCCTTTAGATTGATTAATCCATCGCCATCTGGATCTCCAAAAGTACCATCCATATTGCTATTGGATGTCGGATCTAATCCATTAGCAGCTTCCCATCCGTCTGGCATTCCATCGCCATCGGTATCCCATCCGTCTGGGTCCTCATCGGCGATACCATCGCCATCATCATCATCACTGGAGCAGTTAGCATCACCATCGCCATCGCCATCGAAGTTGTCTACCATTCCGTCTTTATCATCGTCAAATGTGTTGAAACAGATATTTCCTCGGGGGTCTTCATCTGCGCCGTCGGAATTCAGACCTTGAATAAGCTGCATGGCGCTTTCTTCGTCCCAATCTCTAACAGGGACTGTCCCGTTCCACCATACCCCATTGTCAAGAACATTGGGAGTAGATGGCGAATCCCAGCCGGAGGGGATAGAATATTGATACTCGTTTAAATTGGTAAATGCATCTCCATCTGGATCTCCAGTAGATCCATTATCCCCATTTTGAGAAAGGGGGTTTAGTCCGTACTGCCACTCCCAGCCATCAGGAAGTCCGTCATTATCAGAATCCCAGTCTTGAGGTTGCGTATTGATGTAGAATTCGAGACCGTATGATAGCCCATCTCCATCCTGATCTGATGACGCCAGTGCCTCCCAAGCGCTGAATTCCAAAGCGGAATAGGAAGACAGAAGCATCAAGAGTGAGAATGTGATAGCCGACCGGTATTTTCTGGCTATCATAGCATCTTTTGAAACATTCACAATAGAGCCCACTCTACTCACCTCTTACCTAGGGCGGAAAGTAGGGCTCTTAAGAGGAATGGAGCGTCGTTCGGACGTTGCCTCATACTATCAGACGAGTTCAATATCGTCATCGTCGTAGACATCGTCTTCCTCCTCTTCCTCCTCTTCTAGCGAAACCACCGGTGCTGGTATGTCATCAACCTGTTCTACATCGCCTTCTGAGTCATCGGAAATAGCATCCAAGTAAGCCATGTGAGACCTCCACCTTCGACGATTCAATGCTGATTGAGTTCCAGCGATCAGAAGCATAAAACCGATGATTCCAACCACATATGTCGACAGTCTTGGATGTGTAAACTCATTTACTAATCGTTCTATCAAAGAGTCGATACCGACAGTCATCACAACTGTTGACCTTGCGGTGGAATCATCAGGCCAGCTCTGGTCAGTATCGAAGGGTGTTGCACTAACCACTATCCGTGAAGAGTCCCCATTATTGGTGGATTCCGGTACAGAGACCTCTAAGACGAATGTCACTTCATCAAATGCATTTAGAACAACAAGAACGGAGCCAGAGGGGCCATCAATCTCAACATTCCATGAAGGGGAATCTGATTCAGCCTCAAGTAGAATTGTAAGTGGGCTATTTCCAAGATTCTTTACTTTCATCTGAATCTCGACTGTATCCCCGGGGGAAAGCAGCCTATTTGGAGAAACCTGTACAATTTCTAGTGTGGGCTCATCAGAATCTATTTCGAAAACCATTGGGAGATCAAAATATCTAGGGTCTTCATCTGGTGTGTCCTCAACAACTCGTAGGTACACGGTATGATTTCCAAACTCGACCTGGCTGGTGAGGGTAACGGTAACAAAAACCTCCGTCTCATCGCCTGGAGCTAGAGAGACCCTAGGAACAGCATTCCCTGAGTCGTCCTCAATTCTAAACTGCCATTGGCCATAGGCCGCATTCCTATCTTTATTCTCCTCTAATGAAGCGGGGTTCTGAATCCTCCACCATGTGGCTGACTCCCCAGATGTCATTGTATTGGTAATTTTAGCTCTGAGAGAGACTTCAGCATTTCCAGAACCAGGTGAGCAGAGTGAGACAGTGATGTGACCGAGTGGAGAGCCGTCGCAGTCATAGGAAACCTCTGCTCGGATTCCAAAGGTCCTCTGGATTGTGAATTCAATAGTAGATGACAGGTTGCTCTGGCCGATGCTGACCACTTCTAATTCGATAGTTCCTATATCTGGATCTAGTCTGTCAGATGAAGGTTTGACAAGGATTCTGAGAGTTTGTGTCTCATGCCTGTCAAGGAGTACCGTATGGAAAGTCCCATCCCCATCATCCTCAAGAATCCTCTCGCCTGTATCATTATCATAAACCTGAATAATAGCTTTGGCCCTTTGAAGAACATCGATCTTGAACTCATCTGCATCAAAACCTGTATTGAAAATCTCCATCAGGAAAGGTGTGAACTGATCGTAATCAACATAACTGTTTGCAGAAGTTTCGAAGTCGTCAGGCCTCGATGAATTAGCAACAGCAACCTCATGATCTTCTGACCAAATTGAAACTTGAGGTGGTTGGAAAACATCCATCTTCTTGAGATCGAGTTGTAGTGTGTCTTGATGCACGACCTGCAACACACCATCTACCTCAGCCTCAGCTACAGCCCTAATGTCAATAGAGCTGGGTGCGCCAGTAAGATCTTCGGGCGCGGTTAGAGTGAGAATGGGGTTGAGTATGTCCCCTCCCGAATTTAGGGTGTATCCCCCGGGAGAGTCGAATTCTATTAGCCATGAGCTGGGGAAATTTGTCAATACTTCTAACTCCACATCCATTGATTTAGTTGAGTCTCCTCTGTGTACCATCTGAAGAGGGACAGGAGTAGTCTGCTCGGGGGCGATGTACTCTGTTGAGCGATCCTGTCTATGATTTAGTGCAACCCCCCACTGTTCCATATTTACTGGTTCATGCTCGACTATCACGCTATTTCCCTGGATATCAGATACTTCGAGCTCGACTGCATATTCGCCCGAGGGTATGCCGCTTGGGTACGACCAGAGATACTCTCCGAAGATACCTTGGCTGGTATCCTCTATGTCTTCATCATCCTCGTCAATAATGTGATCAATTCTGTAAATCCCATTGGGGTCCCTCATCAGTAATCTTACCGAGTCAACATCATATCTCCCAAAGCTACTCTTGACATCGAATGAGAATTGCATTACTCTTTCGGAAAGGATATCGTTGGGATACCAATCCAGCTCAGGACCTTCGGCTAGTTCTGCTCCCTCTCTTTGTAGCAGAACCAAGCTATTGGCGATTGCATTGGCTTCAATTTCCAGAGTACTAAATCTCTCATCTCCATCTATTTCGTTCCACGCAACTTCTGCTTCACAGCTCGATGAACCTCCCCATGGACTACCGCCTCCGCTATCGCAGCCGGACATGTCAGCATCTATGATTAGTTCCAATCGTTCGTCCTTATCGATAGTGAATGTCTCATCACTTCCAATATCAATTTCAAATGTCTCATGATCGAAACTACAACTTTGAGTTAGGCCGGGATTGCAGGCCTCAGAGGACCAAGATGCCGAACCAACCTGAGACCCAGACGCTTTTAGTGTGAGAGTCCAGTCGACTGTAGCGGTATCAGGACCTGTGGATCTCAGAAATATCCCTATCGGCAGGTAATATGAGCCAGAGCCAGAACCATGGTTAGGTCTGCCTGCTATTTCAAGACTCGAAAGCATGGGACTGGTCTTAAACTCGATACTGCTGCTTAGAGCACTCATTGACTCCTGACCTCCGGATTCAGGTACTTGTGTGGTGATGAATCCATCTCCTCCTGCAGACGAATTTTGAGATGCAATGTACATTGTGTAGAGATTCATCTGAACGTCGCCAGATACCCTGAAATTAGTAGTTTCATCAAGTTCATTGTTGGAAACTGTAGAAGCCCCATAGGGGACTAGAAGTACTAGGCAAAGGGCAAATGCCATCGCCCTGCTATTGCGAACGTAGTTCGATGTACTACTCCCTTGCACGATTACCGCCCATACAAGTGGCGTTAAAGCGTTCGTGCGCCATGGGCAACTTATACGTCAATTATTGGGGTCCGTAATATGACTCAATAAGAGTCTTAGAAGCGCTCGATTCAAGGAGTATGACCTCTTCCTAGTAACCTGCAGAGGTACCCGAGCTGGTCAAAGGGGCCGGACTTAAG
>MDTA01125627.1_pt1 | contig 15752 bp, 18 predicted proteins | sample 811151 | NCBI WGS metagenome assembly MDTA01 (sample SAMN05326648, study PRJNA326480) | marine metagenome | isolation source: seawater | place: Indian Ocean: South | collected 2010 | reverse complement strand
TATATTTGTGAAGATTAACTGATAATTCAATTACACCTTTTGGTTTATTAATAGAATTTTTATAAGTCAAACAACTATTGAATATCATCATGCTTTCAAAATACATTTCGGAAAAACTATTAAAATTTTTTTTTTCAAACTCATTAATTCTTTCTAAATTTTTTTTCATATTTATCCTTGGAAGATTATTTCCTTGATTTCTCGCAAATATGTTTATTCCCCCTAGATTTTTTTTTTTTTCAAATGATTTTAAAATTCTTATTGTCTCATTTTTAAAATAAGGATCTGATAAGCTTCTTTTTTTTATTAAATACTCATGAAAATCTCTTTTTCTTAACGGTAAATTTAAATATCCAAATTTTTCTAAAATTGATGCTATAACTGAACTAGCCATTGGACCAAATGAATTTATTAAAATTAATCTCATTTTTTATTTAAGTTTTCAAAATAAAAAAAACCTGAAAAATGTTGGTGTATTTTAAATTTATTTTTAATTTTCTTGAATTGTTTAGCTTTATTTAATACCTTTTGAATATCGTTAATATTTATTTTTTTCCATTTATTTTCAATCAATTCTCTTCTGCTAATATTATGTTTTCTATAGATTTTACCATGACTAAATTTTTTTAATGAGGGGATAAATGAAAAATATGAGAGAATTGGAACAATTACAGAGTTTAAAATTTCATACCTAACATATAAATAAAAACTTATTATTTTAAAATTTAGTGAATTTATATCAAATTTTTTATAATTACTTATAAATTGTAAATTTTCCATTACTTTTAAAATTTCATAAGAGCTATTTTTTTTATCATAATTTGTTTTCGCTAATAAATTTTTAAGGGTGGAAGCATAATTTTTTTTTTTATTCTGTTTAATAATTTTCTTTAATTCATTAAAATTCTTGCAAAAATGAGACAATTCAAAAACTGAAGGATTAATAATTTTTTTATATCTTTTATTTAAATCACAGTAAATAATGTTTGTTTTTCCCATTATAGCTGACTGAACACTCATTGTACTATTGAAATGAATTATAAATTGTGAACTTGCAATTTGTTCATTAGAGTCGGTTGAGTTATCTATTTTTATGTTTTTAATTTTCCTTAAACTATTCCATAGATTCTTATTTTCTGCTGGATGAGGTCTAATAACTATACTATGATTTTTAAAAGTTTCACACAATTTAGGTATCATTTTTTTAAAACTCAAATATGCTAATTTTTGAGAATTAAAATCATCAATAATATTTTTATAAATACCCTTATAAAGTTTATTATTAGGTTCCAATTTTTCATAATAATTTTTGACACCCAAATTATCGAAAGCATAAATTAAATTTAGATTTTTAGTCGCCGTATTTGCATATCCAAAGCTTGGTATTATTAAAATTTTCTTTTTTATATTTTTGTTTTTTTTTTTAAATTTAGTTCTAGCTTTTAACCATTCCTCAGCCACAGGAGAGCCAGTGATATGTAATTTATTATTATTAGATAATTTAAAATTTCTTTTGAATAGAGAGAATTGTTTGTTGCCCCAAAAAAAAATTGCATCTGCTAGATCAATTGTTTTTTTTGAAAATCGAGTTTTTAAAGAATCTCTAAGATTGGGAGTAATTAGTCCCTCTATATCTAAAGTTGTAATTTTATGGTTATATTTTTTAATTTTTCTTAGTAATGATATTTCGCCAGGAACAATACTTTTCAAATACCATGTGGAAGAAGGTAGTTTTTCTATGAAAGGAAAAATTTCTTGCTTCTGTCCAATAATTACTGAACAACCTTTATTAATTGCTTCTATAAGAATATTGCATGCTGGTAATAATTCTCTTTTTTGAATTTCAATTGGTATGACTAAAAATTTATACAAACTTTGACCTAAACTTTTTGTAAAATAGTTTGCATTTTATAACCTAACAATTCTTTATGAAGTTTTTTTTCATCTATTAAACCTAAGACACTGTCATTGAATTTACTTTCACCATGATAAGGATTTGTATAATTAAGATAATTCGAAATTACAGGAATTTCAGAAATTACAGATTCATAATAAATAACTTTAAAACCATTTTGTTTAGCCAATTTATATATTGTTGATTTATCATAAAGATTTACGTGCTCTAAACCATCAAAAACATTACATTTTTCTTGTAAAATTCTTGCTGCTAGAGAATTTACATTAGGAGTTTGAAAAAAAATAAATCCATTTTTTACAAGCCTTTTGCGCATGTGTTGCATAGCAATGTGTCCATTTTTAATATGTTCAATTACGTCCCACATAGTTATTACGTCAAATTTTTTTAACTTATCTAAATACTGAATATCTTTTTCAAAAACTTCATGATTTAATTTTGCCAATTTTGCTTCTTTTGATCCAAGTTCTATACCATAGGTCTTCCAACCTCTCGATTTAGCAATATCTAAAAAATACCCACTTGAACAACCTACGTCTAATATTCGATTTGGTTTTTTAAATTTTTCTATTGCTTTTAATCCAAGAGTATAAATTCTTTTATAAAAGTTACTTTCATTTTTTGTAACTATTGATTGGGCATCATGTAAATTTTTATAATATTTTGATAGCTCTTTATCTTTAAAAACTGGGTCCAGGTAAACTAACTCACAATTTTTACATTTTCTATAAATCCCACCTCTTTTTTTAAATAATGTATTTTTTTTTTTTTGAATTACATAATGGACAGCTCATTTTTTCAAGAAATTTAGTTTTATAGAATGAATTTTTTCCTATATACTTTCTATGAGTAGCTTCTACTGCATCGTACATAAATTTTCTTCCAGAGTGTAATTTTTTTGTACCTACTGCCAATGCCATATCATATGTGATTTTTTTTTTCATATTACATCCTGTCGTTTTTTTTGAAGGTTCCTTGTAGATCTTTAATAGCTTGCAAATCCCACAAAGGGAAATTATTTTTTTTATTTATGAGTTGTTCTCTGCACTTCTGTAATCCGTTTCCAACAAAATTTAATAAGTTGGCTGTTGAAATAGCACTTATTGAACGTTTCTTAATGCCAGTATCAATATGATCAGCATTTCCACAGCCACCAGATAAAATAATTGGTTTATAGAAATTATTGGGCAATAAATTCAATGGCTCAAAATCTAAGCCAATACCAGTACCATCTCTATCAATAGAATTAATCAAAACTTCACCAAACTTTAAATGATGTATTTTTGAAAGATATTCGTTTAAATTCAAATTTACTTTTTTTGAACCATTTTCTATATAAATAAAATAATTTTCATTTTCTTTTTTTAAATCGATTCCGACTATTATTGATTGCTCTCCATAAGTCTCTGCAATTTCATTAACTATTTCAGGATTAACGTAAGCAGCAGAATTAATTAAAATTTTATCTGATCCATTAGATAAAAGATGGCTTGCTATTTTTTTTGAATTAATTCCACCTCCTACTGTCACTGGTACGAAACTAAATTCTGAGACTTGTTTTACTACCGTTATAAATTTATCAAGATTTTTTTCATTTCTTGATATATTTAAAATAATTAATTCATCTATAAAAAAAGAAATATTTTGAAAATTGTAATTTTTTTTTAACCATTGTACATCTCCAACTTTTTGTAAATTAAAATTTCTACTTTGATAAAAAAAACCATCAATATATAAAAGTGTAAAAATTATTCTTTTTTTTAACATTAATTTTTCAAAAAGTTAGTTAATATCTGTATTCCACAAGATTGACTTTTTTCAGGATGAAATTGAACTCCATATATATTTTTAAATTTAAAAGCTGCTAAAAAATCAGTTCCATATTTGCATAAAGCAAAATCATTTTTTAGATTATTTGGTTTCATTCTATATGAATGAACAAAATAAAAATTAGATTTATTGGTTAAATTTTTAAAAAAACCGCTTTTATCATCAATAATATCGATATTGTTAAATCCTACGTGAGGAATATTATTTTGTTTAACATCTTCTTTTGAGAATTTATCAACCTTATTTTCAATAAGTGATAATCCAGTAGTATCACCATTTTCTGTAGATGAGGAACCTAGTAGTTGCATTCCAAGACAAATGCCTAAAATTTTTTTTTTTTCTTCTAAAACTTTTTCTTTAATTTTATTGACAAAATTAAGTTTATTTAAATTAATCATTGCATCTTTAAAAGATCCTACACCTGGTAAAATTAAATGTGTAATATTTTCGAAATCTTCCTGGGTATTTATTATTTTATTTTCACAACCTAAAAAATCAAGGGCGTTGCATACTGAATTGATATTTCCCATTTTAAAATTTACTATACCTACAATCATTAAAATTAATTAATTTGAAATTTTGGTTCCCAAATACCATTTTTTTTCTCAAACAATCTCTTGTTAGCAAATTTATCTAGTACATTTTGAAAATCAGCATGTTTCATTTGGTAATATTCCAAATATAAATCTATAAAATTACTTGGATAGTTGTTATCATATAATTTAGCTAAATTTATTGCTTGATCTCTATTCATTGCACCCCTTCTAATTTCAATTCCAGCGTCTTGTGTAGCTCTACCAAATCCAAATTTTAAGTACATCAAATACATATGTAGTGCAAAAAGTGCTTGGTCATTTTGAGCAAAGTTTGTAAATGTGCCTTCGTTCGCACTTTCGCTTTCAGATAGTTTATATTTTTCTTTTGCATATAAATAATTTCGATAAGAGTCCCATGGCTCGAAGTAGCCCCAATGTGTTAATTTAATTCTTTCTATTTGATCTTTATCTTTTTCATCAATATCAAACCAAAATAATTCATGATTACTAAGACCGCTCAACTTTTTAATTTCATGATAGTCTCCTTCAAAATAATTTTTAATCATGTATTTGATATCAAAAAATGCTTTATTTTTATTTTTTGTAGAGCCTCCATATTCTACCTCACCATCCTCACCATAAAAAATTAGTTCAATTTTATTTTGTAGTGCTATTTTAATTACAACACTGAAAATTGAAATTAACCACCCATAATAAGGAGATCCTTTTTTAATAAAACCAATTTTATTTAATGTCTTCATTGCTTTTTGGTTTGGAGTGATATGAATATGATCAAAGCCACTATTTACAAATTGAATTAAATTCTTTTTTCCAATCTCTGACTCTAAAGGTGGTCTTGATGTTACTGTTAGTACTTTCAAACCATAATCATTTTTCAGCTTATATGCAACATACGCACCATCTTTACCTCCACTTACAGGAACAATGCAATCATATATTGAATTTTTTTTTTTCTTTTTTAAAATATTTTTTAATTCAATTAAACGACTATCCCAATTTAATTTTTTTTTTTCCTCTGACCATTGACACGCATTACAATATCCTTTTTCATCAAAACTTATTCTTGGACGAGTAGACATATTAATGCAATTTTTACACCAAAAAACTTTCATATAACTATGTTGCACTCCATCCAGCATCAATAACTAAATTTGAGCCAGTGATATATGAAGATTTATCAAGAGACAAAAAAACTACTCCTCGGGCAATTTCCTGTGGTTTAGCTAATCTTTTTAAAAAAGTCTTTTTTGAATAATTATTTTTAAACCTACTTGATTGTTTGTTCTTTGAGCCTGCGATATGACCTTCAATTCCGCCTGAAATAATAGTATTAATTCTAATACCATATTGCCCGTAATATGAAGCCATATTTTTAGAAAAAGTATTTAGCCCACCTTTTATTAGGGAATAAATTGGATTTGGCTCCATTTTTGTACCTTTGTAAATATTCAAGTCTTGTCCAAGTATTCCGTATATAGAATTCAAAAAAATAATAGATCCCTTTTTGTTTTTTTTTTTCATTAAGTTAGCTATCAAAATACTAACCCAAGCAGATGAGTTCATATGAATATTCACATTTTCCATAAGTGATTTTAGTTTAAGCTTCTTAAAGCTAGAATTTTTCCAATCTAAAGTTCTTGGATAAGATGCATTAATAAAAATATCAGGACATCCATTATTTTTAATAACTTTATTAATATTATTTTCTATTTCATCTAAATTAGTTAAATCAAATTTTTCATATTTTACCCCATGTCTTGCTTTTTTTGGTTTTTCTTTAATATCTAGGATAATTACCTTAATTCTCTCTTTTAAAAGTTGATCGGATATTTCTTTTCCTAATAGACCTAGTCCACCAAGAACATAAGCTGTTTTGGATTTAACTAATACTTTTTTAGTTTTTTTTTTCATTTTTCATTAAAAGTTTAACTATTTTAAAATCATCATAACTATCAATATCAACAGATCTTTCGTAAGGCATTTCATAAAATAAAGTTGTTTTAGTGAAAAGCTTATTATTTTTTAATAAATAATTTCTTTCCCATAAGTATATTGATGCATTCATTTCATAAACTTTTGGCGCGTGCTGTCTTCTTACAACATTTCTGCTATGTTTTTTTGATATTTTTACAATATTTTTATTAATTTCAATCATATTAAAGTATGGATTTTTTCTTGATTTTGTTCCTGTGATTAAGTTTGTAGATTTTTTTTTTTTGAACATTTTAAGACAATTTTTAATATCTTTAATATTTCTTAGTGGTGATGAAACATCCAAATCCATAATAATATCAAATTTTTTTTTATAATAATTTTCAGCTTTTTTGAATGCATGCCTAATGACTGGGACTTTTCCAATATTGTTACCCGAGAGAGATTTTGGTCTTTTAAAAAAATATCAATTTTTTTAGATTTAACTTTTTTTATAAGTTGATCAGAATCCGTTGAAATTACAATATTGGATATAGATTTAACTTTTTTTGCTTGATTATATGAATACCAAAAAAGTTCTTTTCCATTTAATTTTAAAAAATTTTTATTTTTTAAACCCTTAGATCCTTTTCTGGCGCATATAGTGCATAAAATATTCATATAATTAATTTAATTTTTCCACAATTTTTTTGTATTCCACCCATTGACCAACATCAATCCATTGCTTTTCAGAAACAGGATAAATTTTAATTTTAAATTTATTTTTTATGGCTAAATCTATTAATTCATTCATGTCAGTTTTTTTATTTTTTTTTAAAAGTTTTAAAATTTTATTATTTAACAAGTAAAGTCCTGAATTAATTAAAAAATTAAATTTTGGTTTTTCATTAATTTTTAAAAGATCACCATTTGAACTAATTTCACATGATCCGTAAGGAATTTCATATTCTTTAGCTGCAACAACTAAAGTTATATCGTTTTTGTTTTCACTATGAAAATTATAAAGATCTATGTAATCCGTATTAAGAATAATATCAGAATTAGTAACAAAAAAGTTTTTAGAAATTTTATTTTTTAATAAATACAAAGCTCCAGCTGTTCCTAAAGGATTTTTTTCTTCAAGAAAAAAAATTTTATATTTATGGTTTAATTCTTCAAAATAAGATTTTAAAATTTTACTTTTATAATTTAATGTTATGTAGAATGTGTTAGACCCTGAGCTTTTAAAAGACTCCATTATATGATCAATTATAGGTTTACCATCAATTGGTATTAAAGGCTTGGGCAGAACTTTTGTGAAGGGTTCCAACCTTGTACCAAATCCACCGGCCATAATTACAACTGGTATATTCTGATTTTTTATTTTTTTGTTTTTTTTTTTCAGAAAATAAATCTCTTGAAGTAAGAAGATTTATTACTTTTTCATTATTATTTATTATAGGAATAAAATAAATTTTTTGTTTTAAAGCTCTTTTTTTTACATTTTCTAAATTATAATTATTTTCAATAAGATAAAATGAATTTGAATTATAAATTTTTGAGATACTTTCTGTTAATTTTTTTTTATTTAGAATTGCTCTTCTAAGATCTCCATCTGATAATATTCCTAAAAATTTTTCATTACTATTTACAACAATGAGGCTTTTCTCTCCTGATTTACTTATTTGTTTAAGTGCTTCAATTATAGTGCAATTTTTTTGTATTAAAAATTCTTTCATGCGTCTACAAATTTTTTTTTGATATTTAAATTTAAATTTTTATTACTTAAAATTTTTATAACATTTTCTGCTGTATTTCCCAAACCGTAAAGATTTTTTATATTACTTAATTTTAATTTTTTTTTATTAATTGATTTTATTGTCCTCAAAATTTCAATTCTATCTGTATTACAGTCTATAACTGTATTTGCCTTTTCTCTACCTTCCTGTCTGTTTCCAATGTTAATAGTAGGAATATTAAAATATGGTGCTTCAAGCAATCCACTTGACGAATTACCAACCACTGCATCACAATATTTCATTATGGATAAATATTTTTTTCTTCCTAAAGATATAAAACATATTGCATTTTTATTTTTTTTCACAAATTTTTTAATCATATTAATAATTGATAGATTATCATTATCAGCATTTGGAAATGTAAAAATAATTAATGTTTCTTCTAATTTTTCTAGAGCTAAAATTATTTCTTTAAAATATTTTTTTGAATCTTTTTCGCCAAGTGTCACTGGGTGAAAAGTGACTAGAATATTTTTTGAATAAAACCTAAAATTGCAAGTTTTTTCAATCTCTCTTTTTTTAAAAGTTTTTGTTTTACGTACATTATCTGAACTTAGCCCACCAACATTAAACACATTTCTTTTATTCTCACCTAACTGTATAACTCTATTTTGATATTTTTTATTTGCAACAAAATGAATTGTAGACATTTTGGTTATTGAATGGCGTATCCACTCATCGAAAGCTCCTGAGGTTACTTCTCCACCATTAAAATGAGCAATTGGAATTTTTAAAAAACTAGCTGAAATTGCGCAAGAAAATATTTCATACCTATCACCTAAAATCAAAACTATGTCGGGTTTAATTTGTTTAAATTTTTTTGAGAAATTTAATATCCCTAGTGAAGTTGATCTAGTTATATTTTCAACTTTGTCTTTACCTAAAAAGAGCCTTATTTTATGAAGTTTCTTAAAGCCATCTTTAGTAATATTTTTAATTGAAGATCCATATTTTTTTTCTAAATGAGATCCAGTTACAATTATAGATAAATCAAACTTTTTATTTTTTTTAAGAAGTTTGAGTAACCAATATAGATGATCATAATCTGCTCTACTACCTGTAACTACACATATTTTTTTAATCATATTTTAATTAAATCATCCTTTTTAAAATTTTTTTTAGCTCTCTTTCCTAATATTCTCATAATTTTCATTGGACTTATCCCATACCCAGGTCTTTTAAAGGATAAATTTTTTACAGAAAACAGTTCTCCTTTTTTGATATTATTTTTGGCCACTATAGATTTTCTTACGATATTAATATTTTTTTTTTCATACTTATTAGGAATTTTAATTCCATTTCCTAAAGATTTTTCTGTCTGTCTAATATATTTCACCATTAATTTAAAATCTTGAGGATTAAGGCTAGATTTATGGTCAGGACCATTAAAGTTATTATCTAAAGTTAAATGTTTTTCAATTATTTGAGCACCTAAAGCCACAGCAGCTACTGCTGTTATGCAATTTGTTGTATGATCTGAATAACCTATTGTTAAATTAAACTTTTCTCTTAAAGTGGTTATCGCATTTAAATTTAATGCATCAATAGTAGCGGGATATTCACTTGTGCAATGTAGTAAAGTAATTTGTTTTTTTTTCACACCTTTTTTATAAATTATTGATAAAGCTTTTCTAATTTCACTCAAATTTGACATGCCAGTCGAAAGAATGATTTTTTTCTTAAAAGATCCTATTTTATTTAAGTAAAGATAATTTGTAATTTCTCCTGAAGGAATTTTGAACCTTTTTAATTTTAGTTTTTTTAAAAAATCTAGATCCGTTAGATCAAAAGCAGATGATAAAAATTCAATTTTTTTTAATTTACAATATTTAATTAAATCTAAATGATATTCATACTTTAATTCCAATTTTTTCAACATTTGGAATTGATTTTCTTTTTTCATATTTTTAGAAATTTGATATTTTGCTTTAGGAGCCTTTGATGTAGCTAGACTACTTGCCTTAAAAGTTTGAAACTTTACAATGTCTGCTCCAGCAAATTTAGCTGCATCAACAAGTTTTTTTGCAATTTTTAAAGAGCCATTGTGATTTACACCTGCTTCAGCAATTATTAAAACTTTATTTTTCATCTATCTTTTTGGATTATATTCAAATTTTTTTTCATTAATTAAATAATAAGGACCTGGGTATCCAGGATAATAAGTTGATCTTATTCTTCTTAAAATTTCTTTTTTTTCAAATTTATTTTTTAATACACATAAATTTTCTAGATCTGATCTTTTATACGGCTTTCTTTCCCAGGAAATATTTGGAGTTGGAGATAGTTTATTATTTAAAGATTTATCTACGATCTGTTTAAAAAGTTCATACATTTTTAAATAAGATAAATTTATTAATCTTTCTAAAGTTATTTTTTTATTAATTTTAAATTTTTTAACACCTAAAATTTTTCCGGTATCAACTTTGGCGTTCATTATATGAGCTGTAACACCGTAATATTTTTCTTCATTATAAATTGCAAAATTATAACACCCTATACCAGGATAATTCGGTGGTCCTGGATGAAAATTTATATTATTAAATCTAGTATTACTTAGGATATTTTTTTTAATTATCCATGGTGAAAGATAAGATATAATGAAATCATATTTTTTTTTTCTCAATTTTAATGGCAATTTATCTCCATTTTTACCAATAAAAATATCAAGTTTAATTCTTTTAGACTTTAAATATTTAATAACTTTCGAATTATGTTTTTTGTTTTCTTTTAATATTAATGCAATTTTTATCATTTAAATAATATATTTTTTTGATTTATAGAATTTTTGAAATTCATCTGTATTCATCCATTGATAAGTTTTTTTAAGACCAGCTTTAAATGAATATTCTGACTTCCATCCTGTTTTTTTATTTAATTTATTAAAATTACATCTTAATCTTAATACCTCACTTTTTTTTGGCCTTTTTCTTAATTTTTCTGACTTTATTTTTAATTTATGGCCTCTTATTGCCTCAACTTCTTTTACAATCTGTTTTGGAGTAATTTCATTATTTGAACCTATGTTGACAACATCACCAAAAAAACTTGAATTTTTAAATATGTTATAAAATCCTCTACAAGTGTCTTCAACATAAGTTAGGTCTCTTGTAGTATCTGTGTTCCCTAATTTAATTTCTTTACTCTTCAAAGCTTGAGATAAAATTGTTGGAATAATCGCCCTTGCTGACTGTCTGGGCCCGTATGTATTAAATGGTCTAACTATTTTTACTGGAGTTCCAAAACTTTTATAGTAACTTAAGCTTAAATGATCTGCCGCCACTTTAGAAGCAGCATATGGTGATTGAGCATTATAAGCGTGTTTTTCATCAATTGATTTAGTTTGAGCACTACCATAAACCTCACTAGTAGAAGTAATTAAAACTTGATCAATGTTATTGTGCTTGCTTGCTTCTAAAACATTATAAGTGCCTTCAACATTAGTCTTAATATAAGCTATTGGTGATACGTATGAATAAGGAATACCAATTAGTGCAGCTAAATGAAAAACATAATTAGCTTTTTTTACAGCTTTTAAAACACTGTCATAATCTCTAATATCACCAAGAATGAATTCAATATTTGTTTTATAAGCTGAATAATCTAACCAACCAAAGCTGTTAAAACTATTATATCTATCAAAAGCAATAACATCATAACCTTTTTTTACATAGAATTCGGTTAAATGCGAGCCAACAAAACCTGCTGCTCCTGTAATTAAAATTTTTTTTTTAGTTTGATTCATTTAACACCTCCAAGTTTATTATACTATCGCATGCATCCATATTTTCTTTTTTATGGGTTACTACAATAACTGTTATTGTTTTTTTTAATTTATTAAGAGTATTAATAATCGATTTTTCAGTTTTTTGATCTAGTGAATTAGTGGCTTCATCTAAAATTAGTAAAGTAGGATTTCTGTATAATGCTCTAGCTATAACTATTCGTTGAGCTTGGCCACCAGAAATTTTTATACCCTTATCTCCAACTTCAGTATCAAGTCCTTTTTCTGAATTATTAATAAATTCTCCTAATTCAACTTGAATTAAACATTTTTTTACATGATCATAATCTATATTTTTTTCATCTACACCGAATGCAACATTTTTTAATATTGTTCCATCAATTAAATTAATTGACTGAGAAACATAACCTATGGAGTTTTGCCAAGAACTTAAATTTAAATGTAATTCTTTTTTGTCTATAAATATTTCACCTTTTTTAGGTTTAAGAAAACCTAAAATTAAATTCACTAAAGTGCTTTTACCCGAACCACTTTTTCCCACAAAAGCAGTAACAGAATTTTTTTTTATTTCACAATTAAAATTTTTAATTATCTCAAATTTAGCATCGGGATAACCAAAACTTAAATTAGATATTGATATTTCGTCATTAAGAAAAATTTTATTGCTATTATTATCATTTATTTCATCTCTGTTTTGCTCCTCTACTAATTGATGATATAGCTCTTTAACCGATCTATAATTATAAATTATACCTTGAAAACTTATAATTATTCTTGAACTTGAAGGAAGCAATCTCAACATGGCTGCACCAAAAAGACCTAAAACTGGAATTAATTCCTTGAATGTATAGCCCTTAAAGTTCAATAAAATTATCAAAATGACAACAAAAGCAATCAATAATTGCTCTAAAAATAATCTTGGAATTGCTTGAATTATTCTTAATCTTTTAAGAGCCTCATAAGATTTAGAATTAGCAATTGAAAAACTCTTTAAAAAATAATTTATTTTTTTATAGAGTTTAATTTCTCTAATTAAATTAATTCCATATTGAATATTTTTAATTCTTAAACCGTCATTTAAAATTCTAATATCACCAATATTTTTTACCTTTGATTTATTTATTTTTAAATAAATTAGAGTAACAATTGAAAATAAACTGATTAAAATAAAAGTTTCAAAAGGCTGTAAAAATAATAAAACACTAATAATTCCCACCATTACCAAAATTTCAATTAAGAATTGATTAAAATGAAATATAAATCCAAAAACATTCTGTGCTTCGTTTAAAGAGTTCCTTATTATTGTAGACGATTTACTATTTATAAAATTAATATAATTTTGTCTTAAATAACTTTCATACAGTCTTTTTGAAGTATCTCTACCTATATCAGAGGATATACTTGCAATTTTTATTTGAGCAATAAGCAAAATAATTGTTTTTACAATGTAGATAAAAAATAAAATGAATAGACTAAAATATAAAAAATTAGTATTTGAGAAAGTTTCAAAAAATAAAAAATTACTTTTTAATTCTAAAAAATATTCTTCATTTAAAATTGCATTCAATGCAGGAAGAATTAGAGATATACTCAACATCTCCAAAACTAAACTTACAAACATAACGGCAAATAAAAAAATAAATTTTTTTTTTTGTCTATTATGTAATAAATAAATAATTTCTTTTAACATTGTTTTAATAATGTACTACTTTTTTTTTTTTATTTGATAATTCTAATTTAGCTAAAATCTTGGATAAAATTTCTCCAGTTTTGAAATTTGCAAAATCATTTATTTTATTTTTTTTATTAATGTTGACTGAAATATCAAGTTTACTTAAAAAATGAGAGTCTTGTATAAGTAACAATTGCTTTAGGAAATTTTTTCCCAAAAAATCAATAACTTTATAATTTTTACCAATCAATTCAAAAAAAGTTCCCCTTATAAAATCTATTTTAAGAGTTTTTTTTTCAAAAATTATAGTACATGATCTAGACATATTTTTTTGAAGCATATTTAAATTAATCTGAACTATTTTTTTTTCTTTAGGATAATCAAAATAAATTGTCGAATAATCCTCAACATCAATTTTTAAATTTGACAATTTTTTATTTTGACAAAATAAAAATTTAGGAATTCCAAATAACAAAACTGCATAATCTATTTCATGACTCAATTCTAACATTACACCACCTCCTAGTTTTTTTTGAGCTGAAACAGTTTTATGATAAGGAACTTCTTTTCTCCAATCAGGTAAATACTGACCTACCTCTATTTGTACTGACTTAATTTTACCATAATAATTATTTTTAATTATTTTTTTTAACTTTTGTAGATGTGGATGATATCTAAGAAAATAACCTAATTGAAAATTCTTTATTTTTTGAAATTTGATATTTCTTAATTGATTTGTGTTGATAAATAATGGTTTTTCGACAAATATATTATCACACACACCCATAAAACTTTTCAAATAATAAATATGCTGATTAGCAGGTGAACAAATAAATACAGCATCTGGATTAAAACTAATCGCATCAGATATTTTATTGAAAACTGTACACTTTCCAATCTCTGTTTCTTTATTTTTTTTTCTTAATATTCCAATTTCAAATTTTTTTTTTATTATTTTTAAATTTTGAATATGTTTTTTGGTTATACTTCCATAACTTACGAATAATATTTTTTTCATTTATAATAAGATTTATACCAATCAACAAATTTGGTTATTCCATCCTCAATTTTAGTTTTTGGTTTATATTTTGTTTTTTTTGCTATTTTTTTAATATCAGCATGTGTTTTTAAAATATCGCCTTTTTGTAATTTTAAATTTATTTTTATACTTTTTTTTCCAAGTGATTTCTCTAGATTTGAAATATAATCTTTTAGTTTTCTTGATTTGCCATTTCCTAAATTGATTACATTAAATGGAATATTATGATTTAGAGGTTTTTTTAAAATTCTGACTATAAATTCACAAATATCATCTATATAAGTAAAATCTCTATCATGATTTCCCGAATTAAATAATTCTATTTTTCTATTCTTTAAAATATTTTTTGTAAATTTAAACAAAGCCATATCTGGTCTGCCATATGGACCATAAACTGTAAAAAATCTTAAACCCGTACAAGGCAATTTAAAAATATTTGAATAAGAATAAGCAAGAACTTCATTACTTTTTTTAGTTGCTGCATAAAAAGATAAGGGTTTGTCTGTATTACAATTCTCATGAGTAGGAAACTTAGGTTGATCTCCATATACAGAACTTGTTGAAGCAAAAATAAAGTGTTTGATTTTAAATTTTCTTGCAAGATCAAGAATATTAAAAAAGGAAATTATGTTATTATCTAAATATGATTGTGGGTTTTGAACAGAATATCTAACACCCGCTTGGGCAGCCAAATGAATAACTATATCAAACTTATTTTTTTCAAAAAGTGAAGTAATTTTTGTCTTATTTTTTAAATTTATTTTAAAGAATTTAAAATTTTTAAATTTTAATAACTCCTTTAATCTATTTTTTTTTAGACTTAAACTATAATAACTATTAAGAGAATCTAAACCAAAAATTTTATGTTTTTTATCTTTTAGTAAATGTTTAGCTAAATGATAGCCAATAAAACCTGCTGAACCTGTAATTAAAATTTTCATAATTAACCGTTTAGATCTTTTTTTAATTCTTCATATTCCTTAGATTTTATTTTCATAAAATTTAAAATAGCTTTTGTTTTATGCTTTAAACCCTTTGGGGTAATTATATAAACATAATTAAGTTTATTATTATTTCTTTTAAAATTTTCTATTTTAATTATTCCTCTTTTTCTTAATTCTTTTAAACAATAATTAATTTTACCTAAGCTTACTCCTATTTCTTTAGATAGCTTCCTTTGATTCAAATCACTTAATCTTTTTATTTTTCGTAAAATTTGAAGTTCTAAATCATTAATTTTCATAAGTTTTATTTTAAAATTACATTGTGTTCAAAATTTGAACATTG
>MDTA01014878.1_pt1 | contig 15752 bp, 17 predicted proteins | sample 811151 | NCBI WGS metagenome assembly MDTA01 (sample SAMN05326648, study PRJNA326480) | marine metagenome | isolation source: seawater | place: Indian Ocean: South | collected 2010 | reverse complement strand
TCAAAAGATGTCCGGGCACCACGGCGGTGACGTGGTCGCAAACATTTGCGAGAGGCGCTCCGCTGCGGCCGAGCTAGCCTGCAGGCATCCGGCTGCCATCAGTTCGCGACCGATCTCGCGCATCGGAGCGTGTAGTTCAAGTGTCGGTGGCCCTCCAGTCGTAACGGCTGGCGGCCGCAACTCAAGCGTCTGCGTGTTGATCACCGCCTGGTACCCGAACGCGGCCTTTCCCGGCCTGAACCGACCGGAGTCGCATGAGGTAATCGCAGGTATTCGAATCGGCATCAGCGCGCTTGCGGTCTCGGTTGGTTGAGTCATGATCGCATCTACGTTGTAAATGTGAAGTGACAAGCACGAGTGACCACCACTACCGATTGGGAACATGTCAGTACTGACTACGTAGTTGAGGAAGGTAACGACCTCATTTTGTTCCGCACGCGCTACGACCAGATGCGCAATCCTCGCAATCAAAAAGTGCTGCGACGTTTGATCCTTGAATCTGTTGACTGGGTCAACATGGTCGCGATCGACAGAGAAGGGCGCTCGATCATGGTGCGCCAGTTTCGTTTTGGTGTCGGCTACAGCACACTGGAAACACCCGGAGGCATGGTGGATCCGGGTGAGTCTTCAGGCGAGGCGGCGCGGCGCGAGTTGTTGGAGGAAACAGGTTATGGCAATGGCAATTGGCAATACCTGGGTGCGGTAGAGCCGAACCCCGCCATCCACAACCATTTGTGTCATCACTGGTTGGCTACCGACGTCTAACCGGTCGCGGATATGGACCTTGGCGCGGGCGAAGCCATCGTGCTGGAACATCTGACGGAAGCCGAGATCGTTGCCGCCGTAGACCGGGGCGAAATCAAACACGCGCTTGCGTTGTCGGTACTGGCGAGAGTTTATGATCTCTGGCCTCGTCCCTTCAGGCCCACTTATGCCGCACAGCAAGAGAAACCGTGATGACCACCGACGCCAACCAACAAATTGTCATTGCCGAGCTGCCAACCAACAAGCTGGGCACGGAACATTTCAGCATCCAGACAACCCCCATCCCGCAACCTGGCGCGGGCGAAGTCCTATGCAAGACACTGTATCTGTCACTGGATGCTGCCAATCGGGCGTGGATGCAGGGCGCGACTTACCGCTCCGCGATCACGGCGGGCACGGTCATGTCTGGAGGCGTACTCGCGGAAGTAGTGGTCTCCAACACGCCTGAGTTTTCGCCTGGTGATCTCGTCGAGGCTGACGGCGGGTGGCAGCAGTACTTTGTGGCCAATTCCAAAGTCCTGCGCAAACGCATTCGCCGTGACCCGCTAAGCCATCTTGTCAGCGTACTGGGCGTCACCGGCAAGACCGCGTATTGCGGTCTGTTGGATATCGGTCAGCCGCAGGCAGGAGAAACCGTTGTGGTCTCCGCGGCGGCCGGTGCAACCGGTAACGTGGTAGGACAAATCGCCAAACTCAAAGGCGCCCGTGTCGTGGGTATCGCAGGCGGCGAGGAGAAGTGCGACTGGCTGCAAGCCGAACTCGACTTCGACGCCACCGTCGACTACCGCCGCGACGACTTTCATCGCGGTCTGAAAGAAGCGTGTCCCAACGGCATTGACGTCTACTTCGACAGCGTCGGCGGCGCTGTGCTGGAAGCGGTTTTGTTCAGGATGAACATGCACGGCCGGGTTATCTGTTGCGGAGCCGTCTCTCAGTACGATACCGGTAGCCCCGAGCCCGGTCCGCGCGGCGTACCCGGGCTGATTGTGACCAAACGCCTGAGCCTGCGTGGCTTCATCGTCATGGACTACTACGGCGGGCTGGCCGAGCAGGCGGAACAGGATCTGAACACATGGGTCCAGAACGGCAACATCAAAGTCGTGGAAGACATCATCGAAGGCCTGGATGCTGCACCGGAGGCCCTGATTGGCCTGCTGGGGGGGCAGAATTACGGTAAGCGCATGATTCGGGTGGACCCGACCGCACGATAATTGCGGCTTTGGGCGACCGCCTGAGCAAGTAGACTCGACGTGGGATCCGCCAACCTCAGTGTCGGTTGAGTGAGTCGTGTCGGAGTTGCCTGACGGACGCGCGGTGTCCGCCGGGGCCGGGACCAGATGGCACGGAAGCCCGGCCCGTGGCACAGCCTTGTTTCGGCATGGTCGCACGCCGCACGCTCCCCAGTAGCGCGGGTCCGGGCGTCTTGCGCTGAGCGCTGGTCGCAGAGCGTGTCCGTCGCGGCTCCCCGGGGGGTACCCACAACAGGCGCCAGATGACGACAATGCCCATATACGAGAACGCAGCGAGCAACAACAAATTGATGTCGTATGCCATGCGGAATGCGTCCTTTCCTCATTACTTTCAAGCACGCAAATTACGAGCCACGGTTCCGGAAATTGTCGCTTGTTCCGCTTGTTATACGGCACTCGGCGGCTTCTTTCGAGTTTTGTGCGTCGTCACTTGTAAACTTTCTCGACGCACGCGATTACACTGCTTTGCCATGCCGCACTCGGCTATCCCGACCATTTAATGAGGAACAAGCCATGAGTATTCCGATGCCCGCCCTGTCACTCGCCGCCGTCAGCGGGCGCCGCCGCGTGATGGTCGAGTTTGCTCAGGAGGCCGAACGCCGCGGGTTCAGCGGAATCTATCTGCCGTCCCTGGGTGACAACATGGCCCTGGCAACTGTTCTGGCCACCACCACTACGCATATTCCGTTTGGCACGAGCATCATGCCAATCTACTTTCGGGCTCCGCTTGACCTCGCGCAGACAGCCGCATTCGTGCATGAGATCAGTGGCGGACGCTTTCGCTTTGGCGTTGGCATATCACATGCCCCGGCACATGCCCGGCATGGCGTCACGCCAGGGAAACCGCTCGGAGACATGCGCGAGTTTGTTGCCACGGTCCGCGGCGCCGAGCGAATAGGCGAGATGCCACCTATCATCCTGGCGACCCTCCGACGTAAGATGATTCAACTTGCAGCCGAAATTGGTGACGGCATGGTGTTCGCAAACGGCTCGCGTTCGCACATGGCGACATCGTTGGGGGCGCTACCGAATGGCAAACTCGACGACCCAGACTTTTTCATAGGCAACATGATCCCAACGTGTATTGCCGATGACGTGGAGGCCGCCGCGGCCGTCAATCGCCGTACCTTGACCAACTATGCGCGACTCGATAACTACCGCAACTACTGGCGTGAAGCGGGTTATGAGGAGGAGATGGCCGGTGTCGACGCCGTCATCGCCTCCGGCGGTGACAATGCGGCAGTTGCGGCTTGTTTGAGCGACCGCTGGCTTTCAGACAATACGCTCTATGGTCCCGTAGAACGTGTGCTGGAAGGATTGGAATCGTGGTATGACACGGGCATTAAAACGCCAATTCTTGTGCCCTCATCCGCAGCTGGGAACCAATTGCAGGCGATACGTGAGTTGTTCGACGCATGCGAGCGCCTGTAGGCCATTACCTATACGCGGCGAGGAGCGTCGCGCTGGCAAGGACAGGGGCAGCTACAAGAGCAGGACCATCTAAGCAGGCAAGGCGCCGGTCGCCTTGTATTCGCAGGCCCACTGCGATAACTGCTCGGCTGTCATTGGCCGTGCCATGTAGTAGCCCTGACCCACGTCACAGCCCATATCCCGCATGACTTCATTATCCTGACCACGGACAACCCAATATGGTTGGATTTGGCATTATTGGCAAATTATTGTTTTTGTTAATTAAGAGTACGTGCGTTCATAAGGCGAATCCAGATGCAGTAGAGTGCGCGTCAATACATTACACATCCGCAGGAGAAATTTGGTGACAGAGATGGTGCGGCTAGGGATACCCGACGGACTGACGATGTCGGTTGGTGAGGCGATGTTTACGCAACGGGCAATGCGTCGACTGGATCCGGAACGTCCGGTCTCGGACGAGCAACTGAAGCTTGTGTTGGATGCTGCATCAAAGGCACCCAATGGCGGCAACGCTCAGCCGGCTCGTTATCTGGTGATTCGTTCGCGTGAGAAGGTCGCGGAGTTCGGCAAGCTCTATCACGAAGCGTGGTGGGCGAAACGACTGGACGCCTACGGCTGGATCAGCAAAGCGGATATTCCAGAGGGCTCCGTGTACAAGATGCCGGCGTTGCTCGCCGACGAGATGTCCAATGCGCCAGCTGTGATCCTGGTCTTCTCAGAACCCTCCGGCGTAGCGGCGTCCTCTACATTCCCCGGCGTACAAAATCTTCTGCTGTCCGCTCGCGCCCTCGGACTTGGCAGTGTGTTGACGACTCTACACCCAAAGGTCATGCACCGCGTCTACGCAATGTTCAATATCCCTGACCACATGGTGTTCCATTGCTGCATTCCGCTCGGATACCCGCGCGGCAACTTTGGCCCCACCAGCCGCCTACCCACCGCAGAGACGACCTATTGGGATAGTTGGAACGCATCGCCACCCTGGAAGTAAGTAGGGGCACCGGAAAAAGCTTGAGCCAAGCTGAATACGCAACTGAGGTTCCCCCAGTAACAACAAACCCGAGAGACGCCAGGTTTGTTGGTGCCCCATATGCGGGTGGAAACGCGCTGAAGGCTATTTCTTAAGCCGCAAAAGCCGCTTGTTCTTCTTCGAGAGGATTTTGGGTGGCGGTTGCTTGACGACGGGTTTGACCTTGATCGGTTTGAGCACCGCTATCGGTTTTACGGTGCCGCCCCCCTTGTTTGTGAGAACCCGTCTCTTGACCTTAGGCGGGCCACCGCCGATCGGTTTGACCAACACGGGCTTGGTAGCCTTCATGACAACCAGCTTCGCGCCACCACCCTTATTGGTGGTCTTACCAAGGGGAACCTGCCTGACCTTGACAGGCTTTAATGCCACGGACCGCGCCGCTTTCAGCGAGCCTTTTTGTGGCCCCGTCATCGGAGTGGTGAGCGCGCTCCGTTTGGTGCCGCCACCTGGAGCATTTTTGGTCGGCACTGGCCCTTCGAACTTTGCTAAACGTGATAGGACCGCAACCCGCGCCGAAGACGTCGGGACACCTTCTTGCTTTTTCATCGCAATCGCTTCGCGCACTTTGAGAACACGCTCTTGTCCTTGTCCAAGTTTTGCGATTGCCTGACCACGATTGAGTTTTACAACGGTTTCAGGTGCGCCTGCCGCTTCAGGACCTTTGGTTAACGCGGCAAGTGCATCACCGCGTTCCAGGTCCATCTGAGCATCTTTGGTCTTCAGCAAGATCTTGGGTGGGGTGCCGGGCCCAGCCTTGACGTTGAGGACGCGCACCGCACCGCCCACCAACGTCATGGGCTGTTGGTTGCCGGCTTTGGCTTCGAATCGAACGCGGGAGACTTCGCGTAATCCGATGCGTCCGCCATCGTTCATCTTGACCTGGCCCATTGCGCCGGCACCCGTTACCAGGCGCTCGCCAGCCTTCACGATGTCACCACGCTTCGCCGGACGCGATTCGCCATTTAAGCCTAGGATGCGCACATTGCCGTTCGCAAACAGGACCTTGCCAATTTCGGCGTACGCACTAAATGAGGCACTGGAGAGTGCGACGCTACATAGCGCCACAAGTGAAAGGCGGCGGTACATCTTCATGGTTCGTCTCCTCGGTTGTCAGCCCGCAAGGCTAACTTCTCCCGATAGTAATCTCACTTCTTGATATTGGTCTGCAACTTCTGCCGTTTCGCTGGATCCGACGCCAATTTCTTAAATCGGGTAGTCGTTAGCTTCGATGTGATCGACTTCGGTGCAACCTGTAACTTTGTCTTAGGTGCCACCGGCCTCTGCGTCTTAGGTGCCACCGGCCTCTGCGTCTTAGGTGCCACAGGCCTCTGCGTCTTGGGTGCTACAGGCCTCTGCGTCTTGGGTGCCGAAAGAGAGGACGCTGGCGTCAAAATTTTCAGTCGCGTGGTGGGCGCAACTGGTTTAAGGGCTGGTTTCGAATTGGTTCTCGGCACCGCCTTCAGCTTGGTGGTCGTGCTCTTTGAGGGGGCTACCTTCGTCGTCGGGGACGAGGATCGCGGCGTCAGCAGCGTCTTTGACGTGGTCAGCAATTTCGTTTCCGTTGCCCCTTCTTTGGTGCTGAGCGAGCGCGACTGCAACGGGTTCAACAAAACGCCGCACTTGCTGGCCGCGCGGGGCGTGGCCGGACGTTTCTTTTTGCCGCCGGTGTTGCCTTTTGCGCCGCCGGTGTTGCCTTTTGCGCCGCGGGTGCTGCCTTTTGCGCCGCCGGCGCTGCCTTTCGCCTCGCCGGTGTCGAGCTTCGCCGTACGCGGCTGTGTTGGAGCGGCATGGATTTTTTTCAGAAACTTGGGAATCTTAACCAGACGCGGTTTGCGCACCTTGGCGCCTACAAAGGCGGCTTGTTTGGGCAGCACATTGATGAGACCCGCCTCGGTACGCATGATGGTCTGACCGCTGTAGACCTGGTCAAAAGTACCCGGCTGGAAACCGTCACGCGGCTTCAAAAGCACCGTGGTCTCATGATCAGTGCCGCGAATACCTATGGTCGCGTGAGGCGTTTTGAGTTTGTAGCCTTTACGGTTGAAACGCCCGATGAGCCCAGTGATGGAGCGCATCGCGCCTCGGAGTAGGCGTAGGGTCATGGAACCCTTGGAGTCACTTGGGCCTTTATATTGGAAACTCGACAAGCGCATTTCGGTATCTGCGCGCACAGAGATGCGACCACGATCAGCCATCTGAACCTGTGCCAGCGACCGGTTTGCCGTTTTAATGGTGTCACCTTGATTCAGTTGCGTACCGCGCTTGGCACGCCGTTCCTTACCGTCTTCATCAACAATACGAACGTCGCCGATCACGACCAGGAACTTGCCGGCGGATGCGGCGTAAGCGGACGGTAGAAGTCCCCAGTACGCGATGCACAAGCCAAGCAGTGTCGTGGTCGTTAATCGATTCATTACATTCTCTATATGTCCATCCTGAACGTAAGCGTTGCGCTCAGTTGATCATAATCGCTGGTCTGCACATTGCTATCGCTGTAGACCCAGGTGACTTGCGGGCGCAGCGATAAGTGTTTGGCGAAACTCCAGTTCAAGCCGCCTATGGCCGAGTAGATAGTGTCATGCCGGGTCACATTGAACGTGTCATTAAACTTCTGATAGTTGTCGCGCTGAACGGCCCCGACGACAAAAGCACCAACCGTATCTGAGACACTGCCCTGTACGGCCAGGCTGAAACTGCCGAATGATTTGTTGCCGTCGATGCGTCCACCCTGTTCGTTCTCGTACCCGCCCGAGAGCGTGGCCGAAGCCAAGGCTCTGCCATCCAGGAATCCATAGTTCCAACCGACGTTACCTGTGTAGGAGTCGAAGTCGCTAACCTGGTCGCCCGTCTGCACAAAGCGGAAGTTATTGAAGGCCGCGCCCGCGCTGAACTGACTGTTTTCGTCCACGGCGTAAAGGAAATCAACTGATGCACCGAGGAGCTCTCTGGAGTGGTCGTCGTCCTGATACAGCCAGCCAGCCCGTCCGAATAGGCGTAGGTTGCTACGTCCGGTCGCGTATCCAGCACCCGCGCGAATGTTGACGTCGTGGCTGTCCAGAGAACTGGTCGTGGTGTGAAATCGCCCGGAGTAATCGAGGCCGCTGTGCAACTGCCAGTTGTCAGTCAGCTGGTAGATAGTCTGTCCGCCAAACGCCGCCGTCTGAATAAAATCCTCGCGCTTGACTCCAAGCGGATCCGTCTGCTGGAAACGCAGACCACCGGGCAAATTCAGGATGGCACTTGGCTGCGAACCGGTGACGTTGTCGTCGATGCCTAATCCGTACTCGGCGTAAAGGTTATAGAAAAATTTGCGCGGAGAGAGCTGTTCGTCGACCAGGCGCGCGTACTCTTCGGCGGTGGCGCGTAATTCCGGTGGCAAATTGTCGAAACGCAGTACCAGGTCAAACTCTTGTTTGGCCCGTGCAAAGTTCTGCATCTCCATGTACGCGCGCCCATTCTCAAGGCGTACACCCACATAGTTCGGTTCAACAACCAGAATCCGTTCGTAGATAAAGCTTGCGAGGCTAGGTCGCCCGCTTTCCAGCGCCGCGCGCGCCAGCAGGTAATCGAACTGAAGTTCGCCTGCAAACTCCGCCTCGAATGGCTCGAGAAGTTGGAATGCTTCTTCCGCTTTGCCCTCAGCGATCAACGCTTGTGCGACGTTGAGATCTAGCTCCTTTGCCTGCGCAAAACTGGCACTGGAGTACATCGCTCCAAACGCGCAGAGCGCGACGCCAAGCATGTGTTGCCGATGCCGGGACCACCACTCAGCCAAACGGGTGCGACAGGACCAATCTGAAAGAAACCGAATCAACACAGCGTGCGACGCTCCATGCGGGAAACACAGGCCCATGCACATCACGGTCGGATGTGCATCTTATAACCTCTGAATTCTAGCAATATTGGCCATCGGACGCAGCGCTCGGGAACTAAATGACTATTCCGTTTTTTCACGTTGGGAAACATGAAACGCAGAAACGCAGAAACGCGTCTAAATGATGTGACGCACCGCACAAATCGATGCTCATGCTGAACAGAGCGCGCTAAATATCTGATAATTTTGATAATCTCTCCGGCGAGTTGCGAGCTCTCGTACGCCCGTCTTCGATCGTGGAGATGGGCAAATGCGAGCCTGCTTCGTAACATTTGCGGACGAACAAACCCTTCCTGACGAGGCCATGCCATGCGTTTTCGCCAAGCCGTCAATGGGCTACTGATCGGACTGATGTTAGGGGCACCCCATCACGTTTCCAGCCAGGATGTGACAGCCGGTTTTACGATGTTGCAGGCCGCTCGCGACCAGATTCGCAACGTCAACACAGAAGAGCTTCGCGAGCTGCTGGCAAAACACCCGGATCTGGTCCTGATTGACGTGCGTATGGCCGACGAGATCGCTTCGCTGGGCGGACGTATTGATGCGGGATTTCGCACCTACAACATCAACCGCGGCTGGCTCGAGTTCCGGACTGAAGCGCTGATTCCCGACAAATCCACACCCGTAGTCGTGTATTGCGGCATCAACCAACGAAGTCCGCTGGCGGCCCGCACACTCGGCGAAATGGGGTACACAAACGTCTTCAACTATGCGGACGGTTTCTTCAAGTGGCAGGAGGCCGGGCTTCCGACCCGTCAGCTGGACCGCGCAACTGACACGATGTTATTCCGGTCACCTGAACAGGTTCGCCCCGGCATTTGGAGTGCGATTGGGGAAACCGGGCCACCGAGTCGGGAAAACTCCGGGCACAACAACAACCTGTCTTTTGTCATTACCCCGCAAGGAGTTGTGGTGGTTAACGCTGGCGACAACTACTTGTTAGCCCAATCGTTGCATCGGGAGATCAAGCGACTGACGGAGCAGCCAGTGCGTTATGTGATTCTCGAAAACGGCCAGGGCCACGCGATGTTGGGCTCCAATTACTGGCAGGAACAGGACGCAAAAGTCATCGCACACGAAGATGCCGCCCACGAGATAGAAGAGCGCGGACCCGACATCCTGGCTCGCATGCAGTTTCGCAATCGTGACAAGAGCATGGGCACGCGTCTCACCAAACCGGATATCACCTTTACGGACCGCTACGTCATTGAACTCGGCGGTGAACGCATTGAGGCACTCAACCTGGGACCTGCGCATAGTCCCGGTGACATTGTGGTGTGGTTGCCGGAGCGTAAGGTCGCCATATCCGGAGATATGGCCTTCCACCAGCGCCTGTTGCCCGTGTTCGAGGAGACTGATACCGCCGCCTGGATCGAAAGCTGGGACGCGTTCGCCGCATTAGGCGCGGAAATCATCGTACCCGGCCACGGCGAACCGACTACGATAGAGCCGCTGACGCAATACACCGTTGGCTATCTGAAACATATGCGCAAACTCATCGGCGCGCTCGTGGAAGAAGGGGGAACGCTGCAGGATGCCTACCAGGTGGACCAGTCACCGTATGCTCACCTAGACGCTTTTGACGAACTGGCACGCATCAACGCGGGCCGCATATTCCGCGCCATGGAGTTTGAATGACAATGCCTGAAGCACTGCCGTTGCCTCCAGTGACTGACGACATGGAGACGGCACTCGCGGATTTGCGCAGAGCCGGAGTCTGCGTGCTACGCGATGTACTGAGCGAGTCAGCAGTCGCGACGCTGCGTGACAAGCTGGTGAGACAGGCGAGAGCGGAGCAGGCGCTAGGTGAGTTGGCCCCTAAAGGCATGGTCGGCAACAAGCAGTTTGTCCCAAACATGGTCAACAAGGGGAGCGAGTTCCTGGCCCTGGTTGAGCGCTCGGAGACCGAGGCACTGGCAGGTTCACTTCTCGGTCGGCATTTTCTGCTGTCGAGTATCAATGGGCATGTGTTTTGGGACACCACTTCACAGCCGCAGACGCTCCACAGGGATCAAGGCCAGGTGCCGGCGGCCATTCAACTACCGCTTGTCTGCAACTTGTTGTGGGCGCTGGATGACTTCACGCCAGCAGCGGGCAGCACACGGGTCGTAGCAGGTAGTCACCGGTGGGCACCGGAGCACCAGATAACTCCACCGGACGCGGGCATGGCGCAACCAGTCTCAGTTCCAGCCGGCGGGCTTTTGGCACTGGACGGACGCACCTGGCACGGCGCCGGCATCAATGCGAATGGTTCAATGCGGCGCTCTATCGCCACCTTCTTCTGTGCCCCGTGGGTGCGACCGCAGGAAAACGCTGGCGTCTCCTGTTTTCAGGAAGTGCTGGAAGAGGCGTCTCCGACGCTGCGCGCACGGTTAGGTATGCGCACCTACGGCACAATGGGCACGATTGGTGGTACACGCTCGCAGGTGCCCGGTGCGACGCTCAGCAGCGACCCATTCGAATTTCCGGAGTTCATCATAGGCGAGGCGGGCAGCCTGCATCCTTTGCCTCGAGTGTCCAGGCGCCAAAAGAACTGAAAAACGACGCACTGAAATCCGCCTGGTCGCCGTACAATACGCTGACCGGCGGCATCCCCGCGTTTGAGTGAAGAGGTGTGAAAAGCATGGGCATCATGGAGATGGCCGAACAGGCGCTGGCCGAAGTCGACACGCTGACGTGTGAAGAAGCGTTAGCAAAGAAAGACGAAGGCAATCTGGTTTTCGTAGACGTTCGCGACATTCGTGAAGTTGAGAACAGCGACACCATTGATGGCTCCCACCACGCGCCCCGCGGCATGATCGAGTTCTGGTTTGATCCCGAGAGCCCATACCACCGGGAAATTTACGCGGACACAAGCAAGACTTATGTGTTGTTCTGTAACGGCAATCCGCGGTCTGCGTTATCTGCCAAAGCGCTCAAGGACATGGGGATTACCAACGTTGCACAACTCAGTGGCGGCATGCCTGCCTGGCGAGAGTGCGGCGGTCCCACCATTACTAGACAACGCAAATAAGAGACCTTCGCGTGATTCACAGCCACACAACCCGGTTTTGCTCACGCGGCGATTTGTTGCCATGTTGAGGATGCGCGAGAACTCACTGTTCGCGATTCTTCTACGCGGCTCCTGGGTCTACAGCGCGCTGATCGCCGTAGCATTAATCATCGCGGTGCACGTCTTTACGAAAGGCCACTACACCTATTTTGGTGTGGCGATGGCCATTCCGTTTCTGGTGATTTCCGGCATAGCCGGCTACAAGCAGATGAGTGGACCTGGTACTCGCCTGCTCGAAGAAACAGACGAGTGGCTGCGTGCGGCAAGAGCGCGCGAATTGACCGCCGCGCTTACCGACGCATACCGGGAGCAGGGCTACAAGGTCGAGCCGTTCAAAGGCAAAGCTGCGGAGCTACGCCTGGAAAGCGAAGGCCGGCTGCGGCTGTTGTGTTGTAAGCGCGTCAAAGCCGCGACCAGCGGGGCGGAGCCCCTGCAATCACTTGTAGCGGCCGGCGAGCATCACGAGGCGGCAGGACTTATCTTTGTGACGCTGGGAGAACTCTCCACGGACGCCCGCAATGTAGCCGTGGAAGGCGGGGTAGAAATCCTTGGACTCGAGGATCTGGCACCGTTACTCAAAAAGCGGGTGCGAGGAAAGTAGCGTTCCCTTCAGCCGCTTGCGACCTGCGGCGGCCCGGCGCCGCGCGCGAAGCGCTCGTCGTTGTAGATCTTGACCGTCGTGGGTTCGTAGCGTGCCGGATTGGTTGCATCCACACAGGAGTGGATGCAGGTAATCGATGCGTCGTAGTTCGGCCGCGTGAAATACCCAACGGAAAGACGGCGTGAAGCCGCCCGTGCACTGGTGGCTGGCACGGCGACGCGATGGGGCGTAGAGACCCAGCGATCATTGGTCCACCGCATCAGCAGGTCGCCGATGTTGACGACAAACGTACCGTCCAGCGCTGGGGCGTCAATCCAGTCATGTCCGCGAGGCTTGACCTGCAAACCTCCCTCGGCTTTCTGGTTGCGCAGGATGGTCATCATGCCCAGATCGGTGTGCGCGCCGCAGCGTAACTGACCAGGCGCAAGTTCGCGGTCAGGCGCCGGGTAGTAGAGAAGGCGCAACTGGCTTGCGTGCCGATCCAGCTTGTCCGCGAACCAGTTCTCTTCGAGCCCAAGTGCCCGCGCCATGTAACCGGCGAGGCGGCGCGAAAGTATCTCCATCGCCGCAAAGTATGCGCGCATCGCTGGTTGCAGCACCGGTGGGTTTTCCGGCCACAAGTTAGGTGCAAAGTTTGGGTACGAATTGGACTGTGCGTGATACGCATCGTCGGGTCGGTCAAACGGACCGATGGCGAGCACCTCCTTGTAGTCCGGGGGCGTATCACCCCCGTGCATACGCGCGAGCGTTTCTTCACCATACGGAATGTAGCCTCGGTTCTGGTCATGCCGCGGCCGGCGCACGACCATCTTTTCCGAGGTGGGAAGGTCGAAGAACGTCGAACCGGCATTGACCAACGCGTCCTGGACGTGGGCGTCCACCCCATGGTTGGCGATGACCAGGAACCCCACCTCCTGGCAGGCCCGATCCAGCTCTCGCTTCGCGTTGGTACTATCGGCCGATTCAAAGCGCTCCAGGTCAATGATGGGAATACGCATACTCATGTCAGACTGTGGCCATCAGCGCCCGTGCGAGACCTTCTGGTTCCGCGAGCATCGCCTCGTGGCTGACATCCCTGGAGACCTCGTTACACTTCTGGTCGGGCCACGTTGCGTTCAGATCCTGAATCATTGCGTCCCGCGTCACCGGTAACAGGCTCTTGGCATTGGTGCAGCCAGTATAGATTCGGGCCACGTTTGCGCAACCTTCGGCAAACGTATTTTTCGCCATGAGCATCAAACGGCGTATCCGGTTGCATGAGTTAACAGCCGTGTCGCAGTAGGCTCGTCGTTTGGCTGACACCCTAATCTTCCAATGCCTCATGAGAGGCGACAAACTTGCGACTCTGAGCAACAAATGTTGCGACAATGCACGCATCAGCGTCACCAAGCCTTCTTGGACACGATTGCCGTGAGCGCCCCATCAACTGCCCAGCTGCAACAATACCTGTCGGCATTAAGCCGCTTCTGGCATCCCGTCGCCCGTGGCGAGCAGGTATCAAAGCACCATCCTCTTGGTGTTACATTGCTGGGTCGCAAACTCGTCGTCGCACGACTGAACGGCAATGTGGTGGCGCTGGATGGGTTTTGCCGCCACTTCCAGGCGCAACTGGCGCTGGGAGACATCACCAGCATTAACGGCCACGATTGTCTGCGCTGCCCTTATCACGGATGGAGTTACGGCGACGATGGGATGTGTCGCCATATCCCACAGCTTGCCGCCGACAAGCGCATCCCTCCGAGCGCGCGCATAACGAGTTACAGCACCACCGAACGCCACGGACTCGTCTGGGTGTGCCTGGATAACTCCGCACACTCCCCAGTGCCGCAGTTCCCCGAATATGAGGATCCCGCATTCCGGACGGTTGCGCTGGACGAACCAGTCGCGACGGCCGCAAGCGCAATGCGTGTGATTCTCGGTACGCTCGACGATACCCATTTCCCCTGGGTGCACGAAGGCATCCTCGGGAGTCGCGACGATGCAGCGCCGCCAGACCATGAAGTATGGCGCGAAGGCACAACCCTCAGGTGCCGCTATGACATTGTGCAACCAGCTAATCAGACCTCAACGGACACATCCGCAAAACCCGATGCAACTACGCCCGGCGCATCCACAGTGGAGTTGACCTACGACAACACCGTCTACATGCCAACGGCGATGCGTCTGGTCAAAGACAGCCCAGCGGGGCGTTACGTAGTCTGGCTCGCCTGCTGCCCGGTTGATAGTGTCACCACTATCAATTTCTGGGCCTTTGCCCGCAACTACGATCTGGCGCCCGAGCGGGATGCGGATTATGCAACTTTCAGCCAGCGGGTGCGCGACCAGGATAAGCCGGTCATAGAAAGCCAGCGCCCGGCGCTGGTGCCGCCGCTGTCGGCGGGCATTTCTCTCGCAATGGCCCCTGCTGACGCGCCACTTATCGAATACCTGCGGTGGCTGGAGGAGCTCAACCTCACGGTGACACCGGATTCGTAACACGCACGGTGATCACGAACCGCACAATGTGCGAAGCTTGGCGGCGTGGCTGCGGCTGAAATACAACTCAAGGGGAGATTCACGATGCGACTACTAACAACGGCTTGTGCCGGATTGCTGTTTGCAAGCAGCTCGCTTGCAGCGACCACTATCAAATTTGCAAACGACTGGAAATGGGAAGGCCCGGCGGCACCGCTGCTGATGGCCCTGGACAAGGGGTGGTACAAAGACGCCGGCCTGGATGTCTCCATGGACACAGGCAAAGGGTCCCGAGAGGCGATACCCCGGGTCGCTTCGGGCACGTATCAAATCGGCTCAGCGGACATCAATTCACTCATCAAATTCCGTGACAAGAACCCTAAGCTTGAAGTCACGGCTGTGATGATGATCTACAACGCCCCCCCATTCGCGATCATCGGCCGCAAGTCCCTGGGCGTAAACTCGCCCAAAGACCTGGAAGGCAAAACCCTGGGTGCCCCTGCACCAGACGGCGCCTATGCCCAATGGAACGCATTCGTGAAAGCGAATCAGATTGACGCCTCCAAGGTGAAGATCGAGAACGTGGGCTTCCCGGTGCGTGAACCGCTGCTGGCGCAGGGCAAGGTGCACGCGATTACAGGCTTCTCGTTCTCGTCGTACATCAACCTCAAATCCAAAGGTGTAGCCGAGGACGATATCTCGTTGATCCTGATGCGTGAGCATGGCCTGGACCTGTACGGCAACGTCATCATCGTCAACCCGGATTTCGCCAAGGCGAACCCTGACGCGGTGAAGGCGTTTGTTGCCGCCACCGTGCGCGGATTCCAGGCGACCGCCAAAGACCCGAGTTCTGCCGTCAAACACGTGCTGAATCACAACGATGTCGCACGCGAAGCGGTGGAGTTGGAGCGACTGCAGATGGCCCTTGCGCAGAACATCGTCACGGACGAAGTCCGCGCAAACGGATTTGGCGCCGTTGATATGTCGCGCCTGGAACGCTCGATCGACCAGATTGCGGACACTTATACGTTCAAGAACCGCCCCAAGGCCGGCGACGTGTTTGACATGCAATATCTGCCTGCCAAAGGCGACCGCATGATGCCGTAACGGCTGCTTCGGCGCTGACCCAAGCGTCAAAGTTGTCGAAAGAAGCCTGCAACATTGCGGGCTTCTTTTTGCACACCCCCCGAAGCCGGGCGGACTTGCGCGAGCCGATGGACGTGCGCCTGACCCTGCATCCGCATTATGTTTACGCATTTACGGGGCTCCGACCGAGCGATGAAGAGATCGCTCAG